>Ga0194126_10002452_pt1 | contig 30057 bp, 25 predicted proteins | sample TA2KigC150mmetaG_FD_148641 | JGI IMG/M metagenome (GOLD analysis project Ga0194126, IMG submission 148641) | Freshwater microbial communities from Lake Tanganyika, Tanzania - TA2015035 Kigoma Deep Cast 150m | ecosystem: Environmental > Aquatic > Freshwater > Lake | place: Tanzania: Lake... | reverse complement strand
AAACGCCCACCTTCACCGCCACCACGACACCAACGAGCGCCCCCACAGAAACACCGACCTACACCACCACGCCGACGTCAACTTCGACATCCACAGCTACCACGACGCCAACGAGCACACCTACAGTCACTAATACGCCGACAAGTACGCCCACAACAACACCGACTTACACCTCCACGCCGACCTCAACGGCCACGCCTACGGCCACTCCCACATCCACTCCAACGAATACACCCACTCCAACCAGTACCCCAACGCCAACCCCCTGCGATGAGCTGATTTGCAACGGCGGCTTTGAAACAACAGAATGTTGGATCCCACGGAGCTCCCCGCGCCCAGCAGCCTACTCCAACGCTGTGGTTCGGACGGGTTCCTGGGCCATGCGTCTGGGAATCACGGACCAGAGCGATGCTCAAAGCTACTCCTCGGTCTATCAGCAGGTGACCATCCCCGCCCACGCCGCGAGCGCCACGCTGTCGTTCTGGTACTACCCCATCTGCCAGGATGCCTTCCCGTACGATTGGCAAGAGGTGATTATCTTCAGCCAGTCCTGGGGCTTTATAACCCGTGCGATGGGTAAAATCTGCTCCAACAGCCAAACCTGGACGCACCACACCTTCAACCTGGCGGCCTACAAGGGGCAGACCATCATCCTGTACTTCAACGTCTACAACGATGGGTTAGGCAATCGCAAGACAGCCATGTACCTGGATGATGTGTCGGTACAGGTATGCTGCCCGACAATCACTCCAACTCCTACGTCCACACCTACTGCCACCACGACACCGACGAGTACGCCTACGCCGACTGGAACAATACTCTTTACCCCAACTGTGACGCCTACGCCAACTAAAACCCCGCTTTACCGCTTATACTTGCCACTGATCATGAAATCCTATCCTACCCCACCGGAAGCGCGGGCCCTCTGGGTGACCCGCTGGGATTACTCAAATCCAGAGGACATCCAAAATATCGTAAATCGAGCCGCCTACGCCAATTTCAACATCATCTTCTTCCAGGTGCGCGGCACTGCCGATGCCTATTACGCTTCTCACTACGAGCCCTGGGCAGCGAGGCTAACGGGCACCCTGGGGCAAGATCCCGGCTGGGACCCTTTGGCCACCGCAGTGGAGCTGGCCCACGCCGCCGGCCTGGAGTTGCACGCCTGGATCAACGTCTATCCCGTATGGGTGACCTCGCCAGAGGGACAGGCGCCGCCACAAGATGTTACGCCGCAGCACCTGTTCTGGAAGCTCTCTCACGCTTACGGCTGGGCCAACTGGCGACAGTGGGATGAGGAAGGCCCCATGCTGTTGAGCGACCGCCGGTTCCCGTACCTGTATGCCAGTCCTGCGGTCACGCTGACGGTTGATCACATCACCTCTGTCTGCCAGGACATCGTGACGAACTACGAGGTGGACGGCCTGCACCTGGATCACATCCGTTACGCCGGGCCGGGGTTTTCCCGTGATCCCATCAGCGAGGCCCGTTTCGCCGAGGCCCGGATTCTGGATCCGAATCTTGCCTGGGAAGATTGGCAACGGGCGCAGGTGACGGGCCTGGTAGACCAAATCTATGGGCTTGCTGATAGGGACGTGATGCTGACGGCAGCGGTATGGCCCATTTATCGGGATTACTGGGACTGGATCACCAACGACGGTTATGACGGCTACTATCAGGATTCCCAGGGGTGGATGAGGGGAGAGCTGATTGATGGCATCGTTCCCATGCTCTATGCCAACCTGATCTCCCTGGCCGGTGAAGAGCCAGATGATTATCCCCTCCGCTTTGAGACCCTTATCCGTGACTTCGTGGCTGCGGACAACGGCCGCTTCGTGCTGGCCGGGATTTACGCCGGGACCTCACCTTCTCTGGCCCACTACGACGACTTCTCTGACATTGCCAGAAGCATCAACCTGGCCAGAGAGGCCGGTGCAAACGGCCAGGCCATCTTCTCCTACCGCCTGATCAACGAGCGCGATTACTGGGACGACTTCCGAAGCGGACCCTACGCCTGGCCCAGCGATGTCCCACCCATGCCCTGGAGATGATGCCAAACCCTCCTGTCATTGCGAGTTTTCCATGGCGCATCGCGCCATCCGTAGGGGGCAGAAGCCTGGGTATGGTTCGTAGTAACGACTTCAGTCGTCGCTGAGCGGCAAGGGCGACTAAAGTCGCCACTACGAACCAGCACAAAAACCGTGCCTCGCAATGACACGGGTTGTATGCTCGTACGCAAGAGAGCCGCTGATCACGATCAGCGGCTCTCTTGCCTCCCCCTCAGAGGGGGAGGGCTGGGGTGGGGGTGGCGGCGGCTATCTCCCCAGAATCTCCCCGGCCACGAGACAACGATGACCAGTGAAGCCCTGGCAGACCTGGGGCACATCCACGGGCAGCGTCAGACCGAGTTGGGCCAAAGCCCTGACCAGGTGACAAAGGGGCAGGCCCATAACGCTGGCGTAACATCCCTCTATCCGCTCCACGGGACTGAAGTTCTGGTGCTGGATGGCGTAGCCCCCAGCCTTGTCCAGGGGATCGCCACTGGCTACGTAGCGAGCTACTTGCTCGTCGGTGTAGGCCCTCATCCAGACCGCGCTCTCGGCCAGCTCCGTGATGCCCCCCCTCTTTCCCCCCCAGTGGGGGGGATGAAAGGGGGGGCCAGTGGGGGGGATGAAAGGGGGGCCCAGTGGAGGGGAGAGAGAGGGGGGGCGGACGATAGACTGTCACTCCGCTGAAGACGGTGTGCTTTCGCCCCCGCAAGCGCCGCAGCATGGCTATAGCCTCGGCTTCGTCTGCTGGCTTACCCAGCACATCACCATCCACGACGACGGTGGTATCGGCAGCCACGATCAGTCCCTCAGGATAGGAGAGAGCCACCGCCCTGGCCTTGGCCAGGCTCAGGCGGCGGACCATCTCCTGAGGGCTCTCTCCCTCTCCGATTTCCTCGTCCACATCGGCCGTCGCAGTCACGAAAGGCACGTTCAAGAGGGAGAAGAGCTGCTGCCGTCGCGGCGAGGCCGAAGCCAAAACTAATCGCTCTGAGACCAACCTGCTTCCTGAATCGGCGTCAGAGACGCCTCCTACTGTTCCCCTCATGGAGTCACCATCGGCAACTGGGCAAAGTCATCGGGCGATAGGGCATCGAATTCGCTGGCGTCCACCATGCGGGGCGTGAAGCCGCTCAGGGCCTCCTCCTGGCTGACGGGAAAATCGGCGGGATAGGCCACGTCTACGATGCGAGGATGGGTGTTGCTGTTGGGCGGAGCGCCGCCCAGGCGCCACTGCTTGGCCGTGGTCTCCACGTCGCGGATGCGCCACACCCCGCTGCTGGGATAGCCCTCCTGGCTCATCACCACGCCCAGATAGCGCCACGACGCTGGATCGAGGGCCTCCACGCTCAGGCCCAGGCTGTCGGCGAAGACCTTCTTGGCCACGCGGATGGTGATCTTGTTCTGGCCGGGGTCGCTGACGATGTTCAGGGTGCTGATGTCGCCAATCTGCACCGGTTTGGGGGAATCGGCGGTGGGAGGCCCGTAGAGGCCGGGCGTCCAGCCCTCGGCCCAGATGGCGAATTCCCAGCCGCTGCCCACCGGCAGGGCGGCGTTGCGACCGGGCAACAGCTTGCGCTCGCCGCCCTCCGCGGCGTCAATGTACACGTCCAGGGCGTGGATGCCCATGCCGTTGGGCGCGCCCCAGTCGTTGTTGAGCTTGCCAGCAAAGGTGAAGCGGAAGATCAGATTGTTGTCATTCTCAGCCACGGCGAACTCGGTCAGGTCGTAGGCGCGGGCGCTGAACACGGCGTCCAGGGGATAGGTGTAGTGGCCAGGCCCGTGATCGTCCTTTTCGGGGTCAACGACGGTGAGAATGGGCGTGGTCAGGCCCAGGTCGGGCACCACGAGTTGAGCGGGGCCAGCGCCCGGCACCGCCTGGATGTCACGCTCCTCACCCTCACTGACCACCGCCCGCAGTCTGAACACATCGCCAGCGTCGGGCTTGCCAAAGTCGGCGTAGGGGAGGGCCACTTCCAGCGTGCTGCCGAAGAGGCCGACTGGCAGGTCAGCAACGGCTTCGCTGTAGTTACCATCTTCCACGACGTAGAAGGTGGCGGTGGCAACATCGCCTTTGACCGTCACTTCCAGCAGCGTGTTGGCCCCGAAGCCCAGCAGGGTTTCCTCGGCGCCGATGCGGCTGAAGGGATTCTCGCTGCCACCGCCGGGCCGGGTCAGGTAGAAGCCGATGCGGGTCTCGTCGCTCACCCCTGTACTGAGCGAAGCGAACGTATCGGCCCAGGGCTGGCGAGCGTCCCCCCGCAGGTACAGGTTTTCGGTGTCGAAGCCGTACCAAAGTTGGGCGATGATGCCATCCTCTTCGGTGTAATAGCCCCCACCTTGCCACTCCTCTTCCCCAACCAGGCCATCAATAGTCGGCGTGATCACCGCCGAGGCGCCGGCCACCGGAGCCACGGGAGTTTGAGGGATCACCGGCACTTTGAGGAAGGCGGGCACCGGCTCGCCCATCAGCTCGTACACCCGTTGCAGGGTCAGCCGGAATTGTAGGTCGAAGCTGGCGTCGTCGCCGCTGTTCTGATCGGCGCCGTACCACCAGAACCAATCGCTGCCCTCAGCGGTGTAGATGGCGTCCATCACCGCGGCCAGGGTGTCCTCGTCCAGCCCTTTCTTGCGTCTCTCCACGAACTCCCGCACCCGGCCCAGGTAGTCCCAGGCGCGGTTTTCTTCGTCCTCGCCGATCCAGGTCAGATAGTCGGGGCTGACCCAACTGCCGGCCCACAGTTGTTCGATCCTGGGTTGATCGGGGAATTGGGACACGTAGGCACTGGGCGTGATGGTACGAATGGTCCCCTTGGCCTGCTCTTCCTGCAGCAGGCGGTACATGTTGTGCAGGAACTCCTTGCCGTCGTTGGGATAATGCTCCCAGGCGTTTTCCCCATCCAGAATCACGCTGACCAGGTGGGGGCCCGTCGCCCCGCTCTCTTGTAGTCGGGCGCGGATGTCCAGGATGCGGCCCACGAAGTCCTGGGCGGCAGCCAGGCCCTCGCTGCCGCTGTAGGTGAAGCCGACTTTATCGCTGATGACCTTGTCGCGGAACACGACGTAAAGCTGAGGGTCCTGCGGCCGGTCCTGGACGATGTAGGGCCGATAGAGCAAATCGGGCTCCTGAACCACCTCGCGAGCATCCCGGGGGAAGCTCTTCTTACCCAGGCTGCGGGCCAGTACTTCCTCGTCGCTGGCCATCCACTGGATTCCGCCGCGACTGACCAGGCCCACCATCTCTTGGGCCACAGCGCCCTCAGCCGGCCACATGCCCCTGGGCGGGCGGCCGAAGGTCTGGTTGTAGAAGTCTACTCCCATCTCGAATTGGGCCACGGCGTCGCGGGGATAGCTGAAGCGGGGTGGCAACTCGATGTCGGGCACGGCCACGCGGGCCAGGGCGGTGTCTATCAGCAGGGGCAGGATGGGGTGGAAGAAGGGGGTCATGGTCACTTCGATGCGGCCCTCGTCCTGCAGGCGCTTGTGGAGCGGAATGACCTCGGCCACCAGGCGGACGTGTTTGTTCAGAACAGTGGCCTTGTCCTCCTCGGCGAAATATCGCCCCTGGGCCACCAGGATGGCCAGTGGTTCTTCGGCCAGCCAGTCGGGATCGGTCCAGGCCAGGTTGAACAGCACCTGCAGGTCGTGCCAGGTCGAGGTATCCCAGTTGGCGCTATTCTCTCGGTCGTCGGCGATTTCTTGATAGCGGGGGAAGCGGGCGATGATGCGGGGGTTGATGTCGAAGAAGCGGCTGCGGATAAAGTCCTTCTGCTCGTCGGTCAACCTCCCAGCGGGGATCACGGTGTGCACCGTGTACAAGTCCCTGGCCCCGCTTTCCAGGTCCAGCAACTGCCGCAGCAGCGAGGGCGTCAGGTTGAAGGTGGCCTGGATGTCGGGATACTGCTCCAGCATGGCCGCCATGTCCACGTAGTCCTTGGCAGCGTGGACGCGCACCCAGGGCTTCTGGTAGACGCCCGTGGCCGGATCCTTGAAGTAGAGCGGCTGATGCTGGTGCCAGATGATGGCCAGGTACAGCGGCTTTTCAACCGCTGGCGTAGGCTCCGCCGTAGGCGGTGGCGTGGTCGGTTCGGGAGTCGGGGTGGGAGCCGGAGTGGGCGTTTGCCGGCACCCGGCCACTAGCAGAGCCAGCAGAAAAGCCAATGCGAGAACGCCTTTCAGAAAACGTGATCGCAGGTTCATCTTGACCTCCTTCATGCTATCTTGCCCATAATCCACCCGTCTCAGTCATCCAATCCGCTATCCTGTCAACTGCTCCCGCCACGTCGCTGTCCGAGATGTCCAGGTCCAACGCTGGCAGGATAGATTCACCAACCAGACGGCGCAACAATTCCTGCTCCTTGATAAACACTTGCAGGTCGTCGTACTGGGCCGGGTTGCCTGAGACCTTGATTCTCGCCGCGCGGGCCTGTTCGAAGGATTCCGGCGTCCGCGTGCAGAACACCAGATGGAATCCGAGGGCTTCCAGCCTCTCCTCCAGCCAGCGGAAATCGTAATCTTTGCCGTAGGTTTGGAGTTGGTAGGCCCGGGTGGAGATGTGGAACCGGTCCACAATCCACGAGTAGTAACGCAGAAGCTCGAAGAGCCGGGCCCAGGTATGATAGGTCTCCATGGCCAGGGCTTCCTCGTGGGGCTCGAAGTTGATGAGACCTCGGCCCCAGGGAAAGTTGGTGAAAGCGCACCATTCGGCAGAAATGAGCGGAGAGTGGTAGCGGTATTTCCGCGGGCCGACGATGCGGTGATGCTCGTTCAGCGCGAAAGCGATCTCCGTCTTGAGAGTCAGGCGTGTGCCTTCCAAGATGATTTTGGGACAGAGTTTTGATGACATAGGAGCTATGGATCAGAGACCTATTTACACCACGCTTCAGCCACCGTGCCCCCAAACGTGCTGCGGACAATGGCCCAGTGTTTCCAGGGAACGTTGCCCCCTACACTGTCGAGCAGGATTTCGGCGGGGTGCGTCTCCCCGCCCTCGGTGCACTCGATGGAAACAGTCGCCCGCAGGTTGGCACGACCGTCGGGTGTGGTGTAGGGCGAATCTAACGCGATGTCAATGACCCGATACTGTGCCCCCAGGACCCGTGACAGACAGATTTCGGAGCATCCGGCTTCGAGATCGTAGTAGGCATGGTGCTCCCAGCATTCCTGGGCCACCGCCAGGTCGCCACGCCCCACTGCTTCCACAAACGTCAAGACAATCGAGCGGGGCGAGCGGTCGAAACTTTTGGTGCAGGCGTCGTAGAAAAGCGCCCTGGTGACGAGGACGATCAACACGAGGGCTGCGGCGATGCCTCCCAGCACCCACCAGACGCGGGCGCGGCGGGCTGCGCGTTCTCGATAGTACGTATCCGACAAGGAATTATCCCTTCACCCCACCCACCGTCAGGCCCGCAACGATGTAGCGCTGCAGGGCAAAGAACAGGATCACGATGGGGATGCTCATGAGGACAGACATGGCCGCGAACTCGGACCAGGGGGTAGCAAATTGCCCCTGCATGGAGCGGAGGGCCATGGCCAGCGTGAAGCGAGAGGGGTCTTCCAGAAAACTCCAGGCCAGCACGAACTCCGTCCAGCCGGCCATGAAACTGTTCAGCACGGTCACTGCCAGCGCCGGAACGGAGAGGGGCAGGATGATGCGCACGAAGGTCTGGAAGATGCCCGCGCCGTCAATCAAGGCCGCCTCCTCCAATTCTCTGGGCACGGTGTCAAAATACCCCTTCAGATTCCAGACCGCGAAGGGCAGGAAACCTGAGGAGTAGGCAATGACCAGGCCAAACAGAGACAGACGCAGGGGGTCGGTGCCTATCTTGATCTGGCTGAGCAAGACGTACAGCGGGGCCAAGGTGGCGGTAGAGGGAAGCATGATCATGACAATAAACATGAGCATGCCTGCCTGGCGACCGATGAAGCGAAAGCGCGAGAAGGCGTAGGCCGCCGAGGCCCCCAGGACCACGGCCAGCAGGCTGGTGCCCAGGGCCACTAATAGGCTGTTCTTAAGTAACCTGGCAAAAGTCATGCAGGTGGATAGATCGGTGGGATTCTTGCACAACAGCCTGAACGGCCCCAACAATATCTTGCGAAAGGCTTCGAAAGAGGCTCCCGGTGGGATCAGGCGCAGTTCCAGGGGCTTGTCAATGTTCCGCGGGTCCAGAGCCAGGGAGAAAATCCACAGGATAGGGAAAAGCACCGCAGCGGTAACAGCGAGGAGAAAGGCTTGAAGCGCCAGTTGCCTGAGGACGGCTTTCAATCTCTTATTCATAGTAAGCCTCCGTAGCCCGGGTGATGCGGTTGTTGATCAGGGTGAATGTCAGCAGGATAAGAAAGACCACGATACTGAAGGCCGCTGCCACCCCATAGAGGCGCTGTTCGTAAACCAGCTTAAAGGCCTGGGTAATCAGAAGCTCCGTGCGCCCAAAGGGACCGCCCTCAGAGATGAAGTAGATGACGTTAAACTGGTTGAAGGTCCAGATGGTGCCCAGCATGATGGCCGGCACCATGGCCGGGCGGATCAGGGGGATGGTGATCTTCCAGAGTTGCTGCCAACCGCTGGCGCCGTCTATGGAGGCAGCTTCGTACAACTCCTCAGGGATAGCCTGCAACGCCCCCGTGGCCACCACGCTCATGAAGGGCCAGCCCAGCCAGACGTTGGTCAAGAGGACGCAATAGAAAGCCAGGGGTAAGAAGCTAAGCAGGCCGCCAATGGGTGGTTGGGCCACCCTCAACCAGCGCGTATCGGTGGGGAGACCTGTGCCCAACCAGTTATTAATGACCACCAGGAGTTGATTGAAGGCCCCAAAGCGGTCGTCGTACATGTTTCTCCAGGTCAGGGCGACGATGTAGCCGGGCATGGCCCAGGGCAGCACGAAGAGGGCACGGTAAATCCGCCGCCCAATCAGCATCTTGCTGTTGAGGACCAGAGCGATGACCACCCCCAATGCCACGTGGAAAAAGACGTTGGTCACCGTCCAGGTCACGTTAAAAAGTAGCAAGCGGCCAAAGTTGTAATTCTCAATGGCCAGTTGGCTGGTGATGATCTTGACGAAATTTTGTAGCCCAACAAAAGGTGGAGCATATTTATCCCAGGTGGCGGAGTCCAACAAGTTAAAGCGCAGGTTTCTCACCCGATAGTCGGTCAGGGCCATCCAGAACTGGAAGAGGTAGGGAAAAAGGGTGACGAAAAGCATCACGATGCCGGCCGGGGCAACGTACAGCCAGGCGGTGCGGGATTCCTTTAAGCGGAGCAGGAATTCGCCCCACTTACCCCTGCGCTCGACGCCGATCTCTTTTGCAATGGGAGTAACTGCCATCGGTTTCCTCCTGCGGCTGACGACGCAGCCTTTCATGTCGGTTGTAGGGGCACCCCTCGCGGGTGTCCAGGGCAGGTGCAGGACCTGCCCCTCCCAATCCATTTGAGACATCCCCAAATGCTTGAGTAGGGGCGGTTCGAGAACCGCCCCTACTCTTTTGGGGATGGGCTCTTACCCGCCGCGGATCTCTTTGATCTTGGCAGTGATGCTGTCGTAGGCTTTTTGCAGCGCCTCGGCGGGGTCAGCACCCTCGTCGAAGACGGACCTCAGGGCGGTGTCCATGGACTCCCAGTAGGCACCCATCTCCGGGATGACGGGGAAGGCCGTGCCGCCAGCGAAGGCTTCTACCGCCTGTTGCAGAAGGGGATCGGCGATCTCCACCCCTGCTACCGCCGGGATGTGGCCTGCCTTGACGAGCAGGGCCTGCGCCTGCGGCGAAAGGAAGAACTCCATGAACTCCCAGCCCGCCATCTGGTCGTCGCCGGTGGCGTTGGCGTTCAGGTAGATGTTCTCCGTCTGCACGTAGCCGGAGAGATGGCCGTCCCCGTAGGCCGGCCAGGGATCAATGGCCAGGTTGTTGGCGCCGATGGCTTCGGCCAGGCCGGTCATGTTCCAGGTGCCGTCAATGATGATGCCGGCCTTGCCGGCCTTGAACAGGTTGACGTCGTTGTCGGTGTAGTACTCGGTCGGGCCGGCCTCTTTGAAGGAGTTGAGCAGGTTGAGCCACTCCACACCCTTCTCATCGTTGAACAGCGGGTCGCCGTCGCGGTCCATCAACTGCCCTCCGATGCCGTTCAGGTGGGCGGCAGCGAAGAAGAAGCCGTACTCCAGGTTGGCGCCGACCACGTCGCCCTTGGTGGCAGCCTTGGCCGCGGCGACCAGGCCGTCGAAGGTGGCGGGGGCATTGGGGATGATGCCCTTGTTGCGGTACATCACCACGCCCTTGATGGTCTGCGGCAGGCCGACCAGCGCGCCCTCGTACTTCACTGCCCCCAGCGCCGCCTCGTTGATCGAAGCCAGGAACGGCGTGGAAGTAAAGCCAGTCACATCGGCCACCAGTTCGGCGTCGTACAGGGCGGGCCCCCAGTCGGCGGCGCCGATCAGCACCGTGGGTCCGCCACCGGTGGCCGCCGCGGTCTCGTACTTGCCACGCAGGTCGTCGAAGGGCACGTACAGCACGTCGAACTTCACGTCTGGATGCTTGGCCTGGAAGGCGGCAATGACCTCGTTCAGAGCCACGATCTCGGTTTCTTTCCAGGCGTGCCACAGAGTCACGGTGCCCTTAACTTCGACTTCCGGCGGAGCTGCGCCTCGAATTTCGGCCACTGCAGCCACAATGGAATTGTAAGCCTGGCTGAGCACAGCAGCGGGGTCAGCGCCCTCATCGAAGACGGACCTCAGGGCGGTGTCCATCGGGCTCCAGTAGGCTCCCATCTCCGGGATGACGGGGAAGGCCGTGCCGCCAGCGAAGGCTGTCACTGCCTGCTTGAGTAGCGGGTCGGCGATTTCCACCCCGGCCACCGACGGGATGTGCCCTGCCTTGACGAGCAAAGCCTGGGCCTGGGGCGAGAGGAAGAACTCCATGAACTTCCAGGAGGCCATCTGGTCGTCGCCGGTGGCGTTGGCGTTCAGGTAGATGTTCTCCGTCTGCACGTAGCCGGAGAGGGGCTTGGGCCAGGGATCAATGGCCAGGTTGTTGGCGCCGATGGCTTCGGCCAGGCCGGTCATGTTCCAGGTGCCGTCAATGATGATGCCGGCCTTGCCGGCCTTGAACAGGTTGACGTCGTTGTCGGTGTAGTACTCGGTCGGGCCGGCCTCCTTGAAGGAGTTGAGCAGGTTGAGCCACTCCACGCCCTTGGCGTCGTTGAACAGGGGATCACCCTTGTCGTTCATCAGTAGACCACCGACGCCGTGGAGGTGGGCGGCGGCGAAGAAGAAGCCGTACTCCAGGTTGGCGCCGACCACGTCGCCCTTGGTGGCCGACTTGGCCGCGGCGACTAGGCCGTCGAAGGTGGCGGGGGCGTCGGCGATGATGCCCTTGTTGCGGTACATCACCACCCCTTTGATGGTCTGGGGCAGGCCAATCAACGCGCCCTTGTACTTCACGGCACCGAGGGCCGCCGCATTGATGGTGCGCAGGAACTCAGTGGTAGCCATACCAGACACATCGGCCACCAGTTCGGCGTCGTACAGCGCGGGCCCCCAGTCAGCGGCGCCGATGAGCACCGTTGGTCCGCCACCGGTGGCGGCAGCGGTCTCGTACTTGCCGCGCAGGTCGTCGAAGGGCACGTACAGCACGTCGAACTTCACGTCTGGATGCTTGGTCTGGAAGGCGGCGATGACCTCGTTCAAGGCTACGATCTCGGTTTCCTTCCAGGCGTGCCACAGGGTGATGGCGCCTTTCACTGCTGGTGGGGCTGGTGGGGCGGGCGTGGGTGTGGCGACGGGTGGCTTGGTGGGTGTGGGCACGGGTTTCGGCGTGGGCGTCGGCGTGGCCTTCGGGGCACAGGCCGAGACCAGCAAGCTGGCCACAACCAGGACGCCCAGCAGACTAAACAGTTTCTTTTTCATTTTTCTCTTCCTCCTTTAGTAGATTTTAGATTTTGGTTATAGCCGTCGCCTTTATAATCAGCGGACGGCAAGGATGGGAACACTTTTTGGTTTAGCCCTTGAAGGGCGAAGGTGGACGACCCGGCTGGATTGTCCTTGCTCACGCTTCACATCCCCCCTTTCGGTATGACATTCTGTTTCCAGGCAACGAGGTAAATAGTTACTTTGCATTATAGCACACTGTTGCTCCGTTGGCAAAATGGGCGTTTTGTGTTATAATGTCTGACCATAAATACATCGCGTCCCTAGCTCAACAGCGCATAACAATCACAGATAAGGAGGATAACTTTGACAGTAGATTTACGATCCTACATTTTTCTCGACAGCTTGCAGCCGCAGCTCACGGCCTTCATTGGCTCCACGGCCAGGGGATTCCTGCCTATCGTGGGTGATGCTTCCCTCTGGGTAGAGATCTCGCCGGGCATCGAGATCAACCGCATGACGGACATCGCGGTGAAGGCCACCAACGTGCGACCCGCCGTGCAGGTGGTGGAGCGGCTCTTCGGCTTGCTGGAGGTACATTCCCCTTCTCAGGCGGACGTGCGGGCCGCCGGGACAGCCATCCTGGACGCACTGGGGCTTCAGGAGAGCGATCGCTGGAAGCCCACTGTTTTCTCCAGTCAGGTGATCCGCCACGTGGACGACCATCACGCCCAACTTATCAACCGCAACCGCGACGGCTCCATGCTCATCCCTGGCCAGACCCTCTACATCCTGGAGGTGGAGCCAGCCGCCTACGCAGTGCTGGCGGCCAATGAGGCAGAGAAAGCGGCTCACATCACCCTGATCGAAGTGCGGCCCTTCGGCAGCTTCGGCCGGCTCTGGCTCGGCGGCGAGGAACGAGACATCATGGCCGGCTACGGCGCGGCCGTGGATGCCATCGAATCGGTGACAGGAAAGGTGGTGGAGTCAAAGAGGAGAGCATAGTAAAATCCAAAGCTCAAACTCTAAAGCTCAAACTTCAAAGCTCAAACTTCAAAAAGGGAGGTCTAATACAAATGGCAGAAGCGTTAGGTATGATCGAATGTAGAGGCTTCGCGGCGATGGTGGAAGCCTCGGATGCGATGGTCAAGGCCGCTAAGGTGGAGCTGGTGAGCTACGAGAAGACCGGCGGGGGCTACGTGACGGCCATCGTGCGCGGCGATGTGGCGGCCTGCAAGGCGGCGGTCGAGGCCGGCGCCCGCGGCGCGGAAAGGGTCGGCGAAGTGATCTCTGTCCACGTCATCCCGCGGCCACATCTCAACATTGACCTGGTGCTGCCCCTGGGCCGCTACGAGCAGGCCAGGGCGGAGATAGAGTCGTAGTTGAGGTGAAAATGAACCTGTGGCGAGAATTGCCGCCGGGCCCTCGGGCGCCCGAGGTGGTCTATTGCATTGTGGAGATCCCCAAGGGGTGTCGCAACAAGTACGAATACCAGGAGGACACGGGGGTCATCAAGCTCGATCGCGTCCTGTACTCCTCGATCCACTATCCCGGCGACTACGGGCTGATCCCCAGAACCTTCTGTGAGGACGGCGACCCGTTGGACATCCTGGTGATGACCAATCAACCAACCTTTCCCGGCTGCGTCATCGAGGCCCGGCCCATAGGCGTCTTTCACCTGCGGGACGCGGGGCTGACCGACGACAAGATACTGGCTGTGCCCGCTACCGATCCCCTCTTCCACGATTATCACGACATCGGCGACATCCCCCAGCATTTCCTGGCCGAGGTGGCGCATTTCTTTCAGGTGTACAAGGATTTGGAGAGGGTGAGGACCGAAGCCCTGGGCTGGGAATCGGCGGCGGTGGCCAGAGAAGTGATCGTTCGCGCTGTCCAGCATTTCAAAGACCGATTCGGGTAGAGACCAGAAACCAGGTTTTTGGGAAAAACCTGGTTTCTCCAGTAAAGGGAGGTTAAAATGCTGATCGGAAAAGTAGTGGGTACCCTGGTCGCCACCCGCAAGACCGAGACCATGGAAGGATTGAAGTTCCTGGTGGTCAAGCAGGTGGACCTCGAGGGGCACGAAGCGGGCGAATACGTCATCGCCGCTGATGCCGTCCAGGCCGGCATAGGCGATTACGTCCTCTACGCCAAGGGCTCCTCAGCTCGCATGACGGTTCAGACCGACAAACGCCCCTGCGACGGCGTGATCATGGCCGTGGTGGATACGTGGGACGTGCATGGGGAAGTGAAGTACCAGAAGGAGTGAAACGTAAAACGTGAAACGTGAGATTGACGAACAGCGCATCAGCGCCATTGTGCAGCGGGTGGTAGCCGAACTGCGACAGGAGAGGGAGCAAGTCGCAAGTCGCAGGGAGCAAGTCGCAAGTCGCAAGTCGCAAGTCGCAGATCGCAAACCGCTTTCTGGTCAGGACGGTGTTTTCCCCGACATTGACTCCGCCATCGCCGCCGCCCAGGCCGCTCACCAGCAACTCATGGCTCTGCCGGTGGAGCGGCGCGAGGTCATCATCGTCCAGATGCGCCAGGCGGCGCGGGAGAACGCCCAGGTGCTGGCCTACGAAGCCTGGCAGGAAACAGACATGGGCCGCTACGAGGATAAGATCGAGAAAAACCTCCTGGTGGCCAATAAAACCCCCGGCACGGAGGACCTCAAGCCCATCGTCTTCACCGGCGACCGCGGCCTCACCCTGGTAGAACGTGCTCCTTACGGGGTCATCGGAGCCATCACCCCCAGCACCAACCCCACCTCGACCATCTTATGCAACGCCATCGGCATGGTGGCCGCCGGCAACGCGGTGGTGTTCAACTGTCACCCTGGGGCGAAGAAGGTCTCGGTGCACACCGTACAGATCCTAAACCAGGCCATCGTCCGCGCTGGCGGTCCCCCCAACGTCATCACCACCGTCCCCGAACCTACCATCGAGAGTGCGCAGTACGTGATGAAGCATCCTGCCATTGACCTGTTGGTAGTCACGGGTGGGCCGGGAGTGGTGGAGGTGGCTATGAGCAGCGGCAAGAAAGCTATCTGTGCCGGCCCGGGCAACCCGCCGGTAGTGGTGGACGAGACGGCGGACATGGATCAGGCAGCCAGAGATATCATCAAAGGGGCCTCGTTTGATAATAACGTCGTCTGCGTGCTGGAGAAGGAGATCATCGCGGTGGAGGCCATCGCCGATCAGCTCAAGGCGGCTATGCTGGCCCGTGGGGTGGTGGAGCTGAACTCGTGGCAGTTGGACCGACTGATGAAGGTGATCCTGCAAGAGGATCACGGGCCCGGCAAGCACGGCGTGATCAATAAGGCCTTCGTGGGCAAGAACGTGAGCGCCATCCTGAGGGAAATCGGGATGAGCGTGGACGATCAGGTTCGCCTGGCCATCGCCGAAGCAGATCGTTGGCATCAGCTCGTCTGGACGGAGCAGCTCATGCCCATCATGCCTCTGGTGCGAGTGGCTTCGGCCGACGAGGCCATTGATCTGGCCAGGGAGGTGGAGCAGGGCATGGGCCACACCGCGGTGATGCACTCCAAGCATCTGGATCACCTGAGCCGCATGGCCCGCGAGATCAACACCAGCATCTTCATCAAGAACGGCCCCTCCATTGCTGGTCTGGGCTTCGGCGGCGAGGGCTATAGCTCCTTCTCCATCGCCAGCCCCACCGGTGAGGGGTTGACCAGCGCCAAGGACTTCTCGCGGGTGCGAAGGTGTACGCTGGTGGATTCGTTTAGGATCGTGTGAGGGAGCAGGTCACAGGTCGCAAGTCGCAGGTCGCAAGTCGCAGGTTCGGATGGTTGAAGAAATCGTTCAAAAAGTGAAAGATGCGGGGGTCGTCGGTGCGGGCGGGGCCGGTTTCCCCACCCACGTCAAGATAGCGGCTCAGGTGGACACGGTCATCGCTAACGGGGCGGAGTGCGACCCCCTGCTGCGCTGCGATCAGCAACTGATGGCTAACCGCGCTCCAGAGGTCATCGAGGGGCTGCGATTGGTGATGCAGGCCAGCGGGGCCGAGAGGGGCGTGATCGCCCTCAAACGAGAGTACACCAGCGCCGTGGCCGCCTTGCAGTCCAATATCCAATATCCAATACCTAATACCCAACGCCCCCCTCAATCCCCCCAAAGTTGGGGGGAAGGGGGGCACGTCTCCTTGCATCTGTTGGAGAGCCACTACCCCGCTGGCGACGAGTTCGTCCTGGTGTACGAGGTCACGGGGCGGCTGGTTCCGGAGACGGGGCTGCCTCTTCACGTGGGCTGCATCGTCCAGAACGTGGGCACGCTGTTCAATATCGCCAGGGCCCAGAGGGGGATTCCGGTCACTCACCGCTTGCTCACCGTCACCGGCGCGGTCCATGAGCCCAAGACCTTGAACCTGCCCATTGGCACTTCCATCGGCGAGGCGGTGGCCTGGGCGGGCGGGATCAAGATCCCCCGTTGGACGACGAGAACCGAGGAGGATTACGCGGTGGTGGTGGGTGGGCCGATGATGGGCAGGCTGGCCCAGGACCTCTCCGATCCCATCACCAAGACCACCACCGGCCTGATCGTGTTGCCCAGGGACAACGTGGTGGTTCGCTACCTGGGTCGCCCACTGGGGTCGTGGGTCAAGCGGGGGCGTTCCACCTGCGACCAGTGCCGCGATTGCACCGACCTCTGCCCCCGCTACCTGCTGGGACACGACCTGGAACCCCACAAAGTGATGCGCTCCATCAACTACGGCCTGACCGAGCCCACGGCTATCATGACGGCGGCCGTGCTCTGCTGTGAATGTAGGCTGTGCGAGGCCTACGCCTGCCCGCTGGAGCTTTCGCCTATGGCCTACTACAGGGAGATCAAGCGCCAACTGGCAGCCCCCCCTTCATCCCCCCCAACTTTGGGGGGGAAAGAGGGGGGGCAGTGGAAGAACGTTGTGCACAAGCGTTCCGATCTGATGCCCCATGCCATGCGGGAGTACCGTCGCGTGCCCATGGAACGGCTCGTCGCCCGGCTGGGGCTGAGTGAGTACCAGGAATGTACCTGTCCCCTGGACGAGCGGGAGTACCAGCCCAGGCGGGTCACCATCCCCCTCAAGCAGCACACCGGTGTGCCGGCTCAGCCGGTGATCAAAGTCGGCGACAGGGTGCAGCGCGGCGACCTCATCGCCCAGATTCCCGAGGGCAAGCTGGGGGCCAACGTTCACGCCTCGATCTCAGGCAAGGTGGAGGCAGTGACTGGTGAAGATGTCGTGATCGGGACTTGATCCTTGGTCATTTGTTCTGAGGAGGGAAGAGATGGTAATAGACGAGGTATTTGAACTGATAGCCCGAGGTGAGGGGCTAACCATAGAGTTCAAACGAGAGTGGCCACAGCGAGGAGATGTTACGGCCGAGATCGGTTCGGAGTTAGTAGCCCTTGCCAACACCCAGGGAGGCTACTTGTTGATCGGTGTGGACGATAATGGCCAGGTCGTTGGCGTAACGGGCGATTGGCGTAAACTTGAAGAAAGGTTGATGGGCATCTCTCGCGTCTGCAGCCCTCCCATCGTCCTGACGGTTGAGGAAGTGATCGTAGAGGGCAAATCTATCCTCGTGGCCCACGTTCCTGAGGGGAAAGACAAGCCCTACAGAGTGCGGGACATCTGCTACGTGCGGGTGGGTTCCACTGTACAACATGCCACACGGGACGAAGAGCGTTGGATGTTCCAGGAAAGCGGCGAGGTCCTCTTCGAGCGTACGCCTCTCTGGGAAGCTGACTATGAGGACCTGGATGCAGCCAAAATCCGTCGTTACTTCCAGCAACGGTCGCCTGAAGCCATCGTCAATGCCGAGCGTCCACTCCATGAATTAGTCGAGCAGGCGGATCTGCCTCTTGTCGTGCGTCGGGGCGATCAATTGGCTCCTACGGTGGCTGCTGTGTTACTATTCGGTCGCCGGCCGCAGTACTTCCTGCCTCAAGCTTTCGTCTCTGCTGCTCGCTTTCCGGGGTTGGACCTCAACGTCACGGCCATTGACCGCGATACTTTCCGAGGCACGGTGGATGAACTTATTGAGCAGAGCACGGCTTTTGTCCGACGCAACATGAGAACTGCGTCCATTCTGGAGGATGAGAAGTTACCACGACGAACCGACGTCCCCGAATATCCTCTGAAGGCTGTGCGCGAAGCCATCACCAATGCTTGCGTCCACCGAGACTACAGTCGTTGGAGCCAGGAAGTAGCCATGCGCATGTTTGATGATCGCCTGGAAATCTTCAATCCGGGGGGGCTTGTTCGGGGCATGACCGTTCAAGACCTGGGAACCGGCAAGTATGCGGCACGCAATCCCGCCCTGGCTGAAGTTATGCGTGAGATGGGGCTGATTGAGCGGTTTGGCACTGGCATCAGGATGATGAGGCGGGAAATGGAAACTCTGAGGTCGGCCCCGCCCATCTTTGTCGTTGACGAGAACAGCTTTACCGTGACCTTGCCAGCCAGGGAGTTGGAGCTGTGGCGCAACGAAGGGCGGAGGAGATACGAGATTTGAAGCTTTTCACCGAGAAGGGGTTCAAGTTCGAGTAAGAGCTTGCACTGAGCTGGCGAAGTGATGAGAGCAGCAACTCTTGGGAGAGCACGAGATGAATGATGAACAGAGGACAAAAAGGCAATCGATTCCGGCCAGGAGAACATGGCTCTACATAGCCGGTATGTTCGTTTTGCTCTGTATTTTAGCGTGGCTGAACGAGATCGTGGACTTCCCCCACCTTCTGCTGGGCGCGCCACGCACTCCCATCAACTGGCATGAGGCGGCCATCGAGATGGTCCTGATCGCCAGCGTCGGTCTTCTCGTGGTGTTAAGGCTCGCACGCGACGTCACTGAGCGCAAGCAGGCGGAGGAAGAGACCCGGCAGCGCACAGCCCAGTTGGAGGCCCTACGGCAGGTGGGGTTGGAGATCACGGCTGAGTTGGACCTGGACTCCCTTCTCCACTTTATTGTCTCGCGGGCCGTTGAACTGGTGGGCGGAGAATCGGGCGGCCTCTACCTCTACCGTCCGGACCTGGACGTGTTGGTGTGGGTGATGGCCGTCGGCCCCCACCTGGCACCCATCGGGACCATCCTTCACCGTGGCGAGGGCCTCTCCGGCAAGGTCTGGGAGACGGGCGAATCGCTCATCGTGGGCGACTACCGGCACTGGGAGGGGCGGGCAGCCATCTATGAGGGCTATCCCTGGACAGCCATCGTGGCCGTGCCAGTTCGCTGGGGCGAGGAGTTCCTGGGGGTGTTGAACGTGCTGGCGGACCCCCCACACACCTTCTCCCCGGCCGACGCCGAACTGCTGGGCCTATTCGCCACCCAGGCCGCCATTGCCATCCGCAACGCCCAGCTTTACGAGGACATCCGGCAGCGCGCCCTGGAGCAGGAAACGGTGAGCCGCATCGCCTATGCCCTCAACACCCCGGACGTCCGCGATGCCTTCCCTGCCCTGGTGAAAGGGCTGCAGGACCTCACCGGCTGCGACTTGGTGAACCTGATAGCGATGGACGAGGCTGGCGAGCAGTTCATTGTGTCCGTCCTGGAGTCTCCTTTCCCCATCCCAGGAGAGGGAGAAGCGATGCTGCTCTCAGCCACCGCCGCTGCCGAAAACGTAGAGGCTGGCCGTCCCCACCTGACCGCCGACCTGAGTGCAGAGATACACTTTCCGCTTGAGCAGGTCCTCTACCAGGCTGGCCTTCGTTCGCAGGTCACCCTGCCGTTGCTGGTCGGCGGCGAGGTCTTCGGGGCACTTAACCTGGGTGGCACTCGTCCGGGCCTCTTCCGGGAGGACCAGTTGCCAGTCCTCCGGCAGATCGCCGATGCGGTGGCTCTCGCCTTTGAAAACAGCCTTCTCTTCCAAACAGAGCGGGAGCAACGGCAATTGGCCAAGGCGCTGGAGGAAGCAACCGCCGCGCTCACCGCTACCCTTGACTTCGATCAGGTGCTGGACCGCATCCTGGAGCAGGTCAGCCGCGTCGTTCCCAACGACGCCACCAACATCATGCTCCTTCCCCCCTGCGAGCGGGGGGGACCGAGGGGGGGTGGCGACCAGGTGCGCATCGTCCGCTGGCGGGGCTACGAGCGCTTCGGCGCGGAAGAGTTCGTCTCCACAGTCGTCTTTCGCATTCCTGAGGTGGCTAACCTCCAGCAAATGCTAGAGAGCAGGGAGCCGATGGTCATCCCTGACACTGCCACCTATACCGGCTGGGTTCACATACCGGTGCAGGCGTGGCTGCGGTCGTACGCGGCTGCGCCCATCGTTGTGCGCGGTGAGGTAGCCGGTTTCCTGAACGTGGATAGCGCCACCCCTGGCTTCTTCACCCAGGCCGACGCCGAGGCCCTGCGCGCCTTCGCCGACCACGCCGCTGCTGCTATAGAGAATGCACGGCTGTACGAGGAAACGAGACAGCGAACCGAGACGCTGGCCGCTTTGCACGAGATAGCGCTGGATCTGGCCGCCCAGCGGGCCTTGCCGGATCTGCTGCGGGCCCTGGTGGTTCGGGCCTCAGACCTGTTAGCAGCCAAGGGGGGTGCCATTTACTTATACCGGCCAGCTACCGATGACCTGGAGTTGGCCCTGGACTACAACCCGTGGGTTGACCAGAGCGGAACGGTGCTCAAGCGAGGGGAAGGGCTTTCGGGCAGGGTGCTGGAGACAGGCCAGCCCATAGCCGTGGCTGACTACAGCCGCTGGGAGGGCCGATCTGCCCAGTTCGAAGGGGCCGGGTTTACCGCCGTGGTCGCTGTGCCCATCTTCTGGGGTGACCGGCCTCTGGGGGTGCTCGACGTGGTGGACGATGTCCCCCGCGCCTTCTCCTCTGCCGACATCGCCCTGCTGGAGCGCTTCGCCCCCCTGGCTGCGGCAGCGCTGGAGGAGGCGCGGCTGCTGGAGGAGGAGCGAACACGACGGCGCGAGGCCGAGGCCCTGCGCCAGGCCGCCACTGTCCTCAGCTCGACCCTGGAACTAGGCGAAGTGCTGGAGTTGATCCTGCAGCAACTGCGCCAGGTGATACCCTACGACAGCGCTTCCATTCAGCAACTGCAAGATGAACATCTGGAAATCGTAGCCTGCCAGGGATTCGAGGAGCCGGACAAGGTAGTGGGCCTGGTCTTTCCGCTCGATCCCAAATTCCCTAACCATCACGTGATCACCACCAAAGCGCCGCTGGCCGTCGAGGACGTCGTCGAGGATTATCCTCACTTCAAGAACGAGGCGGATACCTACGAGTCGGGCCGCATCCGCTCCTGGTTGGGTGTGCCGCTGATGGTGAAGGATGAGGTCATCGGCATGATCGCCGTGGATCGGGCGGAGGTACGGCCTTATACCGCTGAGGAGGCCCAACTGGCCATGGCCTTCGCTAACCAGGCGGCCATCGCCATCGAGAACGCCCGCCTCTTCGAAGAGAGCGAGGAGCGCAGGATGTATCTCGAGGGGGTGCTGGGGTCCGCTCCCGACGCCATCGTTACCCTGGATGCCCAACACCGGATCGTGGAATGGAACCTGGGGGCAGAGAGGCTGTATGGATACTCACGGGAGGAGGTGATCGGCCGAGACATTGACCCTCTGGTCACCAACCCCGAAACCATCCAACAGGCACGCGAGTTCAGGCAGATTGTCATGAGCGGGAAGGATCTGCCTCCTGTCGAGACCGTCCGCTATCGGAAGGACGGTTCTCCCGTGCACGTCATCGTGGCTGCGTCCCCGATCCTGGTGGGGGACGAGTTGATCGGGATTGTCACCGTTTACACCGACATCACTGCGCGCAAGCGGGCGGAGGATATGCTGCGCGCCTTGCTCCTGATTGACGAACTTACCGGCCTGTACAACCGGCGGGGGTTCTTCACCCTGGGCCAACGGCAGTTGAAAATGGCTGACCGGACGAAGAAGAGGATGGTGCTGCTTTTTGCCGACTTTGACTACCTGAAGGGGATTAATGATGCCTTTGGCCACCCTGAGGGAGACCGGGCGTTGATCGAGGTTGCCGATGTCCTCACAGGGACCTTTCGCGAGTCGGACATCATTGGTCGTATTGGCGGGGATGAGTTTGTGGTTCTGGCCACAGAAACCGATGAGAGCAGCGTCGAGATTCTCGCTACTCGTTTGCAAGAGAACCTGGAAGCCCGCAATGCAAAGGGAGGCCTCCGCTACAGGCTGTCGTTAAGTGTGGGGATAGCGCGCTACGACCCCAAATACCCTTGTTCCATGGATCAACTGCTGACCCGGGCGGACAGAGCGATGTATGAGCAGAAGCAGCGCAATCAAAAGATCACCATTCCACCGATGTGAGGCAGTTGTACTGCTGAACGGGGGCTCGGAGTGCAACTCCTCGCCGTCAAAGCGGAGTGCAACTCCTCGCCATCAAAGCAAGGGAGCAATCTAAAATCGGCAATCGAAAATCGAAAATGAGGTGATGACCATGGAACCCGCAATTGGTCTGGTTGAAACCAATAGCATCGCGGCGGGCATTGAAGCTGGCGATGCGATGATGAAAAAGGCTCCTGTGGAGCTGCTGGAGGCGCGGCCGGTGTGTCCGGGCAAGTACATCGTCCTCATAGGGGGGCTCACCGACCCCGTGTACGAGTCGCTGCAGGCAGGTATCGCCACCGGCGCCGACGCCGTCGTGGATCAACTGTTCTTGCCCAACGTGCACCGTGCCATCTTCCCGGCCCTGGCTACCGCTACCCCGCCGGGCAAGGGCGAGGCCCTGGGCATCATCGAAACCGTCACCGTGGCCACCTGCATCGTCGCCGCCGACGCCGCGGCCAAAGCCGCCGACGTCTCGCTCCTGGAGCTACGCCTGGCCAATGGCCTGGGAGGGAAATCGTTCGTCCTGATCGAAGGGGAGGTCGCCGAGGTCGAGGCCGCAGTGGAGGCGGGAGTGAAGTTTCCGGCACAGGAAGGGCTACTGGTGCGCAAAGTCATCATCTCGCAGTTGCACGAAGAGATGAAGAACAAAATCGTGTGAGGAGGCTTCTATGCAACTGGCCAAAGTGATCGGCAGACTGGTGGCCACCCGAAAATACCAGGGGCTGGAGGGGATCAAGTTCCTGATCATCCAGCCCATAGACAAGTTCCAAAACCCCATGGGGGAGCCGGTGGTGGCCGCCGACGGGACAGCCCTGGCCGGCCCTGGCGACGTCGTCTTCTTCGTGGGAGTACGGGAGGCCGCCCTGGCCCTGCCGGAGAAGTTCGTGCCCGTAGATCACGCCATCACAGGCATCGTGGACGAGATAGACGTCCCCCAAAGCTCAAAGCTCAAAGCTAAAAGCTCAAATTGAGGAGGGCGCTTTGTACATCGGGAAAGTCAGCGGTACGGTAGTCGCTACGTTCAAAGACAAGGTCTTCGAGGGCAAAAAGCTGCTCATCGTGGACCGCCTGACGCCAGAAGGGGAGACCACGAAGCATTACTGGATCGCCGTTGACGACGTGCAGGCTGGCCTGGGCGACATCGTGATGGTGATTGACGAGGGCAACTCGGCCCGGCAGGTGGTGGGCATGGACCCGGCCCCCATCCGCGCCGTCGTGGTGGGCATCGTGGACGAGATAGACATAGCAGTTTGATCTTGCAAGCTGCTCCATAGCGCGTTGGCGCTACTCATTGTGAAAGAAACAATCGTAGGTGTCATCGCGAGGAGCGGGTTTTGCGACGAAGCGATCTCCAATTCGCTGGCGGGAGATTGCTTCGGCAAAAAGATGCCTCGCAATGACACGGCCACCTTGGTTCTTAGTAGAGATAGGCCAGAGATTGAACACCCAAAGAAGCCATGGACGAACACCTGGACAAGTTCATCACTTACCTCATAGCCGAGAAAAACGCTTCTCCCTACACCATCAAGAACTACCGCCACGAGATCGGGCAGTTTCTTGACTTTCTGAAAGAGCAGGGGATTGATTCCTGGGATGGGGTGGATCGCTACGTCCTGCGCCGGTATCTGGCGTGGCTGCAGGCCGAGGGCTACGTCAAGGCCAGCATAACCCGCCGAATCTCGGAGCTGCGCTCCTTTTGCCGCTATCTCGTGCGCGAAGGCATACTGGACACCAATCCCATCAGGGCCATCTCTGCGCCCAGGGTCCCCAAGCGCTTGCCGGACTATCTGGAACTGCCGGAGGTCGAAGCCCTGCTGTCAGCCCCGGACGCGACGGTTCCCCAGGGGCAGCGCGACCGAGCGATCATGGAAGTGCTCTACGCCTCAGGGCTGAGAGTCAGCGAGCTGGTGAGCCTCAACCTGAGTAACGTGGACCTGCGCCACGGTCAGATTCGGGTTTGGGGCAAAGGGGCCAAGGAGAGGTTGGCTTTGTTAGGCGAGCCAGCGTGCAGAGCCTTGATGCGCTACGTCCAAGACGGGCGACCAGCATTGATCGGGGAGAACAAGGCCACCAGCGCTCTTTTTTTGAACCGCCTGGGCAGTCGCCTCTCGACGCGCAGCGTGAGCAACATCCTGGACAAGTACGCTAAACTGGCCGGCTTGGAGAGGCGCGTCACTCCCCACATCATGCGACACACCTTCGCCACCCACCTTTTGGATGGCGGCGCTGATCTGCGGACCGTCCAGGAGCTCCTGGGCCACGCCGACCTCTCCAGCACCCAAATCTACACCCACGTCTCCCAGAGCCGGGTGAGAGAGGTGTATCGCAAGGCGCACCCAAGGGCGAGGGAGCAAGGGAGCGGAGGAGCAGGGGAGCAGGGGGGCAGGGGAGCAGGGGAGCAGGGGAGCAAGGGAGCAGAGGAGCAGTGAAGACCTAAAGTTCAAAGCTCAAATAGAGTAAGGGTGACCACGCGACCACCCGACCATCTGACCATTTGACCAGAGGAGGCTACGAATGAGATTGACGAAACTGCGTGAGGCCCTGGCCGCCGAAGGGCTCGACGCCATTCTGATCACCCAACCCGAGAACCGCCGCTATCTCAGCGGCTTCACCGGCTCGGCGGGCGTGCTGTTGATCTCTCAGGATCAGGCCGTTTTGGCCACCGACTTCCGCTACTACGAACAGGTCGAGAAGCAAGCCCCCGACTTCCGCCTGGCAAAGATCACGGACAAATTCAAGACCTTACTTCCCGAGCTGGTGCAGCAGGTGGGGGCGAAGAGGGTCGGCTTCGAGAGCGTTCATCTCACCGTTGATCAGCACCAGGAGTGGCAGGAGGTCGCCGAGGGCTTCGAGCTGGTGCCCACCAAGGAATGGGTGGAAAAGATCCGTGCTGTCAAGGACGAGGACGAGCTGGGCAAGATCGAGAAGGCCATTGCTCTGGCTGACCAGGCCTTTGCTCACATCGTGAGCTTTATCGAGCCGGGCATGACGGAGAAAGAAGTAGCGTGGGAGCTGGAGGTCTTTATGCGCACCCGGGGGGCGGAGAAGCTGGCCTTCGATATCATCGTGGCCTCGGGGCCCAACGGGGCCATGCCCCACGCCACCGTCTCCGAGCGCGTGATTCGAGCTGGTGAGCCGGTTGTGATGGACATGGGAGCGAGGATTGACGGCTATAACTCCGATCTGACCCGCACCGTCTGCGCGGGCCGCCCGGACGGCAAGTTCAGGGAGATCTACGACATCGTCCTGGAGGCCCAACGGGCAGCCGAGCAGCGTGTCAGGCCGGGGATGACGGGCAAGCAGGCTGACGCCATAGCCCGTCAGGTCATCGAGGAAGCGGGCTATGGCGACAATTACGGCCACGGACTGGGGCACGGCGTGGGGCTGGCGGTGCACGAGAAGCCTGGGGTTGGGCGCCTATCCGAAGATGTCCTAGAGCCGGGCATGGTCTTCACCGTCGAGCCGGGCATCTACCTGACGGACTGGGGTGGCGTGCGCGTAGAGGACATCGTGGTCATGAGGGAGGATGGGGTGGAGGTACTCACCCGGGCCAGCAAGGATGTCGGTAGACAGTGAGTAGGGCGTGCTTGTCGAAAAAGGCGACTTGTGATAGAATGTATCATCGGAGAGGGCAATCGCTGCCAGAGCCGCTGGAGGATGATTGATTCCTTCTGCTAGATAATGAAAAGGGGGAAAGATGGACGCAATCATGAAGAACATAGGGCCCAAAGCCCTCATCGGGTTCGTGGCAGGGCTCGTCGTGGGGTTGATCATCGGGCTGCCCATCTTGGGCTGGTGGGTGTTTCCGGTGCAGTGGTATGATACCGATCCCTTCGACCTGCGCCAGTCTTACAAAGAGGCCTACATCAGCATGCTGGCCGATTCCTATACCTTGAATACCAACGTGGCACTGGCCAGACAGCGGGTTGAAGGTTGGGATCCAAAGGAGCTGGGGCAGGTCATTGGCCAGCTCAAAGCCAAAAGCGACGGGGCTCAGGTTCAACGCCTGGATAACCTGGCGGTAGCATTGGGGGTGCGGGCGGAGGTGGTGACTCCTGAGCCGGCTGCACGGCCGACGACGGTGGGTGCGCTGGCTCAGCGCCTGGTGCCTATTCTCGGCATCGTCCTGGCGGCGGCCCTGGTGATCGCTGGGGTGATGGTGGGCATCTCGGTCTTGCGGGAACGCCGCCCAGGGGAACCCGTAAAGCTGGGCAAACGGCTTTCTCCAGCACAGAGAGCGGTCAGGCCAGAGGAAGTCGGGGAGATTCTGGGCCGCTTCCCTGCCAGCTATGCTGTAGGCCAGGACAGCTACGACCAGTCTTTTCCCATCGAGTCGCCCAGTGGCGAATTCCTGGGTGAGTGCGGCATGGGCATCTCCGAGATAATCAGTGTGGGGCCGCCCGCCCATATCACGGCGTTCGAGGTCTGGCTCTTCGACAAGAACGACATCCGCACCGTCACCAGGGTGTTGATGAGCAGGTATGCTTACCACGACGACGCTCTGCGGGCCAAGCTGGCTCCCAAGGGGGAGGCCGTCCTGGTCGAGCCTGGCAAGGCTATCGTTTTGGAGACAGCCTCCCTGCGGGTGGATGCCGAGATAAGCGAGGTGGGGTACGACGAAGAGGCTGCCCCCCCTCAGAGCTACTTCACCAGGCTCACGGTCAGCCTGACGCCTGGCCTCAAGGCCCCGTCGGGAGAAACAGAGCCAGGGAATTAGGAAATCAGGGAGGCAGGGACAAGGGACAAGGGATAAGGGATAAGGGATAAGGGACAAGGGACAAGTGGCGTCCCTCATTTCCTAATCCCTGGTCCCCTGATCATTGATCACTACTCTTCGTGTTCCTGCCTCCACCCGTTCTCCAGCCCCGCCTCATCGAACGCGCTCAATGCTTCCTCGTACTCTTCAGCGGTGATCTTGCGCCCCAGGATGGGGTGGCCTACCGCCTTGTGAGCGGGGAAGTACTGATCCATCAGGCTGACGTGGACGCGGCGTGATAGGTTCTCGGCCAGCCAGCACAGCACCTTTGACGTGCCGGCCAGGCCATCGGGCAAAACCATGTGGCGGACAATGAGGCCCCGCCAGGCGATGCCTTCATTGTCCAGAACCAGCTCCTCACCCACCTGGCGGTACATCTCTTTGAGGGCGACGCGGTTGGCCGCCACGTAGCCCACGAAGCCCGACAGGCGGCGAGCCGTGGCGTCGTCGGCGTACTTGGCATCGGGCAGGTAGATGTCCACCACCCCTTCCAGGAGCTCCAGCACCTCCACCGTCTCGTAGCCGCTGGTGTTGTAGACCAGGGGGATGTGGAAGCCCTGTTCGATAGCAGAGGGGAGGGCGGCCAGTACCTGGGGCACGAAGTGGGTCGGTGTTACCAGGTTGATGTTGTGGCAGCCCCTGCCTTGCAACTCCAGCATCATCTCTGCCAGACGTTCCACGGATACCTCGTTGCCCACCCCCAGTTGGCTGATGGGGTAGTTCTGGCAGAAGAGGCAGCGGCCGGTGCAGCCGGAGAAGAAGATAGTGCCTGAGCCGCGGGTGCCGCTGATAGGTGGCTCCTCCCAGGGGTGCACGTTCCAACTGGCCACCCTGGGCTCCGCTCCCACCCGGCAAAACCCCTGCCTCCCCTGAAGCCGATTCACCCCGCACTCCCGTGGGCAGAGGCAACAGTCCTCCAAAGAAACATAGGCCCGCTCGATGCGGCGGGCCAGTTCATCATTGCGGTATAGGTTGAGGTAACTGGGAAACGTTTCTCCACTTCTCACGGTCGCATCACGAACCCTATCACGACAAAATCTTCGTCAAAGGCGAAGACCTCGTTGACCTTGGCACGTCTGGCTAACACGAAGCTAGTGCAATCCGTGAAGGAGAAGACTTGATCGCTATACTTCTCGAAAATCTCCCATGCGGCACTGGCGATGGCTCTGTCTACCCATAGAATCCTTAGATTGCCCAATTTTTCTGCTGCGGTCACCATTTCATGAAAGCGGATCGCGTACCGATAGCCAGCATGATACCGAAGCCAAGTGTAGGTTTCAGCCAGGACATAGTTGGAGGTCAGAAGGTTAGTCTTCCTCTTGAGTAACCGGAGGTAATGGGACTTAGCCTCGGAGTGATACTTATCCGAATCGTTTATGATGGCGATCCACCCGCCGGCATCAACGAATATCCTCAAGACATATTCTCTCCGTAGAGGTAGTAGTCATGTTTCTCTGCTCCATCCTCAATGCCAGTGGAACACATGCCGATGATTTGGTATAGAGGGTGGTTTTTTAGCTCCTCTTCGCTGAGCTCTCTTTCTTCCTCTAGCGTGACCGCTTTGGGCTTCGTTTTCTCGGCTACCAGATACTCTGCTAGCGCTTCCCTGACCACTCCAGCGATGGACATCTTGCGTTCGTAGGATACTCGCCGCGCCTCTTCGTAAAGGTCCTCTGGGAGATAAACTTGTGTTCTTATCATCGCTTAACACCTCCTGATGTACATTATACTGTAATAACGCCATAATGTCAAATCCCCCCACTAACGCCCCAGTTTTCTCACTCTCTCCCACTCGGGCACGTCCTCTTCCATGTCCGCCAGTTCGCGGCGCAGGTCGAAGATCTGGTCGCGCAGGAGGGCCGCTTTCTCGAACTCCAGCGCCTGGGCGGCGGCCTTCATCTGCTTCTCCAGTTCCTTGATCAACCGGGCCAGCTCGTGCCTGGGTATCGCCGCCGGCACGCGGTACTCAGCCCGCTCCTCGGCCACGGCCCGCACGCGGTCGGTCAGGTCGCGCACTTCCTTGACGATGCTGCGGGGTTCAATATTGTGCTGTACGTTGTAAGCCGCCTGGATGCTGCGCCGACGGTTGGTCTCGTCAATGGCCCGCTTCATGGAGTCGGTGAGCCCGTCGGCATACATGATCACCTGGCCGTTGACGTGGCGGGCCGCCCGGCCGATGGTCTGGATGAGAGCCTGGTCGCTCCGCAGGAAGCCCTCTTTGTCGGCGTCGAGGATCGCTACCAGCGACACCTCAGGCAGGTCCAGGCCCTCGCGGAGCAGGTTGATCCCCACCACCGCGTCGTAGACCCCCAGGCGCAGGTCGCGCAATATCTCCACTCGCTCGATGGTCTGGATTTCTGAGTGCAGGTAGTGTACCTTGATGCCCATCTCGGCCAGGTAGTCGGCCAGGTCCTCGGCCATGCGCTTGGTGAGGGTGGTCACCAATGCCCGCTGGCCCCGCTTCACCCGCTGGTCAATCTGGTGGATCAGGTCGTCTATCTGGCCCCTGACTGGCTTGACCGTGACCTCAGGATCAACCAGGCCGGTGGGGCGGATGATCTGCTCCACCACCTGGGCCGAGTGTTCCAGCTCGTAGGGCCCCGGCGTGGCCGAGGTGTAGATGACCTGGTTGATCCTTCCTTCGAACTCCTCGAAGCTCAGGGGACGGTTGTCCAGCGCGCTGGGCAGGCGGAAGCCGTATTCCACCAGGGTCTTCTTGCGGGACATGTCGCCGTGGTACATCCCTCGCACCTGGGGGATGGTCATGTGGGACTCGTCCACGAAGAGCAGGAAGTCGTCGGGGAAGTAGTCGAGCAGGGTCCAGGGCGGGCTGCCGGGCGGGCGCTGGGAGAGGTGGCGGGAGTAGTTCTCGATGCCGGCGCAGTAGCCCATCTCGCGCAGCATCTCCAGGTCGTATTTGGTGCGCTGCTCCAGACGCTGGGCCTCCAGCAGCTTGCCCTGGGAGCGGAGCTCTGCCAGTCGCTCTTCCAGCTCGATCTCGATATCTCGCAGGGCCAGGGTCAGCTTCTCCTGGGGGGTGATGAAGTGCTTGGCCGGGTAGATGGCGATGGCCGGGTGTTCGGCCAGCA
>Ga0194126_10002446_pt1 | contig 30086 bp, 26 predicted proteins | sample TA2KigC150mmetaG_FD_148641 | JGI IMG/M metagenome (GOLD analysis project Ga0194126, IMG submission 148641) | Freshwater microbial communities from Lake Tanganyika, Tanzania - TA2015035 Kigoma Deep Cast 150m | ecosystem: Environmental > Aquatic > Freshwater > Lake | place: Tanzania: Lake... | reverse complement strand
ATTTCAAAGAAGCCGTTTATTATTTTGGATGGCGCGCAAAATGCCGCTTCAGCCAAAGCATTGAAGCAGTCCATTAAAGAAAATTTCAAATATGAAAAGTTACTCCTGGTTTTAGGTATTTCCGGCGACAAAGATATACCGGGGATTTGCCGTGAATTGCGCGAAATATCCGATACGGTCTTTCTTACTAAGGCCGATAATCCCCGGGCATGCGAACCGCAAGATTTAGCAAGGTATTTCCAAGTTAAGGCACTTAGAAAAACTAAAAGCGTCAAAGAGGCGTTGATTTTGGCGAAAAAACAAGCCGGGGAAGAAGATCTAATTTTAGTGGCTGGTTCTTTATTTGTCGCAGGAGAAGCACGGAAATGGCTCAGGCATATTTAAACGATACAATTGCAGCAGTTTCTACCGGGATGGGAAGCGCAGGTATCGGCATAGTCCGCATAAGCGGTAAAGATGCTTTAACAATCGCAGGCAAGATCTTTGTTTCTAAGGACGGCAGGAGCCCCAGGGATTATAAGACATATACCGTACATTACGGAAAGATTGTCAATGGCCAGAAGGTTATCGATGAAGTTATCCTGACGGTCATGCTTGCCCCGGGGTCTTTTACCAGGGAAGATATCGTAGAGATCAATTGCCACGGCGGGATTGTGGCGCAGAGAGCGGTATTGGAGCTGGTATTAGAAAACGGAGCACGGTTAGCTGAGCCTGGTGAGTTCACCAAGCGCGCATTCCTAAACGGCAGGATAGATTTGGCCCAGGCGGAAGCAGTGCTGGATATTATCCGCGCCAAGACCGATTCTGCATTAAATTTAAGTTTACAGCAATTACAGGGCCGTCTTTCCGGCAAGGTAAATGATATCAGGAAAATAATCTTAGATGCCGTAACTTTATTGGAAGCTAATATTGATTTTCCGGAGGAAGAGGGGGTAAGCGCTGTTGACCTATCACGCATCAGGGAGGATTTAGCGGTAGCGGATAAAGAATTAAAAGATGCCCTGGGTAATTCCAGGCAAGCCAGAATAATGCGCGACGGAGTAAGCGCCGTAATCTGCGGCAAGCCTAATGTCGGTAAATCGTCTTTATTGAATGCGCTTCTAAGGCAGGAGCGTTCTATTGTTACTCCTATTGCAGGGACAACCCGCGACGCAATTGAAGAGGTCATTGATATCAAGGGTATACCCGTAAGAATAGTCGATACGGCAGGTATTCTTGATGCGCGCGACTTGATAGAGAAAAAAGCCGTCGCGCGGTCAAGGAAATACATCGCAGGTGCAGACCTGATTTTATTTTTATTTGACGGCAGCAAAAGCTTTACCAGGGAAGATGATGCGATCATTAAAAAGCTAAAGGGCAGGCCGGCGATCGCGATTGTCAATAAAATCGACCTGAAGCAGAAGATTGATAAAAGCAGGCTATCAAAGAAGTTTCAGCATGTGGTCGGTATTTCGGCAAAAAAGTCCAGGAACATCAATCTCTTAGAGGATGCTATTTCTGGCCTTGTATTGAAAGGCAAGGTCCGACCTCAGGAGTCGGTCATGGTGGCAAGCTTAAGGCACATACAGGCACTTTCAAAAGCACAAATTCTTGTTGCAGAAGCAGTTGTTTCATTGGATAATAAATTATCAACGGAGTTCACTGCCCAGGCGCTTAAAGATGCATTGATGCGTATTGATGAGCTGCTGGGGAAAAACTTTTCGGATGACTTGCTGGATAAGATATTCGGCGAATTTTGTATCGGAAAATAGAGGACGGTATGGATAAGAGGAAGATTGAAAAAGCGGTAAGAGATATTTTAGAAGCGATAGGCGAGGACGCAAAGAGAAAAGACCTTCTTGAGACCCCCAAGCGCGTGGCTGAAATGTACGAAGAGATATTTTCCGGTATCCGCCAGGACCCGGAGAAAGAGCTGGAAGTCATATTGGACCAGAAACACCATGAGATCATACTTTTAAAAGGGATCCCATTATATAGTTGTTGTGAACACCATCTTCTGCCGTTTTTGGGCAGAGCTAACATAGCTTATATACCAAAAAACGGACGGGTTACTGGTTTAAGTAAATTAGCGCGCGTAGTGGATATCCTGTCCAGGCGGCCTCAAGTGCAGGAACGCCTGACCACGCAGGTGGCCGATATCATTATGAAGAAACTTAAACCGCTTGGCTGTATGGTAGTAGTAGAAGCAGAGCATATGTGCATGTCCATGCGCGGGGTGAGGAAACCCGGCACGCTTACGGTTACCTCTGCTGTACGGGGGATATTTAAAGAAAACGAGAAAACCAGGTCAGAGGCCTTGGCATTAATGAAACAATAGCTTTAAAGGATTAATGGTAAAATTCTCGCAAATAATCGAAGGTTCGATTGAATGGGCAGTTACTGTTTGTTTCCGGCCGTTTGAAGCGAAAAAATGGCTTATTTTTATCTTTGTAGCATTTATGGCCGGCTCCCTTACAGGAGGCCTTAATCTAAATTACCAGCCGGACCGCTACGACGGAGAAAAAAAAGAACAATCGTATGAATCCCCGCAGCCAAAAACCCCTATCGTAATAAACAAAGATAAGCAAGATACAGAGCCGGTCCGGGAATTCATCGAGTATATTAAAAAGGCCAATAAGCTTGTTTTGGCCTTTTTTGTTATTTTGGTTTTGTCGGTTTTGATCGGGGTGATTGTGCTTTTTATGTGGCTTTCCAGCAGGTTTATGTTTGTTTTTCTTGAGGGTGTCATAAAAAACGATGCTTCGGTCAAGGAGCCGTTTAAGAAAAATAAGCAATCAGGCAACTCGCTATTTAAGTTCTACCTGATTTTTTCCGGAGCGATGCTGCTTTTAATCGCGTTAATTCTTTCTTTAACTATCGCGATTTTGATGAAAGCAGGGGCTTTTAATCAAAAAGGGCCGCCTGATGCCGGCTTGATACTTTTTACTATTATCCCCTGCGCAGTAGTTTTCTTATGCCTGGTTTTTTTTGCCGCTATCCTTGGGCTGGTTATAAGGGATTTTGTGCTGATAATCATGCATAAAGATGGGCTTGCGCTTATGCAGGCATTGCCCAAAGCGCTTTCTATTTTGGCTCGATATAAAAAAGATTTTATCGCTTATATTTTTGTCCTGATGGGGCTGGGGATTTTATCCTGGATGATACAGGGTGTTTTAGGCATGGTAGCGGTTTTTAGCCTTTTATTTCCCTCTGGCATAATTGGCGGGATATGCTATCTTTTCTATTTAGTTGTTCCCGCGCCGTTTCATACCGCTTATTTTATAATATTGGGTGTAATTTTAGTTCCCCTGGTATTATTTGTATTCTATTGCTTAATGGGATTAGGCCTGCCATTCTCCATTTTTTTCAGGTCTCTTAGCATAAAATTCTTCGGTTCTTTAGAAAAAAGGTACAACCTTTTTCTATATTCGTAAAAAGGAGGCAGTATGAAATGTATTAACCATATGGATAAAGACGCTGCGGCAGTTTGTAACCACTGCGGCAAGAGTATTTGTTCCGACTGCCTGTTTATGGATAAAGGCCAGGCTTATTGCCGGGATTGTATAGGTGCTAAGCAGGGCGGGGCAAAAAAAGAAGAGCGGTCTCCTGTCTTGGCAGCGGTTTTAAGTTTTATTATCGCCGGGCTGGGGCAATTCTACAATGGCCAGGTTGGTAAAGGCATTATAATATTTTTGACATCTTTACTTGTTGTTCCCTGGGTCATAGGCATCTTTGATGCTTACAATACAGCCAAGAAAATTAACCGCGGGGAAATCGCTGTAAAAAAGCGCACCGGATGTCTAATCGCATTTATAATAGGGATTGTCGTTCCCTGGGCCTTTGTGTTTTTTGTTGCGCTTCTTGCGGCAATAGCTATCCCGAATTTATTGCATGCCAGGATGTCGGCCAATGATACTTTGGCAGCTTCGTCGTTAAAATCCATCTCGAGCGCATTTGAGTCTTATGCACTTGACCATGAGGGGAAGTATCCGGCAAGAAATGAAGAGTTGGGACCTTATTTACCTGAAGGTTATATCAATAAAAAAATCAGCGGTTACGTTTTTTCCATATATTTAGGGGATGATGATTATAAGATTGAGGCAGCCCCGGATAAATGCATGGTCAGCGGTTCAAAAATATTTACAATCCAAAAAGGCGGAATTTTAAGTTCTAAGAGGTGCGAGCCCGTCAATATAGAAAACCAGTAACTATAGGAAAGGAGGCCATGTTATGAAGGTAAAAGTTATTTTTATATTCTGCCTGCTGTTTCTTGTTTTCGGGAATTGTTTTGCGGATTATGCCGCTATACAGGACCAGGCCCAGGCAGGCCCGGTTTTATTGAGCCAGAAGAGCCCAGGGGCAAAGATAAGTTCGCCTTATGGGGAAGTAACGGAAAAGGAGAAAGTTGCTTTTGCCGTAGCAAGCGGGGTAGCTGCCATTTTTATGCTGTTCTTTGCCCTGGCAATATATATTTATTCTGCGATATGCCTGCAGTTTATTGCCAAGAAAACAAATACTACCCCTGCCTGGCTTAGCTGGATACCCATAGCCAACATCTTTTTGATGTGTAAAATCGCTAACGTCAGTTTTTGGTGGCTGCTTATATTATTTGCCGCCTGGATACCTGTTATCGGCGCTATCATCCTGGCGGTATTTTTCGGGTATCTTTGGTATAAAATTGCCCTCGTACTCAAAAAACCCGGATGGGTCGGCGCTCTTTGCGTGTTGCCTTTAGTAAATCTTGTGATCATGGGTTATTTTGCTTTTTCATCAGAACAATAAATCAAGTAAATGTTCAGCGAACAAAAAGTCAGGGCAGTCCTTTTCCATCTAAGCGTCCTCATTTTTATTATAGGGCTGCCCTTCATCCTTTCTTTTACCCTCGGCTATAAATTTGACAGCCGCACCCTTAAATTTACAAAAGCCGGGATAATTGCTTTAAAAACCCAGCCGGCAGGAGCAAGCATGTATTTAAACGGCTTAATTCTAAACGAAAAAACTCCTGCAACAATAGGAGAGCTGCTGCCGGGTGAGTACAATGTCAGGGTTGAACTTCCGGATTATTATCCCTGGGAAGAAGATGTCACAGTTTACGCCGGCCAGGTGACCCGGCTTGAGAAAATCATCCTTTTTCCTTTGCGGCCGAACATCAAGAAGTTAAATAAGGAGAGGCTTTCCAGTTTCTGGATAGACAAGGATAATAGAAGAGTATATTATTTTAATCAGGACGATAATTATATATATACCTCGGATTTAGAAGGCGATGATTTTGAAGATTTGGTGCCTTATGCATCCTTAACCCCTCCGCCGGGAAAATTTGTGTTGTCTCAGGATAAGTCAAAACTTCTTTATTTTAACAAGCACCAGATAGGGGTAGTTTATCTGGCTGTTAAACCGGAGAATTTAAACGGCAGGCAACATTTTGTTATTGACTACCCCAGAGACGACATCGTAGATGTATTCTGGCATTCGGATAGTTTTCATATCATTCTGGTCAGTTCCAGGAGGATCCAGGTGTTGGAAACCAAGCCCGGTTCAGAAGCAATTGATCTGGTCGTCCTGAATAAAAAGAATTCTTCCGTAGTTTACGATATCAATTCCGATACTCTTTACTTTACGGACTATCAGAAAGCCGATGACGGCAATTTTTATAACAACCTTTATAAATTGGAATTGAATGCTAAGATATTGCCGTTACAGGACATTTTAAAGATAAAACCAGGTGAAAAACAACCGCAGAATTAAAAGATTACTGGAAATAACTCCCGGCGCAATTTCGTGGGGCATAATATTATTTTTGATAATACTTGCGGCGGTAAGGCCGGTGTTGGCTGCGGTATTTGTGATAGCGTTTGATTTCTACTGGATCATCAGGACACTGTACCTTACCACTCTTCTTGTTATGGCCCATCAGAAACTCGCCCGCCAGAAAAACACGGATTGGCTTAGGCTTTGCAAGGAATTAAATAACGGCCGCGGATGGCTTAATTTATGCCATTTAGTCATATTCCCTGTTTATAAAGAAGGCGTGGAAATACTCAGGCCCTCTTTAGAAGCGCTTAAAATGAGCAATTATCCTAAGGACAGGATAGTTGTTGTAATGGCATATGAAGAGCGTAACCCTAAGGCCAAAATAATAGCGGCAGCGCTGGAAGCCGAATTCAAGGGTGAATTTTTCGGGTACCTGTCTACTTTTCACCCGGATAATATCCAGGGTGAGTCCAGGACAAAAGGGGCTAATGCCACCTGGGCGGCAAAGCGCGCAAAAGAATTTATCAGTAAAAATAATATTTTATACGAGAACACCATCGTGTCCTGTTTTGATGCCGATACCTGTGTTGATAAAGAATATTTCGGCTGCCTTGCGTACCATTTCTTGACTACCCCTAATCCGCACCAGGCAAGTTATCAGCCCATCCCCGTATATAATAATAATATTTGGCATGCGCCGTCTTTTGCGCGGCTGGTTGAGATAAGTTCTTCTTTTTGCGAAATGATCGAAAGCGTGCGCCTGGAGAAATTTGTCACTTTCTCAAGCCATAGCATGAGTTTTAAGACCTTGATAGACATTGATTACTGGCCGGTGGATATGATTTCAGATGATTCTGTAGTTTATTGGAAGGCCTTTCTCTATCATAAAGGCCAGTACCGGGTTGTACCGCTTTATATTACCGTTTCAATGGACGTGGCTTATTCTTCCACTATCTTAAAAACAGTCGCCATGCAATACAGGCAAAAAAGAAGATGGGCATGGGGTGTTGAGAATTTTCCTTTTCTTATGCTGGGGTTTCTGGATAATTCCGGTGTCCCATTTCTAAAGAAAATAAGGCGCAGCTATCATCTCCTGGAAAGCCACATTACCTGGGCGGTGTGGGCGGTGATTATGACCGTGATTGCGCCGCTGCCGATCCTTTTGGGAGGCGCTTATTTTGCGCAGATGTCGACTGTCGGTTATAACCTTCCGAGGATCACCGGAACGCTGCTTCATTTTACGCTGATCGCCAGCCTTGTCTGGATTGTTTTAAGCAGGTTGACTTTGCCCCCCAGGCCTGCCGATGTAAAATGGAGCAGGAATATCGTCATGATGCTGGAATGGGTATTGGTCCCTTTTATTGTTTTGATCTTAGGTTCAACTCCCGCCTTGGATGCTCAGACGAGGCTGGCGCTGGCCAAATACATGAATTTTCAGGTTACGGAGAAGACGAGGAAATTCTAAAAGGCCTAAAGGATTTTTTTTATCAACCGTTTTACTGTAATGTAGGTAACCGTAAAAATACCCGCCTCAATGAAACAACTGGCAATTGCCGCCCCCGCGTAAGAAAAAGAATATATCATGAGGAAAATTAAAGGTAACCCCACCAGCGCCATAACCACGTGTATGCGCGAGTAAATTTCGGTTTTCCCGCACACAAGCAGAAATTGCACCCGGAAAGCATTTGCGGCGATAAGAAATACAGAGATTATTAAGATCCGCAAGCTCAATACTACTTCCCGGTAATCTCCTCCGCATGCCGCCCTTACGATAAAATGAGCGAAAGTAAATATAAGCGGCAGGCAGATCAGGGAAATATTGATAGTGATGTGTTGAATGCGCAGCATGATTTTTGCTGCTTTGGCCTTGTTCTTATTGTAAATTTTGCTGAGCCGGGGGAAAAGCGCCTGGGAAAACGAGATCAAGGGGAATGTTTGGACAAAATTGGCGATACGTTCTGCAATAGAATAATATCCGGTAATCGTGTTGCTGGTAAGAAGCCCGACGGTAAAAATACGGGTAGTCGTATATGCGTTTATTGCCACAATCGAAATAAAAATATCCCAGCCGGCTTTCAGTTGTTTGCGGATATTTTTATACCCCTGGAACCTGAACGATACCCCGAACTTACGGAAAACAATATATAAACCCAGAAGCCCGCTGATCAGGTAAACCCCGGAGTTTATCAATGGTACCAGCAGGTAGTCCTCGGGGGTTTTAACAAAGATAAAAACAGAGGCCACAAAAAATACGCCTCCGATGATATTTAAATCGGCGATGTGCCTCATTTTCTCTGTCCCCTGGAAGAACCATACCGGGAAAAGGGTGCTTCCGATTACCGCGCCGAAGCTAAAAAGATACACCAGGTGGTCCTGCCTGAATTTAGGGACGAAATACACGATCAAAGAGAGCGCGACAAAACTTAATAAAGCAAGCGCGATCTTAACGGTCATCACAGACGAGAAAACCGCGCAGACCTTATCTTTTTCTTCGCGGCAGAGGGAAATTTCTCTTGTGGCTGAGATGCTGAATCCGTAATCGGTTATGATCATAAAATATTGCACAAATGCCTGGGCAAAAGCGATCAACCCGAATTTTGCAGGGCCGATCACCCTGAATAAATACGGCAGGATAACCACGGGCAAAAGATAGGTAATGGCCTGCAACACAGACAAGGAAGCAAAATTCGCCAGGACGCTCTTGCGTTCGACAGGCGAAGCCATGCGGTAAGTTTTTTTGATCAGTTTTATCAGGGAATCCATCCCCTTTAATTTACCTTTTTAAATATGCGAAGTCAATATGAAAAAAGCCGGAGTGATTACCATTGCCTGTCCAGCGCCCTGTATTGTATCGCTTCAGAAATATGTTCCGGTAAAATGATCTCTGCCCCTGATAAATCAGCGATGGTCCGGGATACTTTTAATATTTTGTCATACGCCCGCGCCGAAAGGCCTAATTCGGTCATCGCTATTTTGAGTAACTTTCCGGCCTCGGTATCAAGCCGGCAGTATTTCTTGATCAGTTTTGCCTGCATCCGGCTATTACAATATATAGTTTGATATTTTCCGTTTTCTGCGGAAAAACGGTTTCTTTGGATTTCCCTGGCTTTAGCGACCCGGGTTTTAATTGACGCAGATGATTCCGCATCTTTTGTGTCGCTTAATTGGGTATATTTAATTGAAGGCAGCTCAATATGGATATCAATCCTGTCCAGGAGCGGCCCTGAGATCTTCCCGATATAGGCGGCGATCTTATTGGGATTGCACCGGCAGGATTTTTTGGGGTCGGTATAGAACCCGCACGGGCAGGGGTTCATCGCGCAGACCAGGATAAAGGAAGAGGGGAAAACAAATGATTTTAAAATCCTGGAAATCCGCATATAGCCGTCTTCCAGGGGCTGCCTTAATGATTCGAGGCAATTACGGTTAAACTCCGGCAGTTCATCCAGGAATAAAACTCCGTGGTGCGCCAGGCTTATTTCCCCGGGCATGGGGCTTGAGCCGCCGCCGACTAAGGCAATATGCGAAGCAGTATGGTGCGGGTTGCGGAAAGGCCTCAAGGTTACGATCCCATCGTTATTGGCGAGGTTGCCGGCCACAGAATGTATCTTTGTAATTTCCAAGATTTCTTCAAAAGTCAAATCAGGCATGATCGAAGGGATCCTTTTTGCAAGCATGGTCTTGCCGCTTCCCGGGGGGCCGATCATCAGGATGTTGTGCCCGCCGGAAACCGCAACTTCGATCGCCCTTTTAGCCGATAGCTGCCCTTTTACTTCGCAAAAATCAAACGGATAATCATGCTTGCTCCTGTATAATTCTGTTTCTGTTATTTCTAACGGCACAAAACCATCGGGATTATTCAAGAATTCTACAACCTGCTTTAATGAATCCATCGGCCAGATATTTATTCCCCGCACAATTCCCGCTTCTTTTGAATTCTGGCGCGGGATAACAATGTTCTTTACTAAAAGGCGGGAAACAGCGATTGCAACAGGCAGTATCCCAGGTGTTTTTCTTAATGAACCGTTGAGCGCCAATTCGCCCATAATAAAGAAATTTTCCGATTGAGAACAGTTTATCTGTCCGCTGGCAGCAAGGACCCCTAATGCAATGGCCAGGTCATATGAAGCGCCCTCCTTTTTTATATCGGAAGGCGCCAGGCTTACGGTGATTCTTTCCTGAGGCCAGCTAAACCCGGAATTCTTTATCGCAGATTTGACCCTTTCTTTGCTTTCACGCACGGATGTATCCGCAAGGCCGACAATCGAGACTGCAGGCAGCCCTCTTGAGACATCTATTTCAATTTCAATAGGATAAGCTTCAATTCCAAACACCCCGAAACTCCGTATTTTTGCCAGCATTTTTCTCACCTCCTGCTTTAATAGACGAAAAAACGCGTAAAATCTAACTAAAAAACCTTGCTTTTTTTGCTTCTCTCCATATAATATATACACTAAGCCTGCTTTTTGGCAGGCAGGGGGAAAATATATGATCAAGGGAAAAAATAGCCAGATAATATTAATACTTTTGTTAGCCGGGATTACGGTTTTTAGTATCTTCAAGTACCTGGTTTCTTTAAAAGAGAAGCATGATTTAACTGCCCGGTTAAATGATGTAAAAGAAGAAGTAGTTTCTTTGGAGAAAGAAAAACTTAACCTATTGCAAACGTTAGAGAAAGAGAAAGAATGGCAAAAAAAGCTGGAAGAGGAGAATTCCGGCCTCAAAAACAACCTTAGGGCGAATGAAGAAAGGGCCCTGGGGCTTAAAGCAGAGCTTGATAAAGCAAGTACCCAGGCAGCTGCGTTAGAAACAAAGAATTCCGCTCTTAAGGCGGAAAACGAACAGCTTAAAAAAGATTTAAGTAATGTTAGCCAGGAAAAGGATGCCCTGAATGCCAAGCTGAGTTCGATTACCGAACTGAAAAAGGCAATGAAAGAGCTAAGAAGCCAGATTCAAAAAGTGGGAAAGCAGATTAAACAAAAAGTCATCCGTGATAAAGTTGCGGAAGGCAGCGGTAACCGCGGATATGTAGTTAAGGACGGCAAAACAACCTTTCCTGCAAGGATAAGGATCGAAGTAAACCCTGCCTCAAACCGATAATAATGGAAAAAATATTTATAGAACTGGTCAATAATAAAATATTTCTTGTTACTCTCCTGACGTGGCTGATCGCCCAAACGATCAAGGTGATAATCGGGATAGTGCGGCATAAAAGGTTTGATTTCCGCTGGTTCGTCGGCACAGGCGGTATGCCTTCTTCTCATGCCGCAGGGGCCTCTTGTTTAGCAGCTTCGGTAGGGCTAAAAAACGGTTTTGACAGTGTATATTTTGCTTTGGCTGCATCTTTTGCGATCGTAGTCATGTTTGATGCCCAGGGGGTGCGCCGGGCAACCGGCAAGCAAGCCAGGATTTTAAACAAGGTAATGGAAGATATTTACTGGCAGGGGAAGATCCATGAAGGCCGCTTACGCGAGCTTGTAGGCCATACACCGGTAGAAGTGATCGCAGGTTTTGCCCTGGGAGTTTTAATCGCTTTCGCCGCTTTTTATAGGAGCTAATCTAAAATGAACAAGAAAATAATCTTAGCCGTTTTATTGATTGCAGCTGTTTTAATTGCGTCCGTTATCGCCGTAAAGCTCGTAAGGGGCTGTGGCGCACTGCAAAATAATATCCCCGGGTTTACGGGCTCTGTCTCATCTTTAACAGCTGAAGCAAGAGAGCTGGAAAAGAAATCGGACTTAGTAAAAGCAAGGTCAACCTATCAGAAACTTGTCAATGAGCGCGCCGGTTCTCCGGAAGTAATGAATTGGCAGAAAAAGATCGAGGACCTGAATATCCAGTTATTGTTTTCACCAGTTATTACCCCGGATAGCGCCCTTTACGAGATTAAACCCGGAGATACCCTGAACAAGATCGCCCGGGAATTTAATACAACCATAGAGTTGATTAAAAAAAGCAATAATCTGGCCAGCGATATCATTTCTCCGGGTAAAAAGCTTAAAATTTGGAAGGCCACACCTGCTATATTGGTAGATAAATCGCAAAACATTTTGATCTTAAAAACAAAAGATGAGGAAATAATCAAGACATATACCGTTGCTACAGGCCTGAATAATTCCACGCCTGTGGGCAATTTTAAAATAATTGAAAAAATCCCAAATCCCCCCTGGTTCAAGCCGGGCGCGCCAAAACCCATACCTGCCGGAAGCCCCGAAAATATACTGGGAACCCGCTGGTTGGGGATTAATGTCCCTAGTTACGGCATCCACGGTACAACCGACCCCCAAAGTTTAGGTAAGCAGGTTACTCAAGGCTGCGTGCGTATGAACAATAAAGATGTGGAAGAATTGTATGTAATTGTTCCTAAAGGCACTGAAGTAACCATCGTCGACTAAGTGAGAATATAAAATATTTACCCGTTAAATTATGGCCGGACTCGATTTCGAAAAACCTATTGTGGAATTAGAGAAGAAAATCCAGGAATTGAAGAGTTTTACTTCTCATAAGAAAGTAGACCTTTCTTCGGAGATAAACAATCTGGAAGAAAAGCTCAACCATCTGAAGCATGATATTTATAATAATCTCACTGCTTGGCAGAAAGTACAGCTTGCCCGTCATCCCCAGAGGCCGTTTACCATGGATTATATTAATATGATGATGGCTGATTTTGTGGAATTGCACGGGGACAGGACATTTGCCGAAGATATGGCCATTGTAAGCGGTTTTGCCAAAATCGACGGCCAGAAAATAATGGTTATCGGCCACCAAAAAGGCAGAGACACCAAGGAAAATTTAAAGCGCAACTTTGGCTGCGCGCATCCGGAGGGCTACCGCAAGGCCCTGCGCATGATGCAGCTGGCGGAAAAATTCAATTTACCGGTCCTGGCCTTGATTGATACCCCCGGAGCTTATCCGGGAATAGGCGCAGAAGAAAGAGGGCAGGCACAGGCAATCGCAGTAAACTTGAGGGAAATGATGCATATAGCTACGCCGATAATCGCAGTTGTAATCGGAGAGGGCGGTTCCGGAGGGGCATTGGGTATCGGCGTGGCAGATAAGGTCGCAGTTTTGGAGAATGCTTATTATTCTGTAATTTCTCCCGAGGGGTGTGCTGCGATATTATGGAAGAGCAGTTTAAAGGCGCCGGATGCAGCAGAGGTTTTAAAGCTTACTGCAGCCGGGCTTGTTAAAATGGGCATTATTGATGAAGCAATTAATGAGCCCTTAGGGGGCGCACATCGCGATCCGCAGAAAATGGGTGAGACGTTGAAAGAAGCGGTCCTGAGGTACCTTAAAGAACTTAATTCCAAGAGCAAGGATAAACTCCTTAAGGACCGGTATGATAAGTTTAGAAGGATAGGCGTGCTGGGATGATAGAACACGAACTGATATTATTAGGCCTGTTAAAAGAAAGGCCAAAGCACGGTTACGATATTAAGAAAGAGGTCAAAGAGATATTTTCTCAATTTTCCGGCGTTGACCTGAAGTCAATTTATTACCCTTTGAGGGTGCTGGAAAGAAAAGGGATGGTTTTAAAAAGGGCTAACAGGTCAGGAAAGCGCCCGCAGCGTTATGTCTATGAACTGACACAAAAAGGGCTCGGCCGTTTCGACGAATTGTTGACCCAAAGTTTTCTGAATTTTAAGCGCCCGGAATTCAGCCTGGACCTGAGCCTGTATTTTCTGCAGTATGTCGAGCCGCCTCTCGCCAAGCGCAAATTAAGGGCGCGCATGCGCGTTCTGGAAAAATTAATTTCTGGCCTCGAAGATGTGATCAGCTCTCAAAAAAAAGACGAGCCCTCCCCGTGGACAAATGTTTTGCAGCATAACCTGGAAATGGTCAGGTCCGAATCAAGATTCCTCTCCGAACTCATCAATAAACTCTGATTGGCCCCGGCATCACAATCCATCATTTTCTAAAAAAACTTGACAAAAACATGTTTTTAGGATAAACTTAATTATGTTGATAGTTAACATAGTTAAATATTTAGGAGGTTAAATATGTCTCCGAGTAAATTATCCGAATTTGCCAATAGGGTCACCAGCATCATGGCCGTAATAATGCGTGAGTTTGGGAAAAAAAGCATGCGCGGCTCACTGCTCCATAAGGTTACAATTCCGCAATTAGTGGTGCTTGAGAACCTGAATTTCCACGGGGAAACCAAGATGAAAGACCTTGCGGGTTTTGCTGCAGTAACAACCGCTGCCATGACCGGGCTGATTGACCGCCTGGTAAGGGATGGTTATGCCCAGCGCATTTATGATTCAGGAGACCGCAGGATCATAAAGGTAAAGATCACTTCTAAAGGACAAAAACTTTTAAAGAACATAAATGAGGAAAAGCGCAGGATCCTTATTAAGATTTTTGATAAGTTTTCTCAGAAAGACAGGGATGATTATTTACGTATCTTATTGCAAATAAAAGATATTCTAACCAGCTCTAAAGATGAAATTAAGGACAATAAATAAGTTTATAATTATATCGGCGCTTATCGCTTTATCTTGCGGCCCGCTTTTTGCCCAGGATAATAGCAAAGAAGACAGAGACCGCCTGATGGAAAGGTCTTTGTTCATGGCCATGGGTTCAGAAGACCGTGTTTTAAAAATCGGCCTCTTGGACTGCATGTTGTATACCTTAAAAAATAATTCGGACATCCTTATCAAGGGCATTGAGCCGAAGTTGAGATTTGATGATGTAAGGCGTGCCAAGGCGGATTTTGAACCTACGTTTAACACGGAATTCACTTTTCAGGATAATACCGTGCTTGCTTCTAATGTTTTACAGGGGGCCACTATTTACAATACTTCCGATATGAATTTAAACGGCAGCGTTACGGGAAAAATGATCACCGGCACTCAATATGAAGTGGATTTCCTTAATCAAAGGTTTAAAAGCGATTCAAGTTTCCAGATTTTTAACCCTTATTATGAAGTCCAGCCCAAGATCACCATGACCCAGCCGCTCCTCAAGGGTTTCGGGATTTTGGTAAACCGGGCTGACATCATTATTGCCCAGAACACCCGGGATGAATCAGAATCATCTTTTAAAAATACAGTGATAGGCAGTATTAGCAGCTCAAAGGAAGCATATTATAATTACGTTTTTTCACTGGAGAATTACGCTATCGATAAGCTTGCGCTTGCAAGGGTGATCAGTTTATTGGAAATAGACAAAGCCAGGTATCAAAAAGGGCTTATCAGTTCGGTTGCAATGCTGGAAACCGAAGCGGCTGTTGCCGAAAAGGAAAAAGCCCTTATTGTCAGCGAAGCTGCGATTAAGCTGGCGGAAGACGAACTAAAAGTCATCACAAACCTTGTGGATGACCCGGAGGCATGGAATGCCAGGATCGAATTACTGGATAAACCGGAATTTATTGAAGAACAAATAGACCTGTTGGATTGTTTGACTGATGCTTTTAAATTCAGGCCGGATTATGAATCTTTGCTGATAGATTTGAAAAGCCGGGACGTAAGGATAAAAGTGGCCAAAAATTCATTGCTTCCGACTGTAGATTTAACCGGCAGTTTCGGGCTCAATGGCCTGGGTAAGGACTATGAAAACGCGATTCAAAAAGCAAACTCCAAGTATACCGATTGGTCATTAGGAGTAAAGATCAGCGTTCCCTGGGGCACGGCAGACAGGGCTGTTTTCGATCAGAGGAAGCTTGAAAAGGCGCAGGCGCTGCTTTCTTTGAAGAAATTTGAGCATGATATAATATTAGAGGTAAGGGACAAGGTAAGGTCTGTTGATTCTCAGAGACGCCAGGTGCAGGTGGCGAAAATTTCAAAGGAAAAAGAAGAAGCAAATTATTCGGCCCAGAAAGAACGCTTTGCTGCGGGCGAAGTCAGCACCCATGATATGCTTGATTATCAAGATAAACTTTCGCGTTCAGAGTTGGATTATGTTAAGGCACTTATCGATTATAATATCGCGCTTATAAATTTGGATAAATCGCGCGGCATAACACTTGTAAAAAATAATATCAAGCTTAAGGAGTAGAAGATGGCCAAAAAAAGCGTTTGTTATTTTGTTTTGATCATATTAGCGTTATCGTGCAGTTTAATTACCGGTTGCCAGGACACAGAAAAAACTGCAAAAATAAAAGAAGCTATACCTGTCAGGGTTTTAAAGGTGGAAAAAAAAGATATCGATGAGATGATCGATTATGTAGGGAATATCAAGGCGCAGGAGGAAGCCGTAGTTTATCCGAAAGTAAGCGGGAAGATAATTGAGAAACTGAAAGAAGATGGCGCAAAAATCACAAAAGGAGAGCCCCTGGCTTATATTGACCGCGATGAAGTAGGTTTTAAGTTCGAGAAGGCCCCTGTTGAAAGCCCTTTATCGGGGATAGTCGGAAGGGTCTATGTAGATTTGGGCGAGAATGTTACAGTGCAGACACCGATTGCCTTGGTCATTGATATGGATAAGATGGAGATCGATTTGGATATACCGGAAAAATATCTTGGTAAAGTTTCCTTGGGCCAAACCGCTAAGGTTTTTGTTGATACGTATCCCGGTGAAGAATTTATTGGCAGAGTGACTAAAATCAGCCCGATAGTGGATTTGTCTACGCGTTCTGCTCCTATTGAAATAACCTTGGATAATCCCGGCCATCAATTGCAGTCCGGGATGTTTGCCAAAGTAAGTTTGATTATTATGCAAAAAAAAGATGTCCCCGTGATCATAAAAGAGGCAATTTTAGGCAAAGAGCCAAATTTTTACGTATATATAATAGCGGATAATAAGGCAATTGTTAAAAATATAAAATTAGGCATCCGCCAGGGCTCTTTTTATGAAGTAACAGATGGGTTAGGAGAGGGTGATCAGGTGGTTATCTTAGGCCAACAAAAACTTTATGAAGGTGCTCAGGTAAGCTTGGAGGAAAATAGATGAATTTACCCGATTTCGGCGTAAAGCGTCCGGTTACCAACTTAATGATATTCTGTGCGATACTAGTACTTGCTTTTTATAGCCTGACCCGTATAGGCATAGATAGTATGCCGGAAATCGAACCTCCTTCAATAAGCGTAATCGCCAGCTATCCCGGGGCAAGCCCCGAAGACGTAGAAACTAAAGTCACGGAGGTGTTGGAAAATCAACTAGCCACAACTCCGGGCCTGGAAAAGATCACTTCAACTTCTTCAGAGGGCGCATCAGTTATCAGGTTAAAATTCATCTGGGGCACTAACCTTGATGAAGCATCAAATGATATCCGTGACCGTATTGATCTGTCCAAACGTTATCTGCCGGATATACCCGATGAGATGGACAACCCGATCATTTTTAAATTTAATACTGCCAACATCCCGATTATTTATTTCGGGTTTACAGCCAGGCAGTCGTATCCCGAACTCTACGATTTGATCGATAAGAGAGTGGGTGATGCGCTGCGCCAGCTGCCGGGAGTAGGTACGGTGCAGATCGCTGGCGGAGGATTAGAGCGGCAGATAAATATTTGGGTGGATAAAAACCGGCTTGAGGGATACGGGTTTTCGATACTTGATATCCAGAATGTATTAAAATTGGAAAATATCACCCTCCCGGTCGGGGATTTAAAAACCGGCATGACGGATTATCTTGTACGGCTGCCCGGGGAATTTCTCACGCCCGAAGAAATAAACCTGGTTATTTTAGGCAAAAGAGGCAATAAATTCATTTATCTTAAAGATGTTGCCCGCGTAGAAGACAGTTTTAAAGAGGTGACCAGTTTTGTGCGGGTAGATAAACAGCCCGGCCTGATGATGATGGTGCAGAAGCAAAGCGGGACCAACACCGTTGAAGTCGCAGGACGCGTAAAGCAGCGCATGGAAGAACTAAAAAAAACACTGCCTTCTGATATTAAGGTTGTGACTATCTTTGATACCTCAAAAGATATTATTACTTCGCTTGATTCCCTGAAAAGCTCGGTATGGCTGGCAATATTCTTAGTAATTTTCGTTGTCTGGTTTTTCTTAAGGCGTTTTGCTACCAGCATGATCATCGCCTTGACAATCCCGTTCTCACTCTTGGTAAGTTTTATCTATCTTTTCTTGACCGGCAAGACCATTAACACTATTAGCTTGTCTTCAATCGCTATCGCTTCCGGCATGGTCGTAGATAATGCCATTGTTGTAGTTGATAACGTATTCAGGCACCTGGAAAGGGGCCAGCGGCCGCAGGAAGCAGCGATCTTCGGGACTTCCGAAATGTTCCCTGCTATCGCCGCATCCACTCTTACTACTGTAGTTGTATTCATGCCTATGTTGTTTATCCCGGGAGTCGTGGGTGTTATTTTCGGAGAATTGGCGGTGATCATCATAGTAACGCTTATTGCCTCGCTTTTTACCGCCGCAACTTTTAGCCCTATGCTTTGTTCAAAATGGCTGCGTTTTTCCAATCCGGCTGACAAGAGCAGGAAAAGAATATTTTCAAGTTTTTATAATCTTTCGGAAAAGATGTTTACGTCCTGGGAGAATTTTTATTCAAAGGCGCTTGGTTGGTCATTGAGGCATAAAAAGCTGGTCCTTATTGTTTTTACCGCGGCGTTCATCTTTAGTTTAATGTTGACGCGTTTTGTCGGCAATGAATTTATTCCCGAAGAAGATACCGGGGACATGCGCATCAATATCAATCTTCCTGTTGGTACCCGGCTTGAAGAGACCGACAAAATTGCCCAGCAAATCGAGGACCTCCTCGCCAAAGATGTGCCCGAGGCAGAATATTATTATGTAAGAGCCGGTTCAGTGAGAGGTCTGGGCAGGGCTTTTGGCGGTGCGCAGGGCTCGCATACTATCGCAGCCGGTGCAAAACTTGTAGTAAAAAGCCAGAGAAAGCGTTCAGTAGAAGAAGTCGGACAGGATATAAGGAGAAAGATAAAGAACATGCCCGGAATAATGAAGGCGGATATTTCTACGGGCAATCCTATCGGCCGCTTGATCACAGGAGGCGGAGGCAAATCAATACAGCTTGAGATTATCGGGCATTCGTTTGAGGAGACCGATGCCTTGGCTGAAAAAATAAAGACGATATTAGAGAATATTCCCGGAGCGGTGGATGTTACAATCTCCCGCGAATTCAACCGGCCGGAATTAAAGATTGAAATTGACCGTGAAAAATCCGCTGCTTTAGGCCTGGACATGAATACGATCGCCAATACCCTTAATACATTTATTCAGGGCTCTACGGCGAGCAAATACCGGGAAAAAGGCGAGACCTATGATATCGTTGTCCGGCTGGAAGAATCATCGCGTGCGAGTATAGAAGATATTGAGAATCTCTCTATTATTTCTCCGTTGCCCGAAGAAAAAACAGCTTTTTCGCCGTTAGCTGACTCAGGGGCACTCAGCGGCACATCCAGAAAACACGTTAAATTGTCCAATATCGCAAAGATCAGCGAAACAGCCGGCCCTCAGGATATTGACCGCAAGAACCGTGAAAGAGTTGTGCAGGTAGAGTGCAATGTTTACAAACGCTCTCCCGGAAAGATTATCGAGGACCTGGAAGGAGAGCTGGCAAAGATTGCAATACCTACAGATATAATGATCAATATCGGAGGCGAAGCAGAGGAACAAAGAAAGGCATTTAGTGACCTGGTATTATTATTGATGCTGGGCATTTCGCTGGTTTATATGGTCATGGCAGCGCAGTTCGAATCATTGCTGGACCCTTTCATAATTATGTTTGCCATACCCTTTACTTTTATCGGCGTTATCCTGGGGTTTGTTTTGACCAATACGACTTTAAGCGTCGTGACATTCTTAGGCATCATCATGCTCATGGGGATAGTTGTTAATAACGCGATTGTCTTAATCAGCTATATCCAAATTTTAAGGGCCAGGGGCTTAGCAATGTATGACGCAGTTACAGCCGGCGGCAGGAACCGTTTAAGGCCGATTCTGATGACTACGATTACTACAATAGCAGGGCTTATGCCTCTGGCTTTATCGCGCGGCGAGGGCTCAGAGGTCTGGCAGCCGCTGGGGATCACCATGATCGGCGGCTTAACCGTTTCCACTTTGATCACCCTGCTTTTTGTCCCTACTTTATATGCGGTATTCCACAGGAAAGCAGCGATTGCAGGAGGAAAGCAAAAATGATGAAAATGATGATGGTCTCTTATAATGAAGCAATAGATATGGAAGTAATGGAAGCCCTGGAAAGCTGCGCCGTTAAGAGTTATACAAAAATAATGGCTGTTTTTGGCAGCGGCGAAACCAGCGGCACGCACTTGGGCAATGATATATGGCCGGGGAGGAATAATCTTTTGTATGTTGCATGCGAAGAAAAACAGGCCAAACAGCTTTTTTCCTGTATTAAAGAACTGCGCAATAAATTAGGCAAAGAAGGTATCAAGGCCTTTATTATGCCGATAGAAGAATTAACCTGACAGGGTAAATTTAAATTGAATCTGCCCGTATTTAGCGGTAAAATAAAATGCTAAATATGGATAATATACGGGAATCACAAACTGGGATTGAACTTGCCTACCTGGATGATCTAACCGGTATTTATAACCGCCGGTACCTCTACAAATACCTTTCTGAAGAGATTTCTAAAGCAAAAAAACTTTGTTTATTTATGCTTGACCTGGATGGCTTTAAGAAAATCAATGACACTTACGGCCACCTTGAGGGAGACGCGCTGCTCGTGTCTTTTTCCGAAACAATCAGGCAGTCTATCGGTAAAAACGGCATCGTGATGAGGTATGCCGGGGATGAGTTTATAGTAGTGCTCCCCGAAAAAGAAAAAAATGAAGCAGTTTCAATCGCCGATAAACTGATCAGGGATGTTTCCGGTGAGCCGTTAAAAGGCAAGGATAACAGGAAATCCCATATGGTCACTACGAGTTTGGGGCTATCCAGTTTTCCGGATGATGCTTCGGGCCCGGAGGACTTAATTGATAAAGCAGATCAGGCGCTTTATTCTTCGAAGAAAATGGGCAAAAACAGGTTTACCACCAGCGACCAGATCATTCAGGAAGTAGCGGTATTAAATAAATCCATGAAGGGGCTTACAAGCGCAAAGTTCGTGGACAGGGCCCCTGAACTTAACCGGCTCAAAGAGATTTTGCAGAGTTTGGGTAAAGAAAAATCAAGAGGCGTATTAATCAGCGGCGCAAAAGGCATCGGCAAGAGCCGGCTGCTTAATGAGTTAGTTTTGTTCTCAAGGGGGCGGGGCGGCGTTGCTTTAGAGATGAGGGGGACGGAAGAAGGCGCGATAAGGCCTTACGGGGCAATATCCGACGGGCTGCTTGCTTATTTGAAAGGTATCAGGCGTGAAGAAGCAATAGGGCTATTAGACGGGCTAGAGAGAGAAGAATTGTTTGAGCTCATTAACCTTTCAGGGGATTTTAAGGCAATAATGCCGATTGAGATTGCTGCCGGGATACCGGATGAAGATAAAAGGCGGCTGAATCTATTTACAAGCCTGGTCAGGATTTTTGAAGCTATTGCAAAGAAGAATCTGCTTATTGTTGCGGCAGATGATTTAGAAATGTATGACCTGGCCAGTTTAAGCCTGTTTAATTATTTTTTAAAGAGCAAGAAAATCAATATTCTGCTGGTGGGGGCCTATTTTACCGGCAGCGACAAGACGATGCCTTTTTGGCAGTTTATCTCCCAGCCGGAGAATAAGTCGCTTTTTGAAGAAATTGAACTCGGCCCTCTGTCGCCAGGAGATGCCAGAGAAATGCTGGCTTCTTTATTGGGCGGGGTATCGATTAACCAGGATTTCCTGGAAGCGATATATGATAAAACAGCAGGCAACCCTTTCTTTATCGAAGAGACGGTTAGGTTATTGATCGATAAAGGGCTGATTTATTTTAAAGAGGAGAAATGGAATATCGCCGAGATCACTAAAAATGATATCCCTACTTCTTTTGAGGAAGCGGCGAATGCGCGTTTTGAAAACTTAGACGCCGAATCGAAGGAGATATTATTGAACGCTGCTTTTGTCGGGAATGACCTGAACCTGGATGTCCTGAAAAAGCTCTCCGAGAAAAACGAAGGTGAAATCCTCGATATAATCGGTAAGGCGCACAAATCGGGGCTTATTAAATCTAAGGCCGCTTTAAACCCGGATGAGTTCAACTTTTCCAATAGCCAGTTAAAAGATGCGCTTTCCGGCCTTGTTGATGCTTTAAAGGCAAAAGATATGCATAAGAAGATCGCCGCATATTTTGAAAGCAGCGCAAAGGGCGATCTCGGCAAGCTTGCCGGCAATGCGCTGCTGCATTATAAACAAGCTGAGGTCCAGAATAAGGTCTTGGAATATACCAAGAAAATGGCTGATTTTGAAAAGCGGCTTTTTTCTTTTGAAGAGGCAACGACCTATATTGATAAGATCCCGGAGAAAGAAGTGCTGGCTTCTGTCGAAGAGATATTAGAAAAACCATTAAGCGATGAGAACAGAAAGGCGCTGCCTGACCTGATCATCTGTTTTAGAAGCGCTATCGAATCAACCTTTCTGTATCCGCCCAACAATCAGCAGCGTTTAAACTTCCAGGAAGAATCTTTCCAGAAAATCAGAAAAATACTCGAGGAAGAAAAGAGCTTAACATTCTCGATTGTGGATAAGGCGCTGCTTATTAACGGAGAGGAACTGGAAAAGAAAGATTTGAGGAATACCCTGGGAGCGGCATTTGCCGCCTTCTTGTCAAATTACCGTATTAGCAGCATGACTTTGAAGCAAGGCCTTACAAAATCGGAATTTGCTTTTTTCCTGGATAGCATTACGCGAACAGAAGATTACCTTAATAAAATGGGCGGCCTGGCCAAGTTGTTGCAGGATAATAATGTGGTTTTTATTAAAATCGACCAGGTGCGGTATGAAAAAGCACATAAGATCTCTACGCAGTTTAAAGAGATCAAGCAGGCCTTAAAAGGCATTATAATGCAGTATCCTTTGTTATCGGATATTATCTCTAAGGGCGGGGCGGAGTATTTAAAAACAAAACCCAAAGAGGAACTGCAGAATGCGATGCAATCGCTCAGCGGGGCGATGCAGAATATTTCGCAGGGCAAGGAGGGCGTATCTGAGAAGGCAGAAATGATCCTGGACTCGATGAAAGAAATCGCCGAGCCGGTATCAAAGGCAGATCCCGCGCAATGGGAAAACCTGAAGAAGGAGCTTGCAGATACATTTTTCTCGCTTGACCCGGCGCTGCGCGCCACAGTCATCAAAAAGGATTTTTTTAATATTGACGCTCCGGGGGCGATCATAAACGATATAATCACTTCTTCAAAAGATGAAGATATCGTCGATACTGTCTGTAATAATCTGGATTCAAAGAAGCTGCCGGTAGAAGATATAGCGGACATGCTGGCTGTAGTTTTTGCCAATGCGGGTAGGAAAGAAAAGATTACTCCGGTCCTGGAAGAGGAGCTGGGCAAAAGAGGCGTCTCTAAGGAGACAATAGCCAAGATTCTGAATAGAGAATTAGCGGGAGCGCAGGCAAAACTAAGCGAATCAATAGAAGAGTCAGTAAAGGGCGTTGCTGAGGAACATTTAACCAAAGAAACCTCCCGGGACCTTAAATCTGTGATCGAGGCATTGATTTCGAAAGGGAAAGAAGATTTAGTAGAAACCATTGCCTTTAAAATAATCAAGGAAATGGAGCGGCCCGATACGGAAACAAAGCGGGCCAATATTCAAAATCTGGAGATAATCCTTGAAATACTCCTGCCGCGCGGTAAATACCCTTTGGCCCTTAAGATAATCCAGCGCCTGACCGAGGCAATGGAAAAAGAGCAGGATTTAAAGGACTATTCAGCTTTTACCGGAGTCATTGCTAAAACAATTAATACAATGCTTTTGAAGGAAAACTATAAGTTGGCGATTGATTTGATTAAAATACTCAAAGCCACCCAGGAGAAGCGCAATGTTTATCAGCAGAAAATAATTAATGATGCCCTGGAGAACCTGCTGAGCGGAGAAATCTACGATGCGGCGCTGGCTGCTTTTAACAGGGATACGGAAGTAAATGAAGATAACATATTGGGCATTTTGATCGAGCTGGGCGGAAATGCGGTGTCTGCATTGATGAGGGTCCTTGAGATAGAAGATTCCACGAAGGACCCGTTTGACCTGTTTGTCAGGAGGAGAAGGGTGGCGTCGGTATTAAAGAGCATCGGCAAAGATGCTGTTGAACGTTTAAAATATAAAATAGCCGATCAAAGCCCGCGGCTGGTAAAACACATGCTTGAGGTCTTGGCTTTTATTGACGATAAAAGTGTTTGTGCGGACATGGCCGATATCGCGGCTCATCCCGACCAGATGGTAAGAGAAGAATTAGTAAAATCCTTGCGTAAGCTTTGGTGCATTGATGCCGTTAAAGTGCTGATACGCATGCTAAAGGATAAGAACAGCCGTATCCGCATGAGGGCAAGGGATACGCTTATTGAAATGGGGGACAAAAGCATTGTCGCCGAACTCGAGAATTCTTTAAAAGACAAAGATATCCAGCAGGACATAAAAATAATCATCGAGAAAATAAATAAGAAAGATGGAAAATAGACCCAAATGGTATCATAAGAATGTTTCGCTTGTATTAAGTTTTTTGGTTGCAGGGCCTTTCATGCTGCCCTTGGTTTGGTTTAATCCGCGTTTTAGCGCGAAGTCCAAGATATGCATAACTACAGTGATTATTTTCTTCACCATGCTTTTAACTGCCTTTTTTGTAAAAACGATGTCGATGGTGTTTAATATGTATGAAGGGTTGCTTAAATTATAACTACGGAAAATAGGAGGGTGGGATGAGGATAATATTGGCTTTATTGATGTTTATGACAGCTTTTATTGCATACGGAAAGGATGCGGACGTGGGAAAAATAGTCGTTCTAGAAACTACTCAGGGCAACATTGAAATTAAGCTGTTTCCGGAAGCAGCGCCAAAGGCCTGCGAAAACTTTTCTAAACTCGTTGAGAAAGGTTATTACAACGGCATTGTTTTTCACCGGGTGATAAAAAAATTTATGATCCAGGGAGGAGACCCCACTGGCACAGGCAGAGGCGGTGAGTCAGTTTGGGGCGCTCCGTTTGAAGACGAAGTAAGCAATGAATTAACTTTTGATAAAGCCGGCCTTTTGGCAATGGCGAATGCCGGCCCTAATACCAACGGCAGCCAATTTTTTATCACTACTGCGGCAACACCGTGGCTTAATATGCGCCACACAATTTTTGGCGAAGTGGTTTCCGGTTATGATGTGGTGCAGAAAATCGAGAATACTCCGACAGGCAGCCAGGATAAGCCGTTATCAGAGCAGAAGATCATACAAGCCTATCTGAAATAGCCCTTACCTATATATAAGCGCTGCTTACAGTTTTGCTTCTCTTTTAACCTATTCCACACCCGGTGTGGAATAGGTTAAGATTTTTGAATTTTCACTTGACAAGAATAATCTGTCTTGTATAATAATAAAATTACAATAGTAAAATTTTACTATATCAGGAGAGGTAAAAAATGGATTGGAACCCGGAAGTCCAGCAAAGATTCAGAGTAATGATCTCAAAAATCCCTATTTTCCACCGAGGGATCACAGAGAACGCCGTAACTTTAAAAGCAGAGGAAAATGCCCGTTCAAGAAATTCTCAAAAAGTGGAAGAAGTGGATGTAGTCAGCGCATTTTTTTCTGACGTGCCTACCCCGTTTTATAGCATGATGATCAGGTTATTAGACCAGACCGGTTTCGATTACAGGAAACACGGTTTTCCCAAGAACGGCAATAACAAAAAAATATGAAGATCGCAGTCGTAGGGGCCGGGGCAATCGGCTGCCTTGTAGCCGGATATTTGAAATTGAAAGGCGAAGACGTTGTCTTGGTGGGCCGCCCTGAATTGGCATTAGCGATCGGAAAACTGGGCCTTAGCATTTCCGGAGTGAGAGGAAATTTTAATGTGAATATTAAGGCCTCCACTCAATTAGATTACGAGCCGGAATTGTTGATCCTGGCCACAAAGACCCAGGATATCCAACAGGCATTGGAAGCAAGCCGCGATTTCATAAAAGGCGCCACTATTTTAACCATACAAAACGGCATCCGCGCGGAAGAAATCATTTCGCGTTTTGTGGACAGGAAAAACATTGTTTCAAGCATAGTGATGTTCGGCTCAACTTACCTGGAGCCGGGTAAGGTCGTGCACAATTTTGAAGGCAGCTGGATAATCGGGAAAATGTTCAACGGCCGCCCGGATGAAAATTTGATCTTTTTGAGCTTACTGTTAGACAAGGCCTTTCCGACGATAATAAGCGAAAACTTGAAAGGCATGAAGTACCTTAAGATCTTTGTAAACGCAAATAATTGCATTCCGGCCATCTTGGGCCTTAGCATGCAGGAGTCATTTTCGGATTTGGATGTCGCAAGGATCAGTATCGCGGTTTGGAAAGAGGGGTTTGAGCTTATTTCTCAGGCGGGGATAGAGCTGGTTTCTTTGCCGGATTTTCCGGTCGAGAACATCACCAAATTAACGTCTATTCCTTCATCTGAAGCAGCCAAGATATTCTCCGGCATCATGACAAAATTAAGCAAGGACCCTCTTTACGGTTCGATTTTACAAAGTATAAAACGCGGCAGGGCTTCTGAGATAGATTATATTAACGGGGAATTCGTTAATTTGGCTAAAGATAATAATTTGCTGGCTCCGCTTAATGAAAGATTGGCAGGTTTGGTACATAAGGTCGAACAGGAACGGAAGTTCCTAAATAAAGAGGAATTAATCGAAGCGACAAAGGAATTCCTGGATTAATATGGACGAAGTCAAAACACCCTTTCCGAAATTAAAACTTACAGTAACCGGCGTATTCGGTGAATGTTACCACGGTTATAAGATCGGCGATGAGCTTATCCTGGGTGATTTTACGCACCCTCCGAAACATTTCTGCCTGGGCCTGGCGCATGCGCTTTTCCCGGTAATCTATGCATTGAGCTTTGCCGCGATGTTCCCTTTCCGTGACAACCAGCGTTCGTTATTAGTGACTTGCCCGGACGGAGGCAAGCTGGAATTTAAGGCCGAGATACTTGATAAAGACGGCAAGGTCCAGGTGATCCCTAAGAACCCGAATTTCAAAGGGCCTAATCCAAAGAAAATGATTGTGGAAGTCGTCAAATCAAACGGCAAATGCACTTTTGGGTATAAAGTCGGCGACAAATGGGAAACAACAGGTTTAAAATGTATCCCGGGTTTTTGCGGAGCAGCTTTTCATTGTGCTTTCCCGGCGCTTTTTGCGCTGAATTTCGGCGCAAAATTTTTCTTTATGGATAACCCGGATTCCATTGATACAGTGACCTGCCCCGACGGAGGCAATATCGTATTTAAAATAACCAGGGTTGAAGAAGGTGATTTTCCCTCGCAGAGCTCGGGATAAAATTAAAACAAAACACCAGAGGCATTTTTAATTTTAAAGGAGAAATAATTAATGGCAAAGCGGCGTGTAGTTATAACAGGATTAGGGGTAATTTCCCCCAACGGGATCGGCAAACTTAATGTCTGGCAGGCAATGATCAGCGGTAAGTCCGCAGTAAAAAAAGTAGACAGTTTTGATGTGTCTGTTTTTAATACCCAGATCGCAGCAGAGGTCAGGGATTTTGACCCTTTCCAATTAGGGCTTACCCACGATGAAGTCGTGCGCATGGATAGATATGTGCAATTTGGCGTTGTCGCAGCCGATATGGCGATTAAAGACAGCAAGCTTGATTTATCAAAGATCGATCCCGAGCGTACAGGGGTTTCTCTTGCCAACGCTATCTGCGGTACAAAATATATGGAAGAAGAATTCGCCCTTGTAACTGATGACGGGAAAAACCCTATTGACCCTTCAAAAGTAAGGCCTGATTTATATGATGCAGCGATGTTCAATACTCCTTCCATTGAAATTTCCGCGCGTTACGGGTTCAAAGGGATCTGCAATACTCTTTCGACAGGATGTACTGCCGGAACAGATTCACTCGGTTTCGGCCTGGAAGTAATTCAGGATGGCGAACAGGATATTATGGTTTGCGGCGCTGCCGAGGCCCCGATTACTCCTATTACGTTCGGCGCCTTTGACGTAGTCAACGTCCTGGCTGTCAATAATGAGCATCCTGAAAAGGCGTCGCGGCCGTTTGACAAGAAAAGGAACGGTTTTGTCCTGTCCGAAGGGGCCGGTATCTTGATCCTGGAAGAATTAAGCCATGCTTTAAAACGCAATGCTTATATTTATGCGGAGGTCATCGGTTTTGGCACAAGCTGTAATGCATATCACATGACTGATTTGCCGGCTGACGGCACAGCTATGGCCAAATGTATTGACCTTGCGCTTAAAGATGCAGGCATAAAACCCGCGGATGCGGATTATATCAATGCCCACGGCTCATCCACGCGCATGAACGATATCTTTGAGACCGCAGCATACAAGACCGTCTTTGGCGATTACGCCTATAAATTGCCTGCCAGTTCCCTGAAATCAATGATCGGGCATCCTTTGGCGGCAGCCAATGCGGTTGAATTAACGGTTTGCTCCCAGATATTTGAAAAGAACATCATTCCTCCGACGATAAACCAGGAGGAAAAAGACCCTTTATGCGACCTTGATTATGTCCCCAATGCCGCAAGGGAAAAGAAAGTAGACATAATAGTTAAGACCTCGAGCGGGTTTTCGGGGATCCATTCAACATTGGTTATCAGAAGGTTTGGAGGATAGATGGAAAAAATTGCAGTTACAGGGATTGGCATTGTTGCCCCTTCCGGGATCGGGAAGCGGCAATTTTGGGCGAATATCAAAGCCGGCAGGCCGTTTGTAAAGAAGATCACCCGGTTTGATGCGTCAAGATACCCTTCGCATATTGCCGGGCAGATCGATGAACTGAATAAATACAGTAATTTATCCGAGAGGCTCCTTAAGAAAATGGATGCCTTTTCCCATATGGCCTTGATTGCTTCCGAGCTTGCTTTGCAGGATGCGGGGATCGATATAAAACAGGAAGACCCGAACCTGGTTGGAATTTTTCTGGGCAATGCTATCGGCGGATGGCTTTATGCAGAAACTGAACTGCGGGATTTATATATTGAGGGGAGGGAGGGTGTTTCTCCCTATATGGCCTCTGCCTGGTTTCCGGCAGCCCCGCAAGGCCAGGTCTCCATTTATTACGGGATAAAAGGTTTTTCCAAAACAATTGTCGCTGATAGGGCAAGTTCTTTGGAAGCTATCGGTTATGCCAAGAAAACTTTAGCTAAAAATAAATTGAATATGATTTTAGCCGGAGGCATGGAAGCCCCGGTTACGCCGTATGCGCTTCTATGTTGCAATACCTATGGCGGGTTATCAGAAGACAACGGCCATCCGGAAAATGCGTACCGGCCTTTTGATAAGAAACGCAGCGGTTTTGTTATTGCAGAAGGCGCAGGCATTATGGTGATGGAAGGGATCGGCCGGGCAAAAAAAAGAGGGGCCAATATTATGGCGCTTGTTTCCGGATACGGGACAACTTGTGACGGGCTGGACAGGATCAATCCGGATAAGTCCGGGTTGGAACTTGTGCGGGCAATAGAAATGGCACTGGCTGATGCTAAAGCAAACATCGATGAAATCGATTATATAAGTTTAGATGGGCTGGCAGTTGAGGATTGGGACAATAGTGAAGTTGCGGCGATCAAGAAAGTTTTCGGAGAGCGCGCAGCAAAGATCCCCGTCAGCTGCCCAAAATCAAGCTTTGGCAATCTGCTCGGGGCAAGCGGGGCAGTGGACCTGATTATTACGATTTTGGCTATCGAACACTCACTTGTGCCTCCGACTATAAATTTGGAAGAGCCGGATGCAGGCGGGCTTAATTATATAATGAAAGAAGCAAAAGAGCATGTTATTAATAAGGCATTGGTAATTTCCCGCGGCAGAGGCGGGATAAATTCGGTCTTAGTGGTCGAGAAAGGAGAAAAGTAATGAAGATTTTATTTGTTATGCCTAAAGTAGGCGCATGGGCAACTCACGGGATACATAGGTCACCTAACCAGCTTTATGCGCATTGGGCGGCGTATGTGCGCGAAAGAGGATATAAAGATGTTGCGGTTCTCGACGGTAAGGCCGACCAGATCCCCATGAATGACCTGGTTGAGCAGGTGAAATTAAGGAATCCCGATATTGTGGTAATGGGAGAGCAGCTGCATGGTTACGGAGGTTACGGAGTTTTAAGCCACTTTAAAGAAGCAGCGCAGAAGATCAAACTTGCGCTTCCTAAGGTAAAAATAATCCTCGGCGGTTTATGGTATTCGGCAATGCCTGTGCCGACCCTGGAGGAAAATCCGGCAGTGGATTTTATAGTCATGGGAGAGGAAGAATCGTTCGGCGATTTAATCGAGGCGATAGATAAAAAGAAGGATTTGAAAGATGTGGGCGGCGTCACATCGCG
>Ga0194126_10002445_pt1 | contig 30094 bp, 25 predicted proteins | sample TA2KigC150mmetaG_FD_148641 | JGI IMG/M metagenome (GOLD analysis project Ga0194126, IMG submission 148641) | Freshwater microbial communities from Lake Tanganyika, Tanzania - TA2015035 Kigoma Deep Cast 150m | ecosystem: Environmental > Aquatic > Freshwater > Lake | place: Tanzania: Lake... | reverse complement strand
TTTGCTAAAGGGAGGAAGGGCGATTTTCCGTCGCATAACTGAAGGCATAGCCCTTATCTCAGGAACATCTTGATTTTCCTGCGTAATATGTGTATGATAAATTAATATAATTGCCATGAGGAGAATCACCATGCGTTCGTTCCTTATCGTGGCGGCGATATGCGTTCTTCTGCCCTTGGTTCTGCCTATGGGCGCACAAGCGGCCGGAATGATCGTCGTGGGTAAAGAGGAATGCAAGTGCTCACCTTTGGTGGCCCAGGGTGTGGCTCCCGACACACTGAACAAGCTCGGCCATGCGTTCGGGTTTCCGTCGCTGTTTCGGGCGGTGGATCGAATTGCGGGCGAGGTGAAGAATATGTTGGCCCAATTCGGGGCAGCGACGCCCGCTCACGCGGCCGAAACTCCCTCGGTGCCCCCTGAGTCCGTGGTAAAGGAGAAGCAAGAAAAGAAGCCGAAGAAGCCTACCACCAAAAGGAGAATTAAGGTCCCACCCCAAGCGAAGTGAAATTCATGCGGAGCGGCGGCGCCAACCGGTGATTCCGCGCGTCGGGAACCGAAGGGCGGGCTGAGCCAGAGGCCACCTTAGATGAAATCTACAACCTCGTGCAGTTTGACTCTCCCTCTTGCTCCTCTGAGCCTGGTGGCGCCTACCGGACGGGTGATGAACAACTTCTTGTCCTTCACGTGTTCATAGGTTTCGTGCCCGATGACGACCCGATCAGGGTCCGCGTACCGGCAAATGCGAAAGGCGAGGTTTACGCAGAGTCCGAGAATAGTGTAATCCATCCTGTCCGAAGTCCCGAAATTTCCCACCACCGCCTTGCCTGTGTTGATGCCGTATCTGACTTGAAAGCGAAGGTCCGGGTCAGTGGCGGCCTGCGCACGGGCTAGTCGCTCACGAATCTTCAGCGCCGACCGTATCGCCCGGCCGGCAGCGTCTTCCTGGGGCACTGGAGCGCCGAAGATGGCCATAGCCGAATCGCCGATGAACTTGTCGAGAGTTCCTTGTTCTTCAAAGACTACTTCGTTGACAGTCTTGAGAAAGAGGTTCAGCACGGCCTGCAATTCGGAAGGCGGGAGTTTCTCGCACATGGCGGTAAAACCCACGATATCGCAGAAAAATATGGTGGCCAGACTCTCCTTGGGCTCCAGTTCCGCCGCGCCCTTCAGGATCAGATCCACCACTTGAGGAGAATGAAAGCGACCCAGGTTCTGCCTGATCACCGCGTTTTTCACCGCTCCTTCTCGGAGTTGCTCAGTGAGCTTCCAGCGCTGTATAGCCAGGGCGGTCTGGTGTCCGATAGCGGTGAGCAAATCCAGGTCTTCCGTCTGATATCCGGCTGCCACATCCAGACTGTCAACGTAGATAACGCCTAGAATCGAGCGATCCTCCCAGATAGGAGCGGCCATGACGGAGCGAATGCCGTCAATAACCACGCTGTCGCCTGATTCGAATCGCGGATCTTCCAGGGCATTGTCGGTGAGAATTCCCACTTTGTCTTTGAGAATCCTCCGAACAATCGTGTTGCTGACGGACCGAATGTTTCCCTGGCCTTCCGCTCGTCTTTCCTTTCGGGGAAGGGGAACGCCGCCGTTCTCGCGCAGCAGTATGATGGCCTGGGAAGGCATGAAGATCCGGAAGACCTGGTCCATGATGTAATCGAGGATTTCGTCAAGGTCCCGAGTGAGCACCAATTCTTCGGTCATGCGATAGAGCGTCACCAGGTTGCGGTTGAGTCGTTCGCGTCTAATGTTCGCGGATGCCTCCACCTGCTTCCCGGTGGTTTCCGCGAGGTAGTTCGTGATCATTCCGAGCGGCTTGAGCACTTTCTCGGTTTCATCTTTATGAACGTACGTCTCCATCGGATGTTTGGGCATCTCCACGGTGGTGCTGAGGATCCGGTCCATGTCCGCTGATGAAGACTTGGGACGGAAGACCAATCTGAACGGCCCGATCTGGATCACGTCTCCGTGCTTCATGTAGCGCTTATTCCTGATCCTACGACCGTTCAGCCACGTGCCGTTTCGGCTTTCCAGATCCTTGACGAGAACGCGGGCGCCCTCCTGGGTGAGCACGCAGTGGTTGCGGGAGACCTTGGTGTCTACCAGGCGAAGATCGCATTTGTCGTCGCGGCCTACCAGCGCTCGGTCGTGGGTGATTTGCTGTTCTATTGTTCGGCCGTCAGGCCTGATGATGGTGAGATGGAACATGGTTTGTCCGGCCTGCCCTCTCCGGAGTTGCTTGCCAAGGACTCGCGCTCTTGAGTCTCAGCGCTCGCGGGCGAGACCCGATCTATTTCCAAAGGTGAAAGGATGCGACACGGATTTCAGATGAGCGAAACGATCCACGATCCTGCTTCACGGTTTACCCGATTGTCAGAAACTCAATCAAGCGCACAAGGTTCCTTCGGGATTCCTCGCCGATGGACGTGATCTCGAAACCCGAGACGTAGTATCCCTGGGCGCTTTCTTGCCTGGTCCAGCGACACTGGACTTCAAACTGCAGGGGAGCCCCTTTGACGTAATCGGAGGCCTGAATGATAATCGTCTTTCTTGCATTGACGCCGACTTCCACGCCAAAAAGCTGAACACCCTTTTCGCTGATATCCTGTACCAGCCCTAGGAATCTCCTGGACTGAGCATCGTAGGCGGGAATTTTGAACAACATGTACTTGCGGCTGAATCGCCGCCGATTGCTCGCGTCGACCACGGGATTGTCTGCGCTCATATCCTTCCTCTACACTGCTTGAGAGTCGTCTCCCTATTTAACTGCGCCCGATTCGGTCGGCTCCGTCCGGAGCGGGGTTTCCCCGTATGGCGCCGTGCGCTTAATCCATGAATCACCTGGAGGGGGTCTTCTTTCTTATTCGTGACGGACGAGACGCCCGCTGGAGTGAGTTTCCGTGCGTGTGCTCCAGTATTTGATTGACAGCCCGGTTGACCAGAAATCGGAAAGAGCGGATGAGGTTTTCCGGATCTCCGGTCGTGGAGAGTTCTTTAGCAAGAGATCGACCCGCGCTCACCAGAGTCTTGGCACGGTTCTCCACCAGGCGCAGAAAGGCTTGAGGGTCTTGGATCTCCAGCCGCTTGCTAATGTCCGGTTTGGTGTCCGGCAGGCCCTCGGCCCGGCGGATGAGTGACTTGTATCGTTCGTAGCGAATCAGAATCGCATGAAACGCCTGGAGCGGATCCGACTCGGACAGGGAGACGCTTGAGTCAAGGAAATCGGTTATTTCCAACAAGAAGCGTATAGATTCAGGATGCGCCTTGGACATCCTCTTCACAATATAGTCCAGAACGACCCTCATAGAGATTGCGGCAAAATCCACGGTCACATTGTCCCGGTACTTGAGCCGCAGTCGGCGCAATTCCTCGGCCAGGGTGGTCACCGAGCGCTTGGAGATCTCCCATTCCAGAGTCAGGATCGCTTCCTGAAGGGTGCGGAACGGGGACGTGGCCATGATGCCGGTGGTGGTTAGGGACAAGTGGGCTTCATCCGCGGCCTCGGCCTTATGCTGAGGCCCGGCTCTATAGACGGAGTCCAGGTTCTTTTGGACTTCTGCGGCCATAGCCTTATCATAAGACGGACTATCGACGGGGGGAGGAGGCTGTTGACGAGCCCGAGCGGGTTGAGCGGCCCGGGGAGCAGACCAATCCACATCAGCCAAGGCCAACTTGCCCAGCATCTTGTCCTCGGATGACGGCGCGCTCACCACTTGAGCTTCCAGTTCCGCGGTGTCGGGTGGGGCTGTTTCCGGCTCTTCAACAAAGAGCGTTTCAACCGCCAAGTCTATTTCGCGATCTGTTTCAGGATCTCCGGACGTGACCGCGCCGCGTCCAAAGACATCGGAGCCGCCGGTCTTGAAGAGGGTGTCAACGGCACTCTCGAAGGAAAAATCGGCTGAAGACCCGCGATCCGACGAGGATTCGGGCGCGCGTTCCTGAGCGCTTCTCTTTTTCCTCCCCTGATCCGGACGATCCACGAGATCTTCGTCGAAGAAGCCGTCGAGCGCTCGATCGACCATAGCGTCAAAATCTTTTGTGTCGTCTGAAGAAGCCATGGTCCCGGCAGAGTCGGTTCTCAACTCCTGAGCTTATAGTGCACCGACTTGATAGTGATCTTACTGATTTCTCGCAAGGTCTCGAATACACCTGGGCCCTGGAGCGCGCTTGCGCCCATGACCGGCGCCGGCGCCTTGAGATGTTGACAGAGATCATCCCTCATCGTCTCTTCACCGAGCACAGGGATGACGCTTCCCTCCAAGTCGCGCTTATTCAACTGAAGGACCAGCGGCATCTCCTGCAAGTCCAGATTGTCGTCCGCGAGGTTGTCGCGTAGGTTGAGAAAACTCTCGACATTAGCCTCTCGCTGCACCTCCATAGAGTCCGCGACGAAGACGACGCCATCCACCCCCTTGAGCACCATTTTCCGGCTTTCATTGTAGAGAACCTGACCGGGCACGGTATAGAGCTGAACCCGGATGCTGAAACCCCGGATCTTTCCGAGCGATAGGGGAAGGAAATCGAAGAAGAGAGTCTTGTCACCCCGGGTGTCGATGGAGATCATCTTGCCCATGAACTTGGCGCTCATCTTTTGATTCACGTAGAGGAGGTTGGTTGTTTTCCCACCTCTACCGGGACCGTAGTAGACGATCTTGACCTGTATTTCCTTCGCGCTCTTGTTTATGAACGCCACGGTTATCCCTCTCTCTTGGGGAGCTTTCTTTCCAGGGTCTGGGCAACTTCCGCGACCTTTAGACGGATAAGCCCCAGCGAAAGTGAGTTGTTGAAGATGGTGACAATGATGTACTCCGTCCCCAACCGCCTGAAATGAAACGACTCGTTCCGTCCCTTGTAAAAGAGGAGCACAAAATCACGCTCTCCTATGAGACGGGCTATCTTCTCCGTGGCAGCGAAGTTGGCCGCGGCCACCGCGGCGAGAGAGATCGCGTCCAGGTCCACCTTGTTGCCCACGTTGACAATGAGGGTTCCCGCGTTATCGATTATAAGAATGGACGAGATCTCTTCGGTGAGCACTTTCTCCGTAAGGAAACCGCGAATGTCGTCAAGCATATCACCGCTCACAACCACATCCGCGCTTCTTCCCGTCTTGACCTTTTCCACTCTTTGCAATTCTCGCTCGACGAAGTCTTCGGGCAAGAGGCTATCTGCGGTCACGTTCGGCGGATTGCCGGCCACCTTTTCCAAAGAAGCCAGCTCCGAACTGAAAGACTGCGAGAAGTCCCCATGCGGAATGTCGCCGTTCCGGTACGAGGTGATGATCCGGGTGTGCCCCGCCAGGCGTCCCTTCAGCTCTTCGTTTCCCAGATGGTCGGCCGCTGTTCCGAGAACGCCCAGCATTCTTTCCATACTCTGGAAGGAAGAGGAAAAGTCTCCCGGGCCCGAACCCATCTCTTGGATCAGCCTGCGACCTTGATTGATGTATTCCCAGAGAATAAAGGGGAGCTTCCCGAGAATTTCTATTCGGTCCGCTCCCTGAAATATGTCCTTGATCTCTCTGTCTGCTGAAGGCATCGCAGCTCAATCCTTTGATTTCCCAGGGCGTTGGCCTTATCGGACGGTAGTCCCGGGGGCGATGAATCCGGGCGGAAGAGCGCCCGGACAACCCCTGCGCAACAACGAGTTTTCGTGAGTCTGGGCCGGCCTGTCTCATCGAGGCGGGCCGGCGGAATACGAGCGCCTCCCGAACATACCATACCCGGCCAGAGCTTAGCATATATGGGAGCTTTCTGGAAGCTCGTCAGGAGATCGGCGTGCGGCCGCCCCCTGATTTTCCGCATAGGCGCAGCGGTCGCCGCGGTTTTTCTCGGACGAGCGTGGCCAACCCTCTGTCATTCTTCCCAATCCGGAAAGCCATCTTTTTCCGGGTTCCCGCTCGCGCGAGGGTGACAACAAAAGGATGCCGCACGATTGGACCCACGCGACCCAATTTCATGCAATTCTTGCGTGAGGGCTTCTAATGCTTGCCGCCTCTCGCTTCCGCCAAGCGTCTGGCCTGGGTGGACACCACTGCCGACACGTTCTTGCTCTTTGCCAGTTTGCGTAATTCCAGTTCTCGGAGGTGATTGAGCAGCTTGAGCGCGATGGGCACCGGTGTCTTGGAATTAGAACACAGGTTTACCTTCACGGTGTAAGAGCTGACCCATTCCTTGGTATCCGCTATGTACCGCAACACGTCGTCACAGACCGAACGCGACTTGGAAAGAGCCTCTATCTCCGACTCCTGGATCTTCGGTGACTTTACCGCGGCCAGGGCCACAAGCTTGTTTGAATCCCGAACCAGCAATTCACGGGCTTCTTTACTCCCGTTGAACGCCAGTTTGATCTTTTCCGCGACTCCCATATTGCTGATGCGGTGGTAGAGGCTTTCGTATTCCGATTCAGACAACTCCCACTCCGGAAGTTCACCGGGGCGGGGAGTATTGCGAAACGCTTCCTCCATTTCGCGGATCGCTTCGCTGATGAAATCCCCGAGGGGTTTCTGAACGGTTCTCGGGAAGTCCTCGTTCAGGTCCCTTACCAGGAGTCGGGTTCCGGTCCAGGAGAGAACCGCGGCCATGGCCTGGAGGGGATTCTCTTGGCCCCTGAGAGCAACATGCAGTATGTGCAGTCCGTCGCGGAAAACCTCACCCACACCCTCTTCGCAGGTAACGGTAACCCGCACTGGGACCGGAGTGCCCTCCAGCGCGCAGAGCAACTCGTACAGGTCCATCGCTTCGGGATGACCTGAGATAAGGCGAAAACCGCCCTCCTCCGCCTCACGAGCCCTCGGTCCCGCCCCAGGGCGCTGGAGGAGCTTTTCCGCCTGGGCAGGTTCGATGTTACGGACATGAAGGTGGGTGCGTCGGACATAGCGGAATCTCAGCCTCTCTTGGCTGATGATCTCTCCCAGGGCCTCCGCTCCTTCCAGCTTGTCCCAGAGGACGCCAATGATTTTGCCCTGATGAATGAAGATCCGTCCTGACTTTTCAGGTCCGTCCAGAACGACGGTCCCGGACCTGAAGCTCGCCTGCGTTGCACGCATGAGCCCCGCGACCCCGCAGAAAGAAAGATGTCCCTCCACTTTGATCTGGCCGTCACCGGCCAGCATGGATTCTTCGAAGGTTTCAATTCGCTTGCGAATATGAGGATGTTCTTGAGCCACCTCATAGAGTTTGGCGCATACCAGGGCGCTCGATTCCAGAATTTTCGCATTGTCCAGAATGGTTCTCAGAGTGTCGTGGCTCCGCCAGTGATCGAGTATGTGCAGGGTCGTCTCTTCGAGCAGACCTTCGCTCATGCACGCGCCTCGGATGACCGCTTCGTCTCGAATGACCTCCCTGACAAGGAAGTCCGAGATCCACGGATGCATATCCGAGGCAAACGCTCGCCGATACGTAGGAAGGTCTATGGCGTTGAGAGTCTTTCTGGCTTCCTCCCTTATCTGCGCGGAGTCGTCGTGGGACAGATAACTGAGGAGCACCAACTTCTCCGTGGTGGATACGGGCGCCCTTCCGCGGGCCGCTGACAGGCGGAGGCTGTGATCGGTGGTCGGTGTGAGGTACTTGTGAACAGTTTTGGAGATTTTGACCTTGACCGCTTTGCGCACGAGAGGATGGGTATCTGTCGCGAGGGCTTCTCTGGCCCTTTCGTCGTCACTGAAGACCAGACGGACCTTTTCCAAGATAGGCAGACTTGCGACCGGTTGGAGATCGAAGAGCTGATCGATCTTGGACATCTCCTCCGAAATCCGGTCCGAGGAGATCGCGCCTTCATCCACGAGACGCATAGCTTCCAAGATGAGATTTTGCATCCCGACGCGGATCAGTTCGGGGACATCCTGTCCCCCTCTGGCCACGACGAAGCTCGCACTCGGCCATGCCAGAAGATGACACGCGGCCTCCAGACCGGTCATCTCGCCCAAGGTCGCGTTGATTATCCTGCCCTCATTAAAGAAGAGCCTTCCCTCCGAATCCTCCGTTGTGAGGGTGCAGACCGCCTGTTTGGAATTCATTTCAAATATCTCGGCAATCTCGAATATATTCAAAACCCTCAGATTGCCCTCCACCTTCCAAGTCCAGCTCTGGTCGCTTTCAAACGGGTCCCGTTCAGGAGCGTAGTCCAACGCCTCCATGATCAGATTCAGCGTATTTATCTGGATTTCATTAGTGAATCCTTCCGCAGGCGCGTGCAGGTAACGGAATCGGGCGTCCCCCCAGCGAAAGGCTTCAAAGAGCGCGGGGAGCCCGTCCCTGTCCCCCGAGACTGCTCCGACGACTTTACCGTCCCGGGTAAACACGGTGGCGCTCTCTCCGTTGCTGCGCAGCTCGATGGAAACCGTTCGATGGTTGTGGTCCACCGCTTGAATCATCTCGCCCAACCCTAGAAGCCCGATGTTTCCCCGAACCTCCTCCTCGCCTTCCTTGATACCTTCGGAATCCTGCGCCGCCCCTATCTGCTCAATGACCTTCATGACGATCTGGTGGATCGGCTCGGGTAATTCCGGTCTGTCCGCGCGGGAAAACCAGTTTCTACAGGCAGGAATCAAATTCTTGCGGGCAAGAGTTGAGACTTCCCTATCAGCGTCCTTGCTCAAATAGCAAAGGATGATCAGAGTGTCCCTCAGGGTGAACTCCGCTTGCATTCCCGCGGCCTGGAGCTTCTTCTCTCGTGAGGCTTTGGCGCCGATAAACTGCGAGACCCGCGGACCAACCCTCACGATTGCCTTTTCAGTGTCATCCATGTGAGGCGTGATTCCTGTTACCGAGCAGAGTGTTGAATGTGGCAAAAACCCTGAATTCCCTTGCCGATAGTAAGATCCGGCGGCCTAATTTGTCAAGATTGCAGACAATGTGGAGGTTGCTACCATGTGGGTCTTTGGGTATCCTGTGAACCGGGCGTTTACCGCGGTCGAGGGTGTGTCGGCAAGGGCCGCGGAGAACCCCCTTGAAAACGGGGTTAGATCGGACCGGCGTCACGCCCGGCGTGATGCATGACACGGAGTTTGACGGGAAGGCCGTTCTTGCGAAGAGAAGGAGCCTTCGAGAGAATTGGAGCGCCTCTTACGATTCTCCATGCGCATTTGTCTTTTTCTTCCTCCTACTGAGCGATCACCCGGTCCGCGAATCGCAGGACCGCCGGGACTAGTCCGCGATATGAGGCGCGCACGGGAGATCCCGTCTCGTGATGCTGTTCGGCCTCGCATGGTTTCCATAATGAAGCGAATTCCGGGGCCGGTCTTCTTTCTTGTCGTCTTCGCGCTGATCGCCCTCCCGGGATGCGGCAAGAAAGATGTGAGACAGGATCGCATGGTTTTCAACCTAGACGAGGTCTTCATGAGGAAGGAACGGCCGCGGGAAGAAGAATCCTGGAAGGTGAAAGGCCTACGCCTGGCCAAGGAACGGGATTTTATCGGCGCCATAGAGGCCTTCAAGCGCCACGTGGAAGAGGAGCCCGAAGAGTTCTTCGGGTTTAATGCCCTCGCGGTCTCTTACAAGAACCTGGCGGACCATTCCTTGGCCATGACGAATTACGAGAGAGCCCTTGAATTTACCGATTCCGCGGAAGAAAGGGCCAAGGTGCTGGCGAACATCGGGAACCTCTACTACTCGGCGAACAAGCCCCAGGCAGCCCTCGGGTATTACAAGGAGGCTTCGTCGGAGTTTGATCGCAACCCCTTCTACCGGATCTTGATCGCCCGCACCTTCATCTCGCTCAAAGAGCATGATCGAGCCCGTAAAGTTCTGGCCACCGTGGAAGAGAAACCCCAGGCTCTGGAAAAATATGAGTCGACCGAGGACCAAGGGGGTGGCTACTTCCTGCTTGCCCAGTGCTACCTAGCCTTGGGAGAAGAAGAACGCCTGCTGAAATACGCGGAACGGGCGCTCAAAGCAAATCCTGACCGATTTGTCCCCAGGTTGCGCAGGGAACTCAACGACGAACGCAGCCTCCTCTACACCATGAAGGAAGATCGGGGCGTGAAAGACATATTGACACGATACGCGGATAAGCTCTCCCTGGGTTCCTGGTTGGAACACTCCGAAGGGCTGGAAGCGACAAGCGGCAAGAAACAATAACGGACAGCCTTTCATACGGAGTTGCCTTCCTATATGCGCAGATTCTCAGAATTTGCGCCGGCGTCCGGCCGGCCATTCTTGATTTTATGCCGCCCCCTTGCCCCGTAATCACAATCAAGCGCATTCCGGGCGCAGTGATTGGCGGTGGACAGAAGCTCCTTGACATGATATTTTGTGAAATTGTGACCCAAGCGCTATACCCTAAGAATCACCAGCTATATTCACTTGACGGCCGGTAGAGGCCTTGATAGTGGGACACCCCAGGTCTCTCCCGGAGCCCAAGTCAGTGGAGAGCGGCCGGACGCATCTCCATACTGACGCTGCATAATAATAAAGGGCGCCTCGATCCGGAGGAGAGGCTGAGGCTAAAGACTCGATGAGAGACAGATTCGGAAAACTCCTGAGCAACGCGGGTCAGATGTATTGGGAACTCGACCGGGATTTCAAGGTCGTCTACGCCAACGATCTGTTGATAGAGACCTTCGGGGACCCGGTCGGAATCAGGTGCTTCGAGTTCATGGCAGGCAGGCTCGAGCCCTGCCAGGACTGCCCTGCTCAAAAGGTTCTTTCGGACGCAGAGCGCGCGACATCGGAACGAAGCAGAGTCACCAGCGCAGGAAAGGCCATTTGGGTCCAACACACCGCCACGCCCATAAGGAACAGCAGAGGCGAGGTCATCGGCGTGTCGGAGCTGATGATGGACATGACTCACCGAAAGGAGATGGAAGAATGGCTCCGTGACTCGGAGCGGCTCTATCGCAATCTCGTGGAGCAGGTTCCGGACGTTCTCTTTTCCCTGGACGCGGAAGGCCGCTTTGCGTTTGTGAATACTCAGGTGGAGAAGTTCCTGGGTTACCCGGTCCACGACATCCTTGAAACGCAGCTCGTCCAGTACGTGGCCCCGGAAGATAAGCAGCGGGTGCATAAGATACTTGAACTCAGGCCCGAAGAGATATGGGACGAAGAAGTAGGTATGCTGGATGCCCACGGCGCCAAGAAGTTCGCGAGGATTCGCTGCAAGGCCGCATTTAATGGTGGGTCGCGGCCGACCGCTTTCGACGGCGTGATGCGAGACAGGACGGAGCGCCGCAAGCTGGAGGAGGATCTCAAGGCTTCGCGAAGCGCATTGGTCGAAAAAATCAGGATAATCGACGAATTGTATGAACACATGGTGGAATCGGGGAAGTGTAAAGCGATCGAAGAGCATACCGCGGAAGTTGCCCACGAATTACGCCAACCCCTGGCAATCATAGGAGGGTTCGCGCGACGCATAGCCAAACAACTCGACACCCCGGGAAGGATCGACCGAGACCGTCAGAGGCAGTATCTGGACATCATCGTCACCGAAATCCATAGGCTCGAAAAGATCCTCGACCGCCTCATCGAGTTTACCAAACGCAATCAAGTCAATCTCCAGCCGGTCAACCCCAATGAGCTGATCGAGTACATAATCGGGATTACAGAGGCCCGGATGAGCGACAAACGCATTCGGCTCGTGGAAAACCTGGGCTCGGAGATCGGAGAGATCCCGCTCGATCCCGGGCGCTTCCAGCAATTGATATTGAATCTGATCTCAAATGCGATCGAGGCCTCACCGATCGGCGGGACGATCGAGGTGGAGACAGGCGCTTCAATCCCCAGCGCAAAGGCTGTGAGAACAGGAGAACTGGAGTCTGAGAGCTTCTTCGAGATGAAGATTCGCAATAGCGGGCCAAAGATCTCGCCGGAAGCCCTGCAACAGATCTTCAACCCTTTTTTTACCACGAAACCGCATGGGGCCGGCATTGGACTGGCAGTATCAAAGAAGATCGTGGAAGACCATTTCGGGTCCATCTCCGTAAAATCGGATGACGAAGGGACTACCTTTACCGTCTGGCTTCCCGTGACCGCGCCGGACCACAGACGCTACGCGCTTCTCTTCCGCAATTCGGATTCCGTCTTAGGTCCTGAAAGCAGCCCTCCCAGGGCTCAATGACAAGCGGCTCGCCTTACTACTGATTCACCATTACGCTCGTAACAGGTGTCACTGCGAGGAGCGAAGCGATCCGACGCCTCGCGGGAGGATCTCTCATCGCTGAGGTTGCTTCGCGCTTGACGCCTTCCCGTCGGCAATCGTCCGCTTTGCTCTATCATTCATAGCCAAGCGGAATGAACTCTCTTACAACGAGTTCCGCAGAGCGTCTTCGATACGGGGATAGTCGAACCTGAAGCCGCCTTCGAGGAGCGCGCGCGGGATGACCCGTTGGCCTTTCAGAATCACGGACCCCAACTCCCCCATGACCAACTTGATCATAAAGCTCGGTGTGGGAAAGAAGCTCGGTCTGTGCAACACATTGCCGATGCTCTTGGCCAGATCCGCATTCCTAACCGGTTCGGGGGCCGTGAAGTTCACCGGCCCGCTGATCTTTTCGTTCTCGATCACAAAGAGGCAAGCCCGACAGAGGTCCTCCAGATGAATCCAGGAGAACCACTGCTTCCCAGCCCCAAGCGGGCCGCCAACAAAGAGCTTGAAGGGCAGGGTCATCTGTGCCAAAGCGCCTCCGCCTCGGCCCAGCACCACCCCGAAACGGGTAATCGCCACACGCGCGCCCTTATCGCGTGCTCTGACCGCCTCGGCTTCCCAATCTTTGGCCAGCGTGGCAAGGAAGTCCGAACCGGGTGGGAAAGACTCGGTGAGCTGTTCGTCACCGCAGAACCCATAGTACCCCACCGCGGAGGCGCTCACGAGCGTCACCCGTGACCCCGCGTCCACGTGTATGGCGTTCACTAGGTTCCTTGTGGTCTTCAAGCGGCTGTCACGCAGGAGTTGCTTATACTTCTCGCTCCACCTGTGGAAAATCGAGACCCCGGCCAGATTGATCAGCACATCGCTCCGGGCCGCTTCTTCCTGCCACGGGCCCGGTTCGGCGCCATCGGATACCATTTGTTTGACCAGCGCCGGCAAACGTGAGGACTGATAACGCGCCAGGGTCGTGACCTCGTGTCCGCGCTCGAGAAGAAACCGGCTCAAGGCCGTGCCCACAAAGCCGGCGCCTCCGGTGATGAAGATCTTCATAGCTCCCCTCCTCAATGCGAGGCGCCTCGCGGGAAGAAGCAGTAGCGACCTCCCCGGGGCAGGCGCCTCCAGTCCCTGAATCGAAGTTCCTCATCAGGTCCGCGCGCGTCAAGAGGGTGATTATGCGAGAGAGTGCGCCCTCGGTTATCCGACGACAATCCCCTCTGCTCATTTTTTTAGGAAGAGGGTGTGCGGTGCCATCCTCCCTTTTCTAAACGAGGATGCAGGAGGATTTTCGGAGCGATAGAACCCGTGCTAATGAACCGGTGGCTCGCCTTCTCCCAAAACGATCTGCTGCACGGCCTGACACGGTGGTTGTCCGTCATCGGGTTGCTCCCATTCCGCGCAGACGTCGGTCTCCCGCGCGGGCCTCGCTTCAACGATCTCAAGATCGTATTCCAGTGGCGCGCCTGCAAGGGGGTGGTTCAAGTCAATGACTACGGCGCTTTCCTTCACCTCTCGAATCATCACCGTGTCCGGAGCGTTGTCGTCACGAGTCACTATGGGGAGTTCCATTCCCGGATAGGGTTCGACGCCCGGGGGGAAATGAAACTCCGACCGATCCTTCTCGATGAGCATTTCAGGGCGGCGGATACCGAAGGCTTCTTCCGGCGGAACCACGAACGAGAGTCTCTCGCCCCGCATATGCCCGAGAAGCCGTTTTTCTAAGCCCGGAACCACGTGCCGAAAGCCGGTCACGAAATCCATCACCTCGGGAGTCGCTCCGCCCTTGAGAACCGGGCCGTCGGGAATTCGCACCGTATACTTGATCTTCACGTAACACTTGTATTCGGCGATCTTATAAGAGTCGCCTTCGCTCATTTCGTTCATACCGATCCTCTCCTATCCTTAATTCGTCCTCTCATCTAACCGGCTACCGGCAATAAAGGGGATGCGCTGCAAGCCTTGCAGAATTTAGGATTTCTTGCGGAGCGGTCCGGGGAAAATCCCCCTGTATCCCTCTTTCCTAAAGGGTGAACTCACATACCCCCCCTTTACTAAAGGGGGGTTGGGGGGATTTGAAGAGCCTCCCGGCTACTCTTCCAAAAGCTTCCAGGCCCTGCAAGGGCTTCCATCGCAGCTATTCTCGCATCCAGCAGCGGACGAGATGGCCGGAGCGCTTCCTTTTTAAAATGGGCGGTTCGTCGCATACGGCCCCGCGTTCAGGACACCGATCCTTGAACGCGCACCCGGTGGGAAGATGCCGCAGATCCGGGACCAGACCGGGAATAACGTGCAACCGCCTTTTTCCCGGCGTCTTTGTTCGTTCGATCTTCGGCAAGGACTTGAGCAGGCCGATGGTATAGGGGTGCTGCGGCGAAGCGTAGAGAGTCTTCACGGGCGCTTCTTCCACGATCATGCCGGTGTACATCACCGCTACCCTATCGGCCATTTCCGCGACCACGCCAAGATCGTGAGTGATCAGAATGATTCCTGTGCCCAGCCTCTTTTTGATATCGTTCATAAGTTCAAGAATCTGCGCCTGTATGGTCACATCGAGCGCGGTGGAAGGCTCGTCCGCGAGCATCAGCTTGGGATCGCATGCGAGGGCCATCGCGATCATGACCCTCTGTCGCATTCCGCCGCTCAACTGGTGGGGATAATCCTTGGCTCGCTTCTCCGGCGACGGAATCCCTACCTTTGCCAGCATCTCCACAGCCGCAGCCGCGGCCTGGGCTCGGTTCATGTTACGATGCACGCGGAAGACTTCGCCGATCTGGTCTTCCACCCGGAAGACCGGATTGAGGGAAGTCATAGGCTCCTGGAAGATCATGGAGATGTCATTCCCCCTAATCTTGCGCATCTCGTCTTCACTCAGTCGCAGGAGGTCCCGTCCTTCGAACAGGACCCGGCCGCCGGCGATTCTCCCGGGCGGAGACGGGACCAGCCGCAGAATGGAAAGCGCGGTCACACTCTTACCGCAACCGGACTCGCCCACCAGACCCAGGGTTTCTCCCTGGTCCAGATGAAGATCCACGCCGTCCACAGCCACCGCGACGTCTTCCCCGGATTCGAAGACAGTTCGAAGACCTTCCACTTGTAGGAGCCTGTTCATGGTAGGTGATTCTTACCTATCCACATGGGAAACCTCAAGACCTGACGCCCGGCGAATGGAGAAATTCCGCCGCGCCCAGTGACATGCGTTTTTCGGTAGGAACCGGCGTCCCCGCCGGTCCGAATTCCTCGATAGAGGCCTTGTGGGCGGCTGCAGGCTGGGGATCTCCCTTATTTCGGACGACACTTGGCCCTCGGAGCTGTATTGAAAAAAGATCCCCAGCCCTCGTAGGATGTGGTGACCCCGCGTCCCGCGAAGGAACCGCATCTTACGATCTATGCAACTTACTATCAAATATCTACGTGCGGAAGGATGAAGTATGCCCCAAAAAAACCGGCGCCGAAACAGAACAGGCAAACGAGGAGAGCCAAAACCAGGAATGAGCTGCGATAGAGGAACGCGTCCATTGCCGAGAAGACCCAAACTCCCACGGCAATGAGCAGCGAAGGGGTCTTCACGTCGTACTGGATGTCCTGTTGTATGAAAAGCGGGATAAAATAAAGCGCCACGTTCAAGAAGAAGAGCAGGCCCGCGATGATTCGCCCGCGTGCCATCTGGCCCAGTCCCGGAAAGATCAGCGAAAGCACCGACGAGTAGACTCTGGAGCGGCCTCTTTTTTCAGGTTCGTTTTCTTTCATGGAAACCCGGCAAAATTCTCACATCGGGACTCCTCATAAACCAACGCTGCCTTCAAGTCAATTCCGGGTGCGTTTAGGACGGATTGAACACGGGCTTACGTTTCTCCAGGAAGGCCCGTATGCCTTCATGCCCGTCCCGATGGCCGGCGCATCGCCTGAGAGCTTCCCGTTCATGTTCCAGGTGATACTCCAGGGCATTGTTGAACGAATCTGTCAGGAGGCGTTTAGAGGAGCTAAAGGACTGGAGCGATATCTGCGTAAGTTCCTCGGCCATTTGTTGGGCTGCTTCCATGACCTTGCCGTCTTCCACCACTCGAGTGACCAGGCCCCATTCTAGAGCCTGAGTCGAGGAAATCGGCTTGTCGAACACGGCAATCTCAAGCGCTCGCGCCAGGCCCACCAGTCGAGGAAGAGTGAATGTTCCTCCGCCGTCTATACACAGTCCGTTGGATGTGTATGCCTGCCGCAGAATTGCGGATTTTTCCATGATGCGGAAATCGCAAGCCAACGCCAATGAGAAGCCTCCGCCTGCGGCCACACCGTGAATTGCGGCGATCACGGGCTTGGGCATCCGCCGGATCTCCACGATTACCTGATGGTACCGCGCGGCAAGGTTATGGAACGCGGCTGCCTGCCCTTCGGGCCAAGTCGAGGCCCATCGCAGGTCCCCACCTGCGCAGAACGCCTTGCCGGCCCCGGAAAAGATCACTGCGCGGATTGTATCATCCGCGGCGATCGGAATAATAAGCTCTTCCACAGCGGCGATCATCTCCAGGTCGAATGCGTTGTACTGCTTTGGTCGATCGAGGATCACATTGGCGATATCGCCGCACAGAGACACGGTGACAGGCTGAGGCATGAAGATCACCTCCTCAATTGGGAAAAAAGACACACACAACCGAGGACACGGAAGCGCCGGATGTATGGATCGTCTCTAAACTATACGACGTTACGGGGATTGTTAAGCAAAAAAGCGCCTGGCAGCTAAGCAATCGGCTATGCCGCGAACCGTAAGATCTCTACCTCCGCCTTTTTCTTTGCAGCCTCTTCAGCCATAGCCAGGACTTGCTCGGTACTATCCTCTGGGAGGTAGTACTCGCCACAGTTGTCACAGATTTCCGCGGGCACATCCTTAATGATAACCGTTGTCTCGCCCCGTTGAAGGGCTACTGTGGTCTTTCCGGGTTTGGTCTCGCCTTGCCTGCACAGGACGCACCTCACGAGGGCCTCCTTGTCCTGAAGTCCGGCTCCCAACGATCAGGGTCCGGATCGTAAGTGGTTATACCACTGAGGCAGCCAACAAGCGACGATAATGCGGCGGCTCTGGTGGGGCAGGCGTCCCGCCTTCCTATAGACGACAGGCAAGATGCCTGTCCCACCAAAGCCCAAGGAATGACAGACAAAGCCTGCTCCGGACTTGATGCGGGGATGCCCGTCCTACCATGAACAAGACCGCAACAGTAGGGGCAGACCCGCGTGTCTGCCCGCTCTATGGGCGCACACGCGGGTGCGCGCCGTACGATGGCCACGTTGCCCCTTTGAACGCGAAACGGTATGAACCGAATTGCACACGCAAAACCCGCGACCGATGCGGCTTATTTCATTCACCCCATCCCGCACTCAGCCATTTATCGGCTCTGAAGGATCGGGCTGTGCGCCACCCGGCGGTGTAAAGCCCGGATTGAACTGTCCCGGTCCGCCAACGGGCTCAGCCGGGTTAACCTGGCCTGCTCCCCCCACCGGCTCTGCACGCTTGGTCCTTCCGGGGCCGGTGTTGATCGGCTCAGCCGGCTGGGGGCCTCCCATGGTTTTGCCGCCACCCGGTCCTCTTGCGATGATCCAAGATGGTTGTACGCCGGATGTGGCAAACGCCGCTTTCTCAGTGAAGCCATAAGAGCTTCCTGTGGCCGTTGCTCCCTCGGAGAAGCTTACACCGAGCAAAAGAATGGCTCCCACTGCGGTAATTCCGACTATATCCCACAACAATCGATTTGTGTTCATGATTCGCCTCCCGGTCTCGACACCTCGCGACCGAACAATTCCTGATCGGTAAGATGCATTCCTATTGGGAAAGATTCAGCGCGTAGCTCGGATGTGGTGGCCCCGCGGGACCCAGAGGAACCGCATCCTACGGGCTAAGGCCACGGTCGCAGCCAAATTCCTTGACGCCGGAATTATTGTGGATACAATAATTGCTATGGAGATCGAATTTGATCCAGAAAAGAATGCCCGCAATATGGAGTTGCGTGGGATCGCCTTGCGAGACGCAGCTCATTTTGAGTGGGAAAGCGCTCTCATTATCCCGGACACACGGCAAGATTACGGAGAGCGACGTTACCGGGCTTTTGGGTTCATTGATAATCGTCTCCATGCCCTGGTTTTCACCCCACGGGAGGGGGCGATCCGTGTTATCAGCCTTCGTAAGGCCAATCGCCGAGAGGTGCTCCGATATGAAAAAGAAACCCGACCCTGAACTAATTGACAAAGACAACCCGGAGTGGACCAAGGAAGATTTCCGCCGCGCCCGCCTGGCCGCTGAGGCACTTCCTGAAATTGTTGGGCAGGAGGCCGCTACTCGGATGCTGAGATCCCGCGGCCGCCCGAAAGCTGTCGTGACTAAGACACACGTCAATATCCGACTGGACGCGGAAGTGCTAAGAGCATTCAAGACCACCGGCCCCGGATGGCAGACTCGTATAAATGAGGCCCTGCGCGACTGGTTGAAGAAGCGCAAATTGGACAAAACAAGCGGCGCTTCGGAGAACCTCTCCTGAAGATCTATGTGCTCGGCACCGATTCGCTAGTCTTCAAGAAGTTTTTTCTTCGTGATGAGTGCTTTGGTGGGGCAGGCGTCCCGCCTGTCATTCTTGGGCTACCCATCTGTCAAGGAAATGACAGGCAAAGCCCGCTCCGGACCCCGATGAGGGGAGCCTGTCCCACCAAGAGCAAAGACCGTGTCTGCAGGGGCAGACCCGCGGGTCTGCCGGCTCTATGGGCGCACACGCGGGTGCGCCCATACGTCGGCTACGTCACTTCATTGAACGGGAAATGATATGGACCGCATTGCAGGGGAGAAAACCTCGACCGATGCGGTTCCCCTGGATCACGTCCGGGGTCACCACCTCCTACGGGCCTTCTACAAGAGTTTTGGACATGAGGCCTCCGGGTCGGGTCTACGTATGGGGTGGTTTGGAGGGGAGATGAGTCTCCCCTCCAAATTATTGCGCAACGATGCGCTCTTGATCCCGATCTCCGAGGCGAAGCCCTAGAGCGCTCGCCGAAGCCGAGAATTTTCATGATTCCTTGAAGCTCTCTAGCTGAGCCGTTGCTATAACAGCTCGTGCTGATGGGCGGTCAAGGAGGCAAGATCGGAGAAATCTTCTTTGTAGGAGAAGTCCCTCCACGGCTCAGGTAAGAAATTCCCACGCTTTTCGGAATGCTCATTTCCCCGCAGGAGAAATGAGCATTCCGAAAAATGGTGGAAGTTCTTGGGGAGGGGGTCGGGGAGGACCTTCTTACAAGAAGGTCCTCCCCGATTCTTACCTCTCTGAAAGCGAAGCGGTATCAGGTCTCTAGTCTCTTGCGTTCTTCGCTGCGGATTTCTCGGCGGAGCATTTTGCCGACTTTGGATTTGGGGAGCATATCCCGGAACTCGATATATTGTGGGATCTTGTACTCGATAAGCCGCTGCCGACACCATTTGATCAATTCGTACCCGGTGACGCCTTTGATATCCTTCTTTAGCACCACAAAGGCCTTGATGCGTTCCCCGACCTTGGGATCCGCGAGCCCGACCACGCACGACTCGATCACCGCGGGATGCTCCTGGAGCACCGCTTCGATTTCGGACGCGGAAATCCGATAACCCTTGTGTTTGATGGTGTCCACAGTCCTGTCCACGAAATAGAAGAAGCCGTTTTCGTCCTGGCGCACAATGTCCGCGGTCCGGTACCAGAGCTTGCCGCCAATCCGCACAAAGGACTTCTCCGTCTCTTCAGGTTTATTAAGGTATGCGGTCACCATCCGGTCCGAATGCACGAGTAGCTCGCCGGGTTCGCCAAGCGGCACGGGCTCCAGGCCCTCCGGCTCCACGATCATGACGTCTTTGCTGGGGACTTTGAGACCCATCGCGAGCGGCGGATTTTCCCGATCGGTGGGGCTCATGGTAATGCCGCCGCAGGTCTCGGTCGCGCCGTAGCCTTGATAAATGGGGAGATGGAAGCGTTTCGTCCACCGGTTGGCAACTTCCACGGGCAGCACGTCTCCAGCGGAGAAGCAGTATTTGAGCGACGACAGGTCGTACTGATCGACCCGGTCGTGTTCCAGGACCATACGGTAGAACGCGGGCACTCCGATAAGGCTGCGGGCCCGATTGCGGGCGATGCTGTCAAATATGGCGTCCAGATTCACTCTCGGCGCGAGCAGAAGCGTGCCGCCACCCACGATGAGCGTGGAGAGCGTGCAGGTCTGGCCCAAGATGTGAAACAGAGGGGCGCCGCCAAGGATCACGTCTTCATGCTTAGGGAAAAGCGCGTCCCTTACTGCGAGTTGTTCCTCTGCCGAGACAACAAAGAGCCCGTGTGTCTGCGGAACTCCTTTGGGGTGCTTGGTGGTGCCGCCGGTATACAGGATTTCCGCGATGTCGTCCTCTTTGGTATCGGGATCGGGGGCGGGTTTCTCGCCCGAAGAGAGCATCTGTCTGAGGAAACTCGTATATTCGGTTTTTTGGACCTTCCCCACGGGGATCTTGTCTGCAAGCCTGCCGAACGCTCGTTTCCACCACGGTAAGAGGTCGGCCACGTTCGTGACAATGACTCGGTTCATGGACGTATCGGGGAGCGCCTGTTGCACGTAACCGAAATTGCGGTCCTGGCATACGATCGCCGAGGCGCCGCTGTCTTGCGCGATATGTCTGAGGTCATACGGGGTGTAGATAGGGGTGATCGGGACAGCCGCGGCTCCCAAGCGCTGAATGCCGAGCCATACGACCACGAACTGCGCCGAGTTCGGGATGTACATAAGAATCCGGTCGTGCGGACGCATACCGAGCTTGTAGAGCGACGCGGCGAACCGCTCGGCCATTTCTCGGATCACGCTATACGTGTATGTCTCGCCGAGAAAGACAACCGCGGGCTTATCAGGGAACCGGTCGGCCTTTGCTGCGAACGCCTTGTAAATAGTTCCGTTTGTGGGCGCGGCCATCGCGGATCTCGTCCTCCTCACACACCGAAGTACGCGGCTTTGACCTCGGGATTATCCATTAATTCGAGCCCCGGGCCTTCCATGGTGAGCATCCCGTTCTCAATAATGTATCCTCGATCGATGATAGGCAAAATGGGTCGTGCAAACTGCTCGGTCATGACCAGGGTGAGGCCTGTTTCCCGAATGATCAGCCGGACCGCGTCCAGGAGCGTGGTCTGCATCAGCGGGCTTAGCCCCAGGAGGGGTTCGTCGAGCAGGAGCAGTTTGGGTTTCACCATAAGGGCCATTCCGATGGCAAGCATTTGTTGTTCGCCGCCGCTGAGAAAGCCTGCTTTTCGATTCTTGAGCCGGGCCATGGGCGGGAAAAGATGGAAAAAATAATCGATGGTCTCCGCGATTTCGGGCTTGGTTCTCAGGTATCCCGCGATCCTGAGGTTTTCCAGCAGGTCCGATTCGGGGAAGATCGGATGGCGCTCGCGGCACAGCGCCATGCCTTTCTTGGCCCGTTCGCTGGGATAGAGGTAGGTGATGTCTTCTCCTTCGAAGATAATGCGCCCGTAGATGGTGATTCGTTCTCCGCCCTTGCGCTGTTCCTTGATTTGGGTATCGATTATGAGCCCAGAAATGGTGTTCATCAGCGTGGTTTTGCCCGCGCTGTTGGAGCCGATCACGGCGACGATGCTGCCCGCGTCCACTTTCATACTGAAATCGTTCAGCGCGAGCGCATTTTCATAAAAAACCAGGAGATTGGATACTTCCAGCATGATGTCCCTTGGAAAATCCCCCTGTATCCCATTTACTAAAGGGGGCAGGGGGGATTTCATGTATGCGCAGACCCGCGTGTCTGCCCTAAGATGGCCGGCAGAGACGCCGGCCGCCACCAAATCCATGAGATGGCGCAGCAAGATAGGAGTTCTTGGTGGAGGGGTCCGGGGAGGCCCCTCTTGCAAAAAGGGGCCTCCCCCTTACTCTTCCCAAAACTCCTATCTTCTGCGAGCGCTTCTAGTCTTCGCTGCCCAGGTAGGCTTGTTTCACCTCTTTGTTTTCCATAACAGCCGCGGGTTCTCCTTCGCCGATGACCCGGCCGAAGTTGAGCGCCACCACGCGATTTGCGATTCTGAACAGCTCTCTGAGCCGATGTTCGATCATCACAACGGTCTTTCCTTCCACCATGAGCTTTTCGATGACCGGCACGAGGCTTGCCAGCTCAGCGATGCTCAGCCCGGAAAAGAGCTCATCAAGGATGATCAGATCCGCGCGCAGAGCAAGGCATTTGGCCAGCTCCAGCCGCTTAAGATAGCCGTGAGGAAGACTGCCCGCGGCTTTGTACGTGACGGAGGATTCTCTCTCGAAGCCGACTTCTTCGAGGAGATCTTTAGCCACTGAGTCCCGGTCTCCATACCGGCCGCCGGAGAGCTGCCTGACACGAGGGGAAGAGAGGGGAATGATAAGGTTCTTGAAGGCCGGCAGTTCCGCGAAAGGCCGAACCATCTGGAAGGTCCGCGCAATCCCGAGCCGTGCGATCTGATAGGGCATCCATCCGGTGATGTCGGTTCCTTTGTACTTGACCGAACCCGAATCCGGTTTCACATATCCTGTGATCAGGTTCACCAGCGTGGTCTTGCCCGAACCGTTGGGACCGATAATGCCCAGGAGTTCGCCCTGGCGCAGATCGAACCCGACGCCGATCACCGCGTGGACCCCGCCGAAACTCTTGCTAAGGCCTTGCACGCTCAGGATGACGTCGCGTGGATCTTCTTGTTGCTTGTTATCGTCCATACGAACTGCCATAGATGAGAAGCTGCAACGAATTATGGAAGTCGGCCGCTGCCATGCGACCTCCCATGCCTTCCTGGATTCCCCAGAGGGGAATACTTTGAGTAGCCCTGGGTGGAACCCAGGGGCAGCCACTCCGCGAATCCCAGGACCGACCCTGGAGGGGTCGACCCCGTCAGGGTCGGCAAGAGGCAACTATGGGGGCCGTGTACCACGGGTTTCACCCGTGGCTACTCAAAGCTTCCCCCTTTAGGGGAAAGACATGCCCGGAGCCCTTCTAGCGATTATTCTTGAAAGCCGCTTTGACCAAGCAGTTTTCACTGTTCCACTTCGACCCATCGTTCGAACTGGTGGTATTTCCGCTGAATGTAGTGGAAGATCCCTTCCGGGAGCGCCACGATGAAGACCACCAGCGACAGCGCGTACAGCACCGTCCTCATGCCGCCGAATCCTCGCAGCGCCTCGGAAAAGGGCACCAGCATAAAAGCGCCCATGAACGATCCCGCGTACGTTCCCATGCCTCCCACCACGGCGGATGCAATGGGAAGAATGGAATAATCCAGAGCAAACGCGGGCATCCCCACGAAGAGGTACACGTGGGTCATGAACGCGCCGCAAAACGAACAGAGCGAACCAGCGATAAAAAGCGCCTGGGCCTTGACCAGGTAGATATTGATTCCGGCGCTCATCACCGCGCGGTCATTGTCCTTGATGGCTTTCAACACCAGCCCGTAATCGGAGGTCATCAATCTTCGGAGGCTGAAGAGCGTGATCATGCTCACAATGAGGATCAAGTAAACCTCGAACCATACTGAAGGCAGCGGCTTCAGACCTGTCAGCCCTTCGGTGCCGCCGAGAATATGCGTGGCCTCTATGCTGCGTTCGATCATCAGGGGGAGGACCAGGGTGACCATAGCGAAGTAGATGCCCCTGAGTCGAAGCACCGGTAGGAGCGTTACCGTGCACAAGCCGCCTCCCAGCACGGTTGCAAGCGGGATGGTCAGCCAGACAGGCAATCCTGCGTACTGGTCGAGGGCGCCGGCGATGTACGCTCCCACACCGAAGAAAAGCGCCTGTCCCAGAGAAACCATTCCCACGGCTACCAGGAAATCCCAGCTCATCGCGAGGATCGCAAAGACCGCGGTGGAGATGAGCACCTTCTGCCAGTAGATCGGCAGCAGCAGGGGAAGCGCCAGCAGACAGATCACCGGGAGCACGGGTGGCAGGGCCACGTAGAGCATCTCACGGTAGGAAGAGAGCGCGAATATGTCGTCGGCCCGGGCCTTGATTCCACGATCAATGCGCTCTTTGCGCAAAGTCGTTCTTGCCGCGGGCGCTTCCGGCCCCGCGGCGTTCTTCTCCGGACCCGTCTTATGCGCAGAAGCAGGATGTCCAGCCACTAGATCCGCTCTTCCAATTCCTTTTGCTTTCCGAACAAGCCGGAAGGTTTGATTACCAACACGATCAGAATGGCCACCAAGGAGACGATCATCTTCCAGTGCGGCCCAAGCAAAGCATCGCTCGCCATCTGCGCGTACCCGATCACGAAGGAGGCCACCACCACGCCGACGGCGCTCCCCAGGCCGCCCACAATGCAGACGGCCATAGCGTTTATCAGCACGTCATAGCCGTCATTTACCGATATGGTGCCGCGGGGCAGGATAAGGATCGCGGCCACCGCGGCGAGACCCGAACCGAAAGCAACGCTTATTCCTGCGATTCGGTCCGAATGGATGCCCAGAGTGAGCGCAGTCCGCTCGTCCTGAGCAATGCCCCGGAAGGCAAGGCCGAGCCTGGTGTGGTGTATGAAGAAGTACAACCCGATTGCGATAACCACGCCTACACCGACGATCCAGAGCCTCTGGTGATCGACGTAGGTGGCGCCGATCATCACGCTCCCATCGGTGAATACCGGCAGAGTGTACTCAAAGCCGGTAAATCCGAGATATCGGAACGTCTCCAAAATCGCCAAACCCACCCCGAAAGTTGCGATAACCTCGGATATCACCAGTCCTCGCACTCGTAACAGAACCACGCGGTACAAAAGCAGTCCGAGCGCCGCGGTCAGAACCACCGCGATGATCGCCGCAAGGAAGAACGGTATTTGGAGCTTGTGCATAAAGATCCAGACGGTATAGCCCGCAAGGACGTAGAGCGCGCCGTACGCGAAGTTGGAAACCCCGCTGATACCGAAAGTCAAACTGAATCCGAGCGCCATCAGGGCAAGGATAACGCTGTTGATGAATCCGTAGATGATGGTGACTTCGAGCATAGGTTGAAAATTCCCTGCCGCGAGATCGGAAGAGAAAACCCCCGGGAGCCGACTCGGGCGGCCCCCGGACAGGTTGGAATGCAAATCGCGGTTACTTCGCCGGCTTAACCCACTGAGGCAGGGTGATCTTGCCCTCCGCGAGCGCAGCGGGGAACACGATTACCCGCTTGCCGTCCTCAGTCCACTGGGCCACGCACGCGCACGCGGTCTGGGTAGGGTCATCACCGAAGATCGCTTGGTTGCCGTCATCAAACTTGATCCTGCCGATGACGCCTTTTCTATCGGTCTTCTTCAGCTCTGCAACCAGCTTGTCCGGGTCGAGCGTTCCGGCCCTCTCGATAGCTTCGGCCAGAACATAGACCGCATCGTACGACGGCGCAGGCCCGTGCCCTGATTCTATGGGCTCTCCGAATTTCTTGGCGTAATCCTCATAGAACTTCTTCGCGGGTTCATATTTCGCCACTGAGATGCCGCTGCCCAGTTCGAAGTTCACGTTGAGCGCGCCGCCGATCTTATTCTCAAAGGTCTTCCATGCGCCCGGACCGGCCATAGGCGAGATGAATCCCGCGATGAGAGTCGGGACCTGCATGCTCTTCCACTGTTTGACCAGGATACCGCTCTGAGGCATATCGAAGATCGGCATGATAACCTGCGCCCCTGCGGTCCTCGCCTTTACCAGACCGGCGGAGAAGTCGGAAGACCCGGTCGGATACGCTTCGGTGCCCAAGATCTCATAACCCAACTTGGACGCGACGTTATCGCCGACGCCCTTAGCCGTGCCTCGGGCCCAGAGAACGTCCTGAGTCATGAAATAAAGCTTGCTGTAGCCGAACTGCTCCTTCATCAAACCCAGGGTCTGGGTCAGATAGTACCCGAGGTACCTGCCGTTCAGGCAGACCCGAAAGCAATACTTGTACTTTTCCGGGTCCTCCTTGACCTTCGCCTCGGATGCCGGGGACATGGCGATGGTCCCGAGCATGGGCACCTTGTACTTGGCGAGGAGGTCCATCCCGGCGAGCAAGGCTTCGGATCGGAACGGGCCGACCAATATCGCGTTCACCTTCTTGTCCGTGATGATCTTTTCGATTCCCAAGAGCGCTTCCGAGACAGGGACACCCGGAGAAGCATCCCGGATGTCTATAGTCTCGAGCTTCATGGGCCTCTTCTGATCGCCCACCTTGACCCCGCCCTTGGCGTTAATCTCTTCCACCGCCATCTCGACCGCCTTGAGGGCTTCCTTACCCTCCAGAGCGGTGAGCGCGGTCGGCACGCCCACGAGGATGGGTTCCGCGGCCCAACCCGCGGACGCGGTCAGCAACGCGCACAGCACTACCAGGCCCGGTACGGAAACAAGGAGCCTCTTCATTGACATACCTCCTTCTTTTCTCATCAAAGCGGTTGGAAACTCATCAAGCGTGTGCTCAAAGCAACGCGAGCGCTCATACGTGAAGAGACCGGATCGCGGCCTCGCTCGACGCCTAAGAAGAGGTCCTCTTGACGCAAGGGCCCGGTTCGACTTTCAATTCTTAGTAAAATACCAGGAAACTGTCAATGGTCAGCATTGAGTTCATGGCACGAACTAAGGATTTCGACAGGCATCCTTTCGGCCGACGGCTGCGGCGACCCGGCGCCATGCCAAAAAATCCGCGCAAATCGTGGTCAACATGGAAAGGGCCTTCCGCGAAAGGCAGGTTGCGTCGCCGTTGGAGTAGCGTGTCCACACTCCGTCGTGCCCCCAAAATCCATATTGCAGCTCTCAAATGGATCGAGAAAACACCATTCGCCCGTATTTTCCCCCGAAGGGGGGGCCCGTGAGTAGCCACGGGTGAAACCCGTGGTACCTAGGCCCAATAATTCGTTTCTTTCGACCCCGAAGGGGTCGACCCCTCCAGGGTCGATCGCGAGGTTGTGGTGGTGGAGCGCCTTCCCCTGGGTTTCACCCAGGGCTACTCACAGTATTCCCCTTTGGGGAATCTCAGAACGGATGACCAGTTTACTGAAAAGCAACTTCCGATGAACACATCCGCGCCATTGCCTGCTCGGCAGAAAGTGCGATTCAGCTCGGAAACACAGGCTCTCTGATACTAGACACATATCGTGGAGCCCTCCCGAGCCCCATCCACTTCCACGGCCGCGCCTGCTTTATCGAAAATCTCCTTGCACCGTTCCACCATAGCCGTCACCTGGTCGTCCTTGCGCCACGGGTCGTGGTGGAAGAGCATGAGCCGCTTGACATTGGCTTCCATTGCCAATCGGGCCACTGCGGCCAAATCGGAATGGCCCCAGCCGTGGCGCATGTCCATTTCTTCAGGCACATACTGGCAATCGTGCACCAGCAGATCCGCGTCACGGCTGAAGGCCGCAAAGTCTTTGAAGGAAGCCCCGACCCAGCCTTTTTCCATCAGCTCGTTGTCGGTCAGAAAAACGAATGCGCCCGACCTTTCGGTGAATCGAAAACCCATACCGCCTTGAGGATGTTGAAGCCGGTTCGATCTGATTTCCGTGCCGTCGATCTCAAGAGGGCCCTGGATCGGGTGGTCGATATGTTCGATGTGGGCCTTGAGATCTTTGAAGCTGATCGGCCAGGTCCCATCCATGTACTTATTGTTGAAAACGTGTCGGAGGCCTTCGATACCTCTACTGCTGCCGGCTACGGTTATTCGGGTAGTGGAGTGGAAAATCGGCCCAAAAAAAGGGAAACCCATCACATGATCCCAGTGGATATGGGTCATCAGCAGGTAGATGTCCAGGGGCTCTCCCTTGGCGAGCAAGGAATCGCCAAGCTGGCGCACTCCACTCCCCGCGTCGATGACGATGGTGCGGCCCGACGCGGTGGTGACTTCCAGGCAGGTAGTATTGCCGCCGTAGATTAGCGTGTCGGTTCCGGGCGCCGCGATGGAGCCCCGAGTCCCCCAAAAGGTAATTTTCATGTCCGGCTGAGCCCTTGCTCCGAGCAATTTCAAAAGAAATTGAACCATATCAAGGAAGTTCCGGCAAGTCACCAAAAAACCGTGCCCGGGCGGTAATACCGATTCGCTTTCAGAGAGGTAAGAATCGGGGAGGCGCCTCTCTCACAAAGAAGATTTCCTCGATCTTGCCTCTCCGAGTGCGCATCAGTATAAGCCGTCGATTACACGGACACAGCCTCACAAAATGTGGCATTGGGAGGACACCGGACTCGATCCGGGGGACGAAGCAATCTAGTTCCTGGTGGGACGGCGCCGCGCGGAACGCGGGGTTGCTCGTCATTCCTGCGGAAGCACACTGTCGTAAATTTAACGAAGGGGGTTAATGATCTCGGCTGATTATCACCCTCCCCCGTCCCCCCATAGGCGTTCAAATAAGGAATAGGCCTCTGTGATAACAATGCCTTATCACCCTCCCCCTTACCCCTCCCATCGAGGGAGGGGGGTCTGGAAACCCTCTCCCCTGATGGGAAAGGGCAGGGTGAGGGGGAACGTCGAGCGCCAGGGGCCAATCCTATTTTAACGCCCATGCCCCCGTCCCCCTCCCATCGAGGGAGGAGGTCCGAAAACCCTCTCCCCTGGCGGGAGAGGGCAGGGTGAGGGGGAACGTCGAGCGCCAGAGGCCAATCCTATTTTAGCGCCCATGCCCCCGTCCCCCTCCCATCGAGGGAGGGGGGTCTGGAAACCCTCTCCCCTGGCGGGAGAGGGCAGGGTGAGGGGATCGCGAGGGTCAAATCCAAAACCTAAAGTTGACGCATATGTGCGCAAACAGGAATCCAGTCCCATGTATCTGAACCGTCATACAGTAGACTATTATTCGCGTTCAAAGCGGTTCGGACCTATGATATCTTAGGGTCTGAGCATCAGTCGTTGAGTCTACCTGCAACTCCAATTCCTCAAGAACGAGGCGCCGGATGGACAAGCCCGTACACGTGTTGATCGTCACCGCTGCGCGTGGCGAAGACGAGGCCGTACGCGAGGTGGAAGACGGCGGCCTCGGCGAGTGGAAAGAAACCGACGATCCGGAAGAGTATGGCTTCAAGATCTGGTTTCGGGATTACGAAACCCAACGTGGGTCAAGGCGGGTGGCATTGACGAGCGCGCTCGAAATGGGCCCAGGCCCCGCGGGGAATGCGGCAGCGCGGCTGGTGGACCTCTACAAACCCCAATGCCTGGCCATGTGCGGGGTTTGCGCGGGCAATCCGGAGCGCACCCGTCTGGGGGACGTGATCATAGCCGACCCCGTGTACGATTACGACAAGGGCGAGGAGGTGCAAACTGAATCAGGCACGGTTTTACGGCCCAACATTACGACCTACCAACTCAATGCGCGCTGGATAGATGCCGCCAAACTTTTTTCTAGGCCGAAAAATCTGCCTTGGTCAACGGAAAACGCGCCTTGGTTGTTGCAACGGCCCAGGCCCCTCGAATTGCAGGGCCTCTGGTTATTGAGAGAGCTCGTGGAAGGTCGCGATCCGATAAATTCCTCCGAAAGAGAAACCATATGTAGGGACTGGACGCTCGCCATTGGGTATCTCGAAGAGAAGAAGTTTGTCGTGTACAAGAAGGGGAACCCGGTTGCCACGGTCGAGGGAAAGAGCCACATCGCGCAAATTCTTTTCAGCCACGCGGGGAGGCTTCCAGAACAGGATCCGTGGGCTATCCGCGTGGGTCCGATGGCGACCGGGACCAGGCTGGTGCGAGACAAGGGCATCTGGGATCGACTCAAAGCCACGCAAATGCGAATTTGCGGCCTGGATATGGAAGCCGCCGCGATCGGCTTGACCGGTTTTCTCCAGGATGTGCCCATGATCGTGGTGAAAGGGGTGATGGACCACGCGGAACCTGACCGGAATGACATTTTCCGGCCTTTCGCGGCGCGAGCAGCCGCGGAGGTCCTGATCGGCTTTCTCCGGCAACACTTGGAGCCGCAAGGGGACAAGCCCACGGGCTCTCGCCGGAAGCAAGTGGAGGCTGAGCGCGGCAAGTCTCCCAAGGACATATTGTCGGACAACATCTTCCAGACACTCTCGTCGGCAAGCAACCCCGCAGC
>Ga0194126_10002442_pt1 | contig 30110 bp, 31 predicted proteins | sample TA2KigC150mmetaG_FD_148641 | JGI IMG/M metagenome (GOLD analysis project Ga0194126, IMG submission 148641) | Freshwater microbial communities from Lake Tanganyika, Tanzania - TA2015035 Kigoma Deep Cast 150m | ecosystem: Environmental > Aquatic > Freshwater > Lake | place: Tanzania: Lake... | reverse complement strand
GATCGACATAACTGAATAGCGACCCAGATCGCGCGTCCGCGCCTCGCATGATTCATTCCTCGCTGATAATGCGAGAATGAATCACATCGAGATTCGAGGCGCCAGAGACTTTTTCAACAGCCTGCTAAGGGGCGAGGCGCTGGTCATTTCAAATGATTTAGGGCCAAAGCCTCCCTCCCCGATCTCACAGCAACGCGTGCGAACCGCAACGCTTCGCGCGACACGGCCGCGCGAACCGCCCGACTTTTCATGTGAGGTTAAACTGGCATTTGGCACTGATTGCAACTCTCGGTTGTTGATTTTCCTCCTGAAGGGTTAGACGAAAGTCTGAAGAAACAGAAAAGCTAGTCAATTTCAATGAGCTATTTGGTGGGGTCCGCGTCAAACCACCTCGAACCACGTCGCCAGCCCGCCCGCTTCATGTTCCAGAATATCATCATGAATCGCCCATTTTCCAGGTGATTCCGCGAGGAAGGCGGCGTGCTTGGTCTTTCCTGGCGGGATGATCACGCCATTTCGCCAGTATGGCTCCCAGCCGTCGTCGAGGTCGTGCAGAAGGCGCATGCACTGGCCGTGAACATGCATCGCCAGCGCCACGCCCGACCTGTTGACAACCCCGAGCGTGACCGGGGTTCCACGGGCCACCTTAAAGAGCGCGGGGCCTTCATAAGCCTTCGTCGGCGCGCCGTTGATCGTCCAGGCGGGACCAGCCCCGCTCTTGCGCGGCTCGATCACGAGATCGACCTTCCGGGCGTCGGCAAGCCTGATCTCGGCAGGTAGCGTCGGATTCGGCGGGAGCGACGTTATTGGCGGTCGTTTTGGCGCCTTCGAGCCTTTGGCTTCCGCGATGACAAGATCTCGATCCTCGCCATTCGGCCCGCGCAGCGTCAAATTGACCTTTGCGCCCTCGCTCTCCGGCAAGTCGCACATCAATTCGAAGCGCGCCCCCGGCGCGACTGGAATGCTGCGCCTTATCGGTTCGAAGGCCTCGCACGGCTGGCCGTCGATGGCGATGACGAAAGGCTGCGCGCCTGCCACGGACAGGACCATGATCCGCGCGTTGCTGAGATTGGCGAGCCGCAGCCGCACTCTTGCGCCCGGCGCGAAACTCTCCGCCGCCGGCGCGGCCTTGCCGTTGACGCAGAGCAGGGGACCGATCCGGCCGACGCCGCGCGCGGCGGCCGGGTCGTCGAAACCGCCAATGATTTGGCTGGCGTCGTCGAGCAGCCAGTCGTCGAGGACGAGCAGCAGGTCGGCGTCCGCCTGAAGCGGCGCCGGCTCGTCGACAAGGAGCAGTCCCTTGAGGCCGCGGCCGACCAGCTCCGGCGTCGCGCCGTAGACGCTCGGCCGGTAGCAGAAGAGGCCTGGATCGGCGAGCCTGCGGCGATAATCGAACGACCCGCCTGGGGCGACCGGGGCCTGCGTCAGCGGCGCGACGCCCTCCATCGCATTATCGCCGCGCAAGCCGTGCCAATGAATGGTTGCCGGCTGGTCCAGTCTGTTGAGAAAGCGCAGGGCGAGTTCCTCGCCCTGCTTGTAGCGTAGAAGCGGTCCCGGCGCGGTCCCGTCGAAACCGAGAATGCCGGTTTCGCGCATCCCGGAGAGAAGCGTCTTCCCGGGCCGCGCCTCAAGCGCACGCAAGCCTGGTGGCGCCTGCGCCAGAGCCGGCAACGTGGTCAGGCTGGCGGCGACGCCGGACAGGACGGCGCGGCGAGAGAGAGGCTCGGACATGGCGGCTAGCTATGGCGCAGCCCGGCCGCCAGGGCAATGACAGGGCCCCGCTCTTCACGCGCCGTCTGGAGAGCGCTAGAACCGCCGAAAAGGCACGGAGGCTCAGGGCATGACTGCGCCAGGCAGCAAGTTGATCGCCGCCATCGTCGGGATCTGCGGCATGGGCTGTTTATTGCCCCTCGTCGCTTTGGGACAGTCTTCGCAAGGCTATTCCGAATATCGGCAGTCGCTGATCGCCAGCGGCTGGAAGCCGAACGCGGGCTACGGTCTGAAAACCGCAGGCGGCAAGTCCCTATACAAGTTTCCGGAAGTTGTCTGTGGCCCGACGCTCTGCAACGCCAAGTGGCGCGATCCGCAGGGGCGCGAAAAACTGATCACGCTGATCCGCGGCCAGGGCGGCGCCGACCACCGCGTCGCGCCGCAGTAGCCGGCGGCTGGCGTCGCGCCGCGTCCGTGCTATAGAGCGTCGCCCGGCGAGTCGCGCTCGCGCTTGGAGCGTCTTATATGCGTCCAAAGCGTGCAGGGACTGGTTCGCGGGCAGGGAATTCGAGGCGGCCTTTCCGCCGATCGCGGGCGTGGCGGAACTGGTAGACGCGCCGGATTTAGGTTCCGGTGACGCAAGTCGTGGGGGTTCGACTCCCTCCGCCCGCACCAGAGCCGCCAACCGCGGCAGTCGCACATTCGCCGTCGCGCGTCGACGACGTCGCAGTCATTAAGAAGGCTATTGAGATGCAGGTAACGCAGACCTCTTCGCAGGGTTTGAAGCAAGAATACAAAGTAGTTCTGCCTGCGGGCGAACTCGCCGCCAAGCTCACGGCGCAGCTCACCGAGCTTCAGGCGAAGAGTCAGATCAAGGGATTTCGCCCGGGCAAGGCGCCGCTCGGCCACCTCAGGAAGCTCTACGGAAAGAGCATTATGGGCGACGTGTTGCAGGAGGCGGTCAACGACGCCAACCGCAAAATCGTCGAAGACAATGAGTTGCGCGTCGCATTCGAGCCGCGCGTCGATTTTCCTGGAGGGCAGGAGGAAGTCGAGCGCGCGCTGCTGGCCGAGGGCGATTTCTCCTACGTCGTCACTTTTGAGACGCTGCCCAAGTTCGAAATCGGCACATTCGACGACATTTCCCTGGAGCGACCCGTCGCTCAAGTGGCGGATGAAGACATTGAAAAGGCGCTGCAGTCGCTCGCCGATCGCGCCCAGGAGTTCGAGGCCAAGTCAGAAGGCGCCAAGGCTGAGAAGGGCGACAAGCTGACGATCGACTTTACCGGCAAGCTTGACGGCGAGCCGTTCGAAGGCGGCTCGGGCGGCGACGTCGATCTGGTGCTGGGCGCGGGAACCTTTATTCCCGGATTCGAAGAGCAGCTCGAGGGCGCCGCCGTGGGCGAGCCGCGCGTCGTCAAAGTACGCTTCCCGGACGATTACGCCGCGAAACAGCTTGCCGGGAAGGACGCGGAATTCGATGTGACGGTCAAGTCCGTTTCGGCGCCGAGGACGCTCGGACTCGACGAGGAACTCGCCAAGAAATACGGCTTCGAATCGCTCGAGGCGATGAAGACGGCCGTTCGCGGCAATATCGAAGCCGATTTCGACAAGGCCTCGCGCGAGAAAATGAAGCGGGCGCTCCTCGACTCGCTCGACAGCCGCTATTCCTTCGAGCTGCCCGAGAGCCTCGTCGAACAGGAATTCGCCAATATCTGGGGGCAGCACGAGCAGGAGAGCAAACAGGCGGGCCGGTCCGTCGCCGAAGACGGCAAATCCGAAGAAGAGACGAAGGCCGAGTTCCGCAAAATTGCCGAACGACGCGTGCGTCTCGGGCTGGTTCTGGCCGAAATCGGCAAAAGCGCGGACGTGAAAGTCGACGAGAAGGATTTGACCGACGCCGTGGTCGAGCGGGCTCGCATGTTCCCGGGCCAAGAAAAGGCCGTCTGGGACTATTTCCGCAATAATGAGCAGGCGCTGGCCCAGCTCCGCGCTCCGATCTATGAGGAACGGGTCGTCGATCATCTCGCCAAGCGTATCAAGATCGTCGACAAGACCGTTTCCCGCGAAGAGCTGTTCAAGGAAGACGAAGAATAGCTTCGGCGGCTGCGCCTCGCAGGGCGCGGCGCGGGGAAATCCGGCATGGCAAGCTCACGGGCGCGGCGCGGCTCAGCACCGCGGCGCGGACTGCAATGTAGTCTTTGCGTTCGGCGCGGGCGCGGATATATCACGGGTCCATGAGTTCCTGGCGGAGGCCGCGTTAGCCTGCGCCGGACGACAGAGGCGACATGCGATGCGCGATCCAATCGAGAACTACAGCCAATATCTTATTCCGCAGGTGATCGAAAACACCTCTCGCGGAGAGCGCGGCTTCGACATTTACTCCCGCCTGTTGCGCGAGCGCATCATCTTCGTCACCGGGCCGATCGAAGATCATATGGCGTCCGTCATCATCGCGCAGCTGCTGTTTCTCGAATCCGAGAACCCGAAGAAGGAAATCTCGCTCTACATCAATTCGCCGGGCGGCGTGGTGACGTCGGGCCTCGCCATCTACGACACGATCCAGTTCATCAAGCCGAAAGTGTCGACGCTTTGCGTCGGGCAGGCGGCGTCGATGGGCTCGCTTCTACTGGCCGCGGGCGCCGAGGGTTTGCGTTACGCGCTCCCCAATGCGCGCGTCATGCTGCATCAGCCGTCGGGCGGCTTCCAGGGTCAGGCGTCTGACATCCAGCGTCACGCCGAAGACATTCTAAAAGTGAAGAAGCGCCTCAATGACATCTATGTCCGTCACACGGGCAAGGATTATGACACGATCGAGCGCACCCTCGACCGCGATCATTTCATGTCGGCTGAGGAGGCGAAGGCTTTCGGCATCGTCGACTCCGTCCAGGAGAGGCGGCCTGACGACGAGAGCGACGCGAAGCGCTGAACGCTGGAGGCGGCGCCAGGCGCGTTTCGTGAGCGGCGGGACCAAGAAGCTTGAGGGGATTGGGGCAACGGGGCGGGAATGTTTCGTAAAATTCTCATCGCCAATCGCGGCGAAATCGCTTGTCGCGTCATTAAGACCGCGAAGCGCATGGGTCTGTCGACCGTCGCGGTCTATTCCGACGCGGACGCCGACGCGCTGCATGTCGAAATGGCCGACGAGGCGATCCATCTCGGCCCGCCGCCCGCGGCCCAATCCTACCTCCTGATCGACAAGATCGTCGCCGCCTGTAAGGAAACCGGCGCCGAAGCAGTGCATCCGGGCTATGGCTTTCTCTCCGAGCGCGCCGCTTTCGCCACTGCGCTTGTCGAAGCGAATATCGTCTTCATCGGTCCCAATCCGCGGGCGATCGAGGCGATGGGCGACAAGATCGAATCGAAGAAATTCGCCTCGGCCGCCAAGGTCAATGTCGTGCCGGGTTACCTTGGCGTCATTGAGAACGCCGAAGAGGCGGTCAGGATCGCGAGGGACATCGGCTATCCGGTGATGCTCAAGGCGTCGGCCGGCGGCGGCGGCAAGGGCATGCGCATCGCCTATTCCGACGCCGAGGTGATCGAAGGCTTTACCCGCGCGCGATCGGAGGCGGCGTCCTCCTTCGGCGACGATCGCGTCTTCGTCGAAAAATTCATCGTCAATCCGCGCCACATCGAAATCCAGGTGCTGGGCGACAAGCACGGCAACATCATCCACCTGAACGAGCGCGAATGCTCCATTCAGCGTCGCAATCAGAAGGTGATTGAAGAAGCGCCTTCGCCGCTGCTCGATGAAAAGACCCGTCGCGAAATGGGCGCGCAGGCCGTCGCGCTCGCCAAGGCCGTCGACTACGATTCGGCGGGCACGGTCGAATTCGTCGCCGGCCAGGACAAAAGCTTCTACTTCTTGGAAATGAACACGCGCCTGCAGGTCGAGCATCCGGTGACCGAACTCATCACCGGCATTGACCTCGTCGAGCAGATGATCCGGGTGGCGGCGGGCGAGCCGCTGCAGCTCAAGCAGGAAAACATCAAGATCAACGGCTGGGCGGTCGAGAGCCGCATCTATGCCGAGGATCCGACGCGGAACTTCCTTCCTTCAATCGGACGACTGGTCAAATACCGGCCGCCGGAAGAGAAGCGCGAGGGCGGCGTCACTTTGCGCAACGACACGGGCGTCACTGAGGGGCGCGAAATTTCGATCCACTACGATCCGATGATCGCGAAGCTCGTGACGCATGCGCCGGATCGGCTTCGGGCGATCGTCGCGCAAGCGGACGCGCTCGATCGCTTCGTGATCGACGGCATTCGGCACAATATTCCCTTCCTGTCGTCGCTCATGCAGAGTCCGCGCTGGCGCTCGGGCAATCTTTCGACGGGATTCATCAGCGAAGAATATCCGGAAGGATTTTCGCCGCATGAGCCCCAGGACGACTTGGCGCATACGCTCGCGGCGATCGCGACCCTGATGGACCACATCGGCAATGAGCGTAAGCGCAAAATCTCGGGGCAGTTGCGGGGCGGCAGGCCGGTCGAATTCGAGCGCGAGCGCGTGTGCATGCTGGGCGATCAGAGATTCGACGTCACCGTCGAATCGCAAGGCGAAGCGCTGATCGTGCGCTTCTCCGAGGGCGATCAGCGCGCGCACCGTGTCTCGACCCAGTGGCGTCCGGGCGAGCTTGTGCTCGAAGGCGATGTCGACGGACGCACGGTCTATGTGCAGGCGCGGCCCATTCTCAACGGCTATGAGCTGTCGCATCAGGGCGTCGACGTGACGTCGCGCGTCTATACGCAGCGCGAAGCCGAACTCGTCGCCTTCATGCCGAAGAAGAAGGACTCCGGCGCGTCCAAGCACTTGCTGTGTCCGATGCCCGGACTCGTGAAGACCGTCGACGTGTCGGAAGGCCAGGAGGTCAAGGCCGGCGAGCCTCTGTGCATGGTCGAAGCCATGAAGATGGAGAACGTGCTGCGCGCCGAGCGCGACGTGACCGTGAAGAAGATACTCGCCAAGCCCGGCGACAGTCTCGCCGTCGACGCCGTGATCATGGAGTTTGCCTAAACGCCGCGCGCGTTGGCGGCCGGCTACAGGTTGAGAAACATGCTCACCGAGAGGATATGATTGATCCGGTGATCGAACTTCTGCTCGCGCCGCGAGACGACGCGCGACAGGATCAGTTGGTTCATGTAGCCGATCTCCACGCGCGCCTTCTCGCTGAAAGCGTAGCCGAGCCCGGCGAACCCGCGGTTCTGATCGAAGCCGAACCGTGCCGAGGGCGTCGTCGAATTCAGGCGCACAAACACTTCGTCCCAAAGCACAATGCTCAGGGGCGAATTTTCCCAGAGCGGACGAGAAAAGCGCACAAACTGGCGCAGGCGCCATTCGACGGGGTTCACGTTCTGAATAAAGCGCTGCTCGAGTCTTGTGCGGCTCGTCAGGTCGCCAAACGACGCTTTGTCGGTGAGCAGAAGCTGCTGCCAGATCCGATTTTCATGCTGCGTTTTGGCGTTTTGTGGGAAGGTTGCGACATGCGCGTAGCCGAGCCAAACGCTGGCTTTATCTGACAGCGCATAGCCGACGCCGGCGCGACCGAGCGCCTGATCGGCGGTCGCGCCATCGTCCCGAAAGCGCCCCTGGCTCTCCAGCCACAAGCGCCATTTCTCAAGGCCCGGATCAATCGAGCCGAGTTTCGCTATGGCGGTGACGTTTTCCCAAATCCTGAAATCCTCGTCGACAGCCGCCGCGGGGACGGCGGTCGAAAGGGTCCCCAGCAGAGACGCGCCACAAACGGCAAGCCGCTTCGTTCTGAGAATCGTCGCCACCGACACGAGCCGTCTCCACGGGAACCAAGTTCTGCGCGCATTGAAACGGCTTGCGCTGGATTCGTCAAACGCCACAGGTCGCGCCTTTCAGGCCGCCACTGCAGGCGATGACGCAGCCCCGGCGCGTTCCCGAAACAGGCCGTGGAGAGCATCCCAGTCCAGCACCAGTTCGCCGCCGCCGTTCCGAAGTTGCTCGTCCCAGCTCGCCAGCAGATCGAGCGAGGCGTGATCGATATAGGTCAGTTCGTTGAGATGCACATGCACCCGCGCCCGCGCTGGCAGCGCTTCGAATACGGCGGCGAGCTGGGGCAGCCGGATGAAGGTCGCGGCGCCCTCAACGTGGACCACGGTTATGCCGTTGATCTGCTCGGTGCGAATGTTGAGATGCGAGAAGGTGTAAAGCAGGCGTGCGACCGCGAGACCGACGCCAACCGCAATGCCGGTCAACACGTCGGTCGCGACCACCGTCGCCAACGTCGCCGCGTAGACGCCGGTTTCAATACGGTCCTGACCCCAGAGGAATCGCGCAAAACTCAGATTGATGAGATTGAGCCCCGCATAGACGAGAACGGCGGCGAGACTCGCTAAGGGTATGATGCGCAGCAAGTCCGGCGCGAACGTGATGAGCAGCAGGATCCACACGCCGTGCAATATCGTGGAGAGTCGCGTCCGAGCGCCCGCCGTGACATTGGCCGAGCTACGCACGATCACGCCCGAGACCGGCAGCACGCCGAGCGCGCCGCAAAGAAAATTGCCGATGCCCTGCGCGGCAAGCTCCTTGTTGTAGCGCGTTCGCGGCGTGCGGCGCTGCATGGCGTCGACCGCTGTCGCGGTCAAGAGCGACTCCGCGCCGGATACAAACGCGAGAGACAGGGCAGCCGCCCAGATCGCGCCTTCGCCGATGCGGGTGAGCGCATGCGTCGTCGGCAGATTGATCGCAGCGAGGAGATCGTCCGGCGCCGGGACATATTTGATGTCGAGCGCGAAATCTGTCGCGACGGCCGTCGCCAGGCCGACGCCGACAAGCGGAGCTGGAAAAAAAGACAGCCCGTTCGGCGCAAAGCGCCGCCATAGTAGAATGGCGGCGATCGTAAGCAGTCCCAACACTGCTGCGCGCTGATGCGACTCCATGCTGACGCCCTTCCAAATGGCGAGCGGCAGTGACCAGAGATTTATGACGCCGCCGAATTCCTGGCCCGTGCCGGGCGGCGTGTCGTCAACCATGATGTGAAACTGCGACGCAAAGATCAGCAGACCGATGCCGGCGAGCATCCCCTGGATCAGCGCAGGGGAAACCGCGCGGAACACCGGCCCAAGACGCAGGGCGCCGGCCACGATTTGAATGACGCCGGACATCATCACGATGAGTCCGAAGACTTCAAAGCCAAGATCCTTGATGAATATGGCCGCCATGACGGCCGCGCCATTGGCGGCGCCGCTCACCTGAAGCGGACAGCCGGAGAGCAGCCCGACGACAATGCCGCCGACGACGCCGCTGATGAGACCGACGGCGGCGGCGTTTTCGAAAGGGAAACCGGCGACAAGCGCGAGACCCATCGACAGCGGCAGCGCCACGAGCAGAACGACGATGGAGGCGAAGACATCGTCTTTGATCGCTGACAGGCGAGAAGGCGCGACATTGGTTTCCAGAGACATTTCCGCATCACTCTTTGATTTGGCGGTCCGGCGTAAGCGACGGCGCGTCAGACTTCGACGCTGACACGTTCCCTCCCATTCCGCGACGGCGCTTGTGAAGGCGTCGGCGCAATGCCGAATTGGCGAGTCGTCGGGTCGTAGACGAAGACCTCCCCTGTTTCGATTTTATAGACCCAGCCATGCAGCCTCAGCTTGTCTCGCGCGAGAGCCGAGGCGACGACCGGGTGCGTGCGCAGATTCTCGAGCTGCGCGAGCACATTCTCCTGAATGGCGACGTTAAGCTGCTCGGCGCCAGTTCTGTCCCCGTATTTCTCCAGCATGATCCGCCGCGTCGTTTCGGCGTGCGACAGCCAGTCGCTCAACGCGGGAAAGGCTGTCGCCGGCGGCGGATCGAGCAGGCCTTTCATCGCCCCGCAGTGCGAATGGCCGCACACGATAATGTCCTTGACGCCCAGTCCTGCGATCGCAAATTCGATCGTCGCCGCTTCGCCGCCGCGTACCGCGCCGTAGGGCGGCACGAGATTGCCGGCGTTGCGCAAGATGAATAGATCGCCGGGAGCCGACTGGGTGAGCAGGCACGGGTCGATGCGCGAATCCGCGCAGGTGATGAACAGCGTCTCGGGCGCCTGGCCTTTGGCGAGACGCTCAAACAATTCGCGTTGGCTGCCGAACACCTCGGACTGGAAGTGGTGCAGACCTTCGATCAACCGCTGCATCGCGATCTCCTACCGCTTGTGCGAAATCTCATATTTGTTTCATGGAAGCAGCGCCCACTGGCGATCCGAAGAGCCCTTCTCGGGCGGAGCGATTGGGCGGTGTCCTGCGGCGCTCCTTGTTGCGACGCTGATGCGTTCAAGATCGCGCAGGGCATCGATATTGAAAATAAGAATATATAAATTAATTACATCGATAAAAGCGATGCATCAATGGAACGCCTGAATTATCAGCATCTCTTCTACTTCTGGAACGTCGCCCGGGAGGGGGGCGTCACCCGCGCAAGCGAGAAGCTCGGATTGGCGCAGCCGACGATCAGCAGCCAGATCGCAGTCTTCGAAGAGTCGATCGGCGCGCAGCTCTTCCGTAAGGAAGGCCGTCAGCTCGTGATGACCGAAACCGGACGCACGGTGTTCAATTACGCCGACGAAATATTCTCGATCGGCCGCGAACTCGGCAGCGCGTTGAAGAACCGTGCTGGCGCAGTCAGCGTTCGGTTGAGCGTCGGCGTTTCAAACGCCTTGCCCAAACTCGTCGTTTATCGTCTGCTCGAACCCGCTCTCGCTGCCAGCCCTGCGTTCCAAGTCGTTTGTCACGAGGACAAGACGGAGCGCCTCCTCACCGAATTGCCGCTACACGGAGTCGATCTCGTTCTTTCAGATTGGCCGGCTACGGGGGCCGACGCTCGAATCTACAACCATCTGATCGGCGAATGCGGCGTGGCGGCTTTCGCAATCCCGGAACTGCAGCAGCGCCACCGGGAGAATTTTCCGCGTTGCCTCGATGGCGCCCCGCTTTTGTTGCCGACGACGAATACCGCGTTGCGCCGCTCGCTCGATCAATGGCTCGACGCCAACAGGCTCTTTCCCAGAATCGTCGCGGAAGTCGAGGACAGCGCCTTGCTGAAGACATTTGGCGCGGCGGGCGCCGGCGTCTTCATGGCGCCCACCGCCGTTCGCGCCCAAGTCGAGGAGCAGTATGGCGTGCAATACATCGCCACTCTGGATGGTGTGAGCGAGCGATTTTATGCGATCACCGCGCAGAGAAAGATCAGGCACGCGGGCGTCGTGACAATCCTCGAAAGCGCGCGCGACTGGCTGGTCTAGTCGGGGAACACGCGCGTCACATGGCCCATTTTGCGGCCTGGGCGCGTTTCCTTTTTGCCGTAGAGATGCAAACAGGCGCCGTCTTCGCGCGCCAGCGTTGGCCACGCGTCGACGTCGGCGCCGATCAGATTGCGCATCTCGACGCGGCCGCGACGGCGCGTGGAGCCGAGCGGCCAACCGGCGACGGCGCGCATATGTTGCTCGAACTGCGAGGTCAGCGCGCCGTCGAGCGTCCAATGTCCGGAATTGTGCACGCGCGGCGCAATTTCGTTGACGAGGAGAGTTTCGCGTCCGTCCTCGACGACCACGAACATTTCGACGGCGATCACGCCCACATAGTCCGCCGCCTCGGCGATCCGACGCGCGATGTCGACGGCTTGCGCCGCTGTTTCTTCGGCGATCGCGGCAGGCGCTAATGTCTTAGTCAGAATGTGATGTTCGTGAAGATTTTCGCACACGTCATAGGCGCGAAATTCGCCGCTCAGGCCACGCGCAGCGACGACCGATGCTTCTTTCGCGAAAGGCACGACGCTTTCCAGAATGCAAGGCGCGCCGCCGAGCGTGCGAAACGCGACGGCGAGATCGCCGCCGTCGCGCAATTGGGTCTGGCCCTTGCCGTCGTAGCCGAGACGTCGCGTTTTGAGGATCGAATTGCGGCCGAGCTGCGCAACCGCGCGGGCGAGTGCGCCTGCGTTGTCGACCGCGACGAAATCGGCCGTCGCGACGCCAAGACTGCGTAGGAACTGTTTCTCGACGAGTCTGTCTTGAGTCAGCGCCAGGGCTCTGGGATTGGGCCGGACCGGGCGATGCGCCTCGAGGACTTGCGCGGTGCGTGCGGGAACGTTCTCGAATTCGTAAGTGACGACGTCGACGGATTCGGCGAAAGCGGCGAGAGCGGCTTCGTCGTCAAATTCGGCTTGCGTGCGCGCCGCGCAAACGTCGAAGGCGGGGTCGTCGGGGACGGGGGAGAAGACATGCGCCTTCAGCCCCAGCCGGGCGCCCGCCAGCGCCAACATGCGCGCGAGCTGGCCGCCGCCGAGAATGCCGATCGTCGCACCGGGCGGCATCATCACGCGCCGTCGCGCGGCGTCAGGGCCACGTTCTCAGTCTGGCGCGCGCGATAGTCCGAAAGTCGCGTGGCGAGCGCCTTGTCGGCGCGGGCGAGAATCGCGGCGGCGAGCAGCGCGGCGTTGATCGCGCCGGGCTTCCCGATCGCGAGCGTCCCGACCGGCACGCCGCCCGGCATCTGCACGATCGAGAGAAGCGAATCCACGCCCTTCAGCGCGTCCGACTCGATCGGCACGCCGAGCACCGGCAGCGGCGTCATCGAGGCGGTCATTCCCGGCAAATGGGCGGCGCCGCCGGCCCCGGCGATAATGACCTCAAAGCCTTCCGACTCCGCTCCCTTTGCGAAGGCAAACAGCCGATCGGGGGTGCGATGCGCTGAGATGACGCGCGCGTCGCAGGCGACGCCGAGCGCCGACAGAGTCTCGACCGCGTGACGCATCGTCGCCCAGTCGGATTGGGACCCCATGATGACCGCGACAGGCGGTTTGGATTTGCCCACTTTTGCTTCCTCTACAAAGGGAAGCCATGCGGGATAGACGATGGCTCCCCGATAGGCAAGCGCGCGATCAGCGCGAGGCTGGCCGGCCGATTTTGTTTCGCGAGCGGGTTACGTCCGCGCTAAGAACGTTTGCAGAATTCTCGCTGTCGGCGTGGGCGCATCATGGAAGTAAGTCTGAGGCAAGCAGTCGCTGTGCTGGCGGTGGCGATGATCGTCGCAATCGCCGCGCGCCAATTCAGGCTGCCCTACACCGTTGGCCTTGTCGTCGTCGGCGCGGTCGTGGCGCTGTCGGGCGCAGACTTCGCGCCGCATCTGACTCATGATCTGATTTTCGACCTCGTCTTGCCGCCGCTCTTGTTCGAGGCGGCGCTGACCCTGTCCTGGCGCGAACTGGTGCGCGATTCGCTGCCTTTGCTCGCGCTCGCGGGAATCGGAACGGTGGTTTCCGCGGCCGTCGTCGCAGCGTCGATGACGACGCTGCTCGGCTGGCCGCTGTTCTCGGCGATGCTCTTTGGCGCGCTGATCGCGGCGACGGATCCGGTCGCGATCATCGCCATGTTCAAGGACAACAGAATTAAGGGCCGCATGCGGCTGCTGGTCGAAAGCGAAAGCCTCCTCAACGACGGCGCCGCGGCGGTGCTCTTCGTCATGGCGCTCGCCTTTGTGCAAAGCGGCGGCGCGGAACAGAGCGCCGCGGAGACCGCCTTGACGCTCGTGAAAGTCGTGTTCGGCGGCGTCTTCGTCGGGGCCTTGTTCGGCGGGGCGGCCATCCTCGCCTCGCTGCGCACCTCGGAACATCTGATCGAAGCGGCGTTGACGACCATCGCAGCCTTCGGCTCTTTTCTTGTCGCCGAATATTTTCACGTCTCCGGCGTGCTGGCGACGGTGACGGCTGGCCTGGTCATGGGCAATCTGGGCCTGCTGAGCGAGCAGGAAGGCGGCTACATCAGCCTCAAGGGGCGCGACTTCGTTCTGTCCTTCTGGGATTTTGCGGCGTTTCTGGCCAATTCCACCGTGTTCTTGCTGATTGGCGCGGATGTGGCGTCGACTCCCTTCGGCGCCGTCGGGGCGACGGCTCTGGCCGCGGTGATCGCGACGGTTCTTTTCGCGCGCGCGATCGTCGTCTATCCGCTGAGTTCGTTGTTCCTTGGTTCTCGATGGAAGATCTCGTTACGCGAGCAGCATGTTCTCTGGTGGGGCGGCTTGCGCGGCGCGCTCGCGCTGGCTTTGGCGCTGTCTCTTCCAGATGATCTGCCGCAGCGCGATGAGATTGTCGCCGTCACTTTCGCGGTGGTCGGCTTCTCGATCGTGGCGCAGGGCCTCACCATGCCGCTGCTGCTGCGTGGTCTAGGCTTTCTGCCCAAAAAGCCGTGACGCTTCGCGATTGGTTCCAAGGTAACTGCAGCGCTGTCAACCGCTCGCGCCGACGACGCAGAAGCCGTTGCCGAATGGATCGCTGCAAAAGGCGATGGGCGGGCGGTCGCCGCCTTCGAATTTCTGCTCACATTTCGCGCCGGCGTTCACCGCCTTGGCCAGGAAGGCTTCAAAATCGTCGACGTGGAAATCGATATGGACGGGCGTCCAGTGTCGCTCATAGCGCCGAACGTCGTCGGTTCCTTGGGCGGGTTTGCTGCCGGCCGATTTCTCGATCAATCCGATTTGGGAATCTCCGCACTTAAGGATGACGTATGTTGGCGCAGGTCGAGCAACTTCGGCCATTCCCAAGGCGTCGCGATAAAATCGCAGCCCGTCTTGAAGCAGCGGGACGTCGATTGAAACTGAATAGCTGACGTTCATCTTCAATTCGGACTTTAAGCGATGATGTCGGGCGTGAGCTGGTCTTCGAGATAGGCGATGCGGTCGCGCAGCAGCAGCTTGCGTTTCTTGAGCCGCTGAATCTGAAGCTGGTCGGCGACGCCCACGGCGAGCAGCGCCGAGATCGCCGATTCTAGATCGTGGTGCTCCAGCCGCAGCCGCTCCACTTCAGCGCGAATGGCGCCCTTGTCGATTTCGCCGGGTGCGTCGTTCATCGAAAGCCGCCCTGGACCGCTCGTAAACGCTCGGGAATCGATCGCCTTGGCGTGCGATTATCTCCCCGGAGGCAAGAGGCGTTCAAGCGAATTGCTCGATTAAGATTCATAGGCGCTCCGCATCTCCTCGATAGCAGCGATTTTGCCGTAGAGCGGCGCCCAGTCGTCGCGTTCGTCAATCGGGGCCCAGAGCGCCTCGACCTCGTCGATCAGCATCGTGCAGGGCGCAGCGCGACGGAAATAGGGGTGATCCAGCCGCACATTCCGCGCCGGCCGATATTGGGCCAAAGCGGTGCGGACCGGCGTAAAGGCCTCCGCCTGGTAATGGCCCGTTGACGGACTGCTATTTGCGCGCTCGACCGAGGCCAATCCGCCGCGCCAGTCGAAAAAGGTCTGTTCGAACGGCGCTTTTGTTATCGTGAGAAAGTTGACCATCGCCTTCGCCAGCTCGATGTCGGCGTCGTCGCTCGCGGAGGCGAGGCCGAGCCGATTGAGCAGGGCCGCTCGGAACTCCTGTTGGATGCGACCCGGAAAGGTCGCGAGCGCCTTCTCCGCAGCCTTCAGTCCGATGAGATGGACCAGGCACTCGGCCAGGCGGGAAAGGTTCCAGCCCAGCGCTCCTGGCTGCCGGCCAAAGGCGTACAGCCCGATTTCGTCGAAATAGGCGGCGGTGAAGCTCGGGTCATAGACCGGCGCAAAGCGCCATGGTCCATAGTCGAAGCTCTCGCCGGTGACGTTGATATTGTCCGAATTCAGCACGCCGTGAACGAAACCTGACGCCATATAGCCGGCGCCGAGCCTGGCAACGCGCCCCACGACCTCTTCGAGAAAGGCGAGGGCTCTTTCAGGCGCCGGCAGGTCTGCGATGGCGGGAAAATAATGGCGGCAGACGTGGTCGACGAGCCTGTCGGTCGCCGCGGTGTCGTCATGGAAGGCGAGGCGCTGAAACGTGCCGATGCGAATGTGTGAATGCGACAGGCGCACCAGTACGCTGGAACGCGTCGGCGACGGTTCGTCGCCGCGCATGAGCGCCTCTCCGGTCTCGATCAGACTGAAGGTCTTCGAGGTGTCGACCCCCAAAGCCTCCAGCATTTCCGTCGCCAGAATCTCGCGAACGCCGCCTTTCAGCGTCAGCCGGCCGTCGCCGCGACGCGACCAGGGAGTCTGGCCGCTGCCCTTGGTGCCGAGGTCGAGCAGTCGGCCGTCCTTAGAGTCGCGCAGCTGCGCGAAGAGGAAGCCGCGTCCGTCGCCGAGATCCGGATTGTAAACGCGGAATTGATGGCCGTGATAACGCAGCGCCAATGGGTGCGCGAACCCGCCCGGCAGCGGGGAAAAGCGTCCGAAATGCGCGATCCATTCCGCGTCGCTGAGCCCGTCGAGACCGACGCGCGCCGCCCAGCGCTGATTGCGATAGCGTAGCAGATGCTTCGGAAAGGTGGCGGCTTCGACACGGTCGAAGAAAGGCTCGCCGAGGCCCTCATGCAGCGTCTCGGCGCGGTACAACTCGGTGACGGGCATAAGGACGAGGTCTCGCAAATCGCGCGCCGCGGGGCGAATGGTTCAAAAAATAAGGCGGAGATCTCTCTCCGCCCATGGCGTAAAGCGAAAGTGTCCTATCCCGAAACGCTAGTGGCGCGTCTCGCTGATCGATAGTTTGGCCAGCTCGTCCTTGATCTGCAATTTCTTTCGCTTTAGTTCCGCTATCTTCAATTCGTCCGCGTGGGGGTGCAGCTGTTCCTCTTCGATCTCCTTCTTGAGCGCCTCATGGCGACGCTGGAGTTCGACGATATGGCCCTGCAAGGACATGCGAAACCTCCTTAACTTCTCTCCGCTCGACAAGCGGGAGCACAATAAGTCTGCCACAAAGCGGGCTCGTCGCAAGACTTGAAATCGCGCAATGTCACAATTCTTTTGCATGGAATTGGGGCGTTCTTTACGGAACGTCAATTTTTTCCATAGCTTGCGCTGGGGTGCGGTCCACAGCGTCGCAGAAGGAGCGCGCTTGCGCGGCGCAACGTACGCCAGTATAGACGGGCGCTCCGGCCCATCGGGCCCAAGGGCGCGTAGCTCAGCGGGAGAGCACTACGTTGACATCGTAGGGGTCACAGGTTCAATCCCTGTCGCGCCCACCATTGAATCTAAACAATTGTAGAATCAAAGACTTGTAGAAATAGTCGAATATGCGGAGGCGCCGATGCGCGTCGTCGACGAATGCAGATCAAACATCCGAATTGATAAATTGCGCCCGGTCGTGCGCAGGGAGGCGCGATGCCCGCTTCATCCGCTTTCCGCCGCTTCACGCTTCGCGTGAATTCAAAGCGCGCCGCCGGCGCCGCCACGCTCCTTGCCGCCCTCGCCGGGGGCTCACTGTCGATTGTGGAGACGCTTACCGGAAGCGAATATCTCAGCAGCATCGCAAGCCCGTCCGGCGGCCATGTCGGGACGAACGTCGAGCTGAAGGCGCTTTCGATCCGGGGAAAGGCCTCCGGATACGAAATTTTCCGACAGGGGTTCTATGCGCCGTTCGATGGCGGCGGACAGCACTATTACCTTTCTCTCTCAGCGTGCTCGCCTGGCGCGTCGGGCAATGATTTTACGCAAGTCGCGCCGAATGTGGGAACCGGGTGCTGGCTGGCGGCGTCAGCGCCGGAAAAGGGATATGACTTGCGCGCGGCGGGCATGCGCGCCGGCGACGTCGTCACCTATCAGAGCGCAAACAACATTGCCCTTACCAAGATTTTGGCTGTAGGCGGCGCGATCTTTATGCCTGGAGGGGCGCCGTTTCGCCTGCCATGCAATGCTCGGTTCAGCAGTTCGACAGATATAAGCTTCGCGGGAAACAGCGCAGACCCAGGAACGCTGAAGCTCGACTCCGGCTGCACGCTGTCTACAGATTTGTTTGTGTTTGTGGACGCAAGCCCGAGTTTCTATGGCGTCAGGATAGATGAAAACAATCCGACGGCAACTTTGCCGCGTGCGACAATTGCGCAGGGGGCGCATGCGGCCGACATAACAGGGCTTGTCTTCGAGAATTCGTCGATCATCAACAGCTCGACGCTGACCCTCCAAATTGCTCTTCTTGCGACGGCGGGCCACACAATCTCTTACCCCAAGATCATTGGAAGCTACTTCCAACTGACCCCGGCGACGACGCAAAACCAATGCATCAACTTGTCGACTAACAACTTTGCCGGAGATATCCGTTATCCGGTAATTTCTGGAAATGAATGCGTCGGCTCGACGATCCTTGCCGAGGGCCTTAACCCCGACATCAACAACAACACGCTGAGCGGTTATCTTTTCGGTCAAGGCATCGCGCTTGGCGCGGCAATCGGCCCGTTGCCGTCAACACGCGGATGCCGCATTGAGGGCAACATATTCCGGGACACAACGCCCGGCTCTCTCGACGTAAACGTGACGCCTCCGGGAGGCATCGAGAACAATTGCTTCAACAGCTATATCGCGAACAACACATGCGATAATCTTGGCGGGCCGTGCATCACTACATTCGCAGATGAAACCGTGCTTGTTTCAAACAAGGCGCGCGATGTTGGCAAGGGACAGGCGAATTACGGTGCACATGCTGCATATACCATTATAATTGGCTCGGCAGGAACTGCTAGAGACGCGTCCTCCCACGTCACCATGATTGGCAACGTCGCCGAGCAGGGCGACACACCCGGCGCGCCGGGGTGCGGATTGGTGATCGCACCGAATGTCGCGGGGCGCATCGAAGGATACGGAAACCAGTTCGCCGGGGCCGACGGCTCGATTTGCGCGCCGGCGTCCATCGCAACGATCGACCCTCGGCTTTCGCACGCCCCGTCGCCGGCATCGCCTTCGCGCAAGAAGAGCGACAAGCCATGATGTCCAAGGCGAAGCAGACGGCGGTCCGCGGCGGTGATTAATGTCCAAACGCTTGCCCCTGTCGCAACGGACTAAGACTTTGCCCGTAAATTCAATGTATTGTGGGAACTTCGGCAAGGATCGTTCGTTTAGATGTCGGGAGGTCGATCATGCTCCCGACCAATCGAATCGACGATCGGGTGTCGCTGGTGATCCAGCGGGAAGTTGGAATGGCGCTGCGGCTGTCATTCGAGGCGGCGACCCGCGAGCCGCTGCCTGAACGAATGGCCCTGTTGCTGCTGCGGCTGGCCTTAGCTGAGTCGCTGGGAATTGCTGCCGAGGAAGACGAGGCGGAGGGGCCAATCATGCGGCGCGAGGATTAGCGTCGGCCGCCGTGTTGCCTTTAACCGCGATCTTTGCCGTTTCTGGTTCTTTGCGCCGAATGCAGATAGCGTTGCGCCCGCCAGGGTCGGTCGACCATTGGCGATTAGCTCAAAGGACTGTCCTATGATCTACAGAAAACTGCTGGGCGCGGCGGCGCTCAGCGCAAGCCTTGCGTTCTCCTTCGTTCCCGACGCTGACGCCCTGCCGATCCAAGTGCCCGACAATTCGCAGAGCTCTTTGCATCTCGTCTATGGCGGCTGCGGACCCTATGGGCACAGAGGACCATGGGGCGGATGCCGTCGCGGCGGCCAGTGGAGCGGCTGGAGACGGCCATACTGGCGCCGCTGGTGAACCCAGTCCGGTAACCCCTTCGGCCGCTTGCCGGGCGCATCAGGAGATTGGCGGTTCGCTTCGCCGATCTCGTCTCTTACTCATTTGCAAGGCCGGCTGCAGCCGTCCATAGCTGCTTCCGCCCCCGTACGGGCTGGCGGAGGAGACCATGGACCTGCCTAGCGTTGACCCACTGATCGGGATCGGCGTCGCCGCTTCGACCGCCATCACCGACGCGGTCTATGTGTTCTTCAACGCGGCGGTGTCCGAGCGCCGGCGCGTTGCCGCGGCGAGCTGGAGCAGCGTCTGGTATCTGCTCTCGGCATTCGCCGTCATCAGCTACACGTCGAACTGGGCTTATGTGGCCTTTGCGGCGGTCGGCGCCTGGATCGGCGGCTTCCTGTCGATAACGGTTCTGAACCGGCTCGCGCCGCGGCGAAAATAGAAATTCGGCGCAAAAAAAACGCCGCTTGCGCGGCGTCGAGAAGCATAAATTTCGCGGGCTCAGTCGCGAACGATGGTCTGACTTTGATCTTGGATCAACAGCAGGGGCAGGCGTCTGCCAGCTGCGCTGGCGACGCTTAACTCCTGCTTGTCGCGCGCGAAACCGCGCGACTTTTGGGCGGTGTCGACATTGGTGGCGAGACCCAGGGCGAGAAAGCCGACCCAAAACGCCAGCGGCATGAAGCGCGAGTTCGAAAACGGCATTCCGGTCTCCCTGGATTTAGAATGGCGCCTCTCGACGCCATCGCAGCTTTCCTCAATCCGCGTTCGATAAAAAGCGCCAGGAACGAGGAACCTGATGGCGCCAGATCAAAAATCTTCCGTCTCTGGCCGGCGCTGTAGGCTGTAAGCCTGTCAAACTTGGCGCCAAAGCTTGCATTTCCTGTGGACCTATGCCTGTGGAATAAAACCGCATTAGCCTGCGCCCAGGAAGTGTGCAGCGATGACCTTCACGACCACCGAACGGCCCGCGCCCGTGGTCAAGAGCGGGCATGTCCAACTGTCGATCATTGTCGCCGAGTCGGAAAAGACCACTCTGCAGAATCAGATTTTCGATCAGATTCGCTCGATGATTCTAAACGGGCGGCTTAAGGGCGACGATCCGATGCCGACCACGCGCGAGCTCAGCAGCCAGCTCGGCGTTTCGCGCAACACGGCGGTTCTCGCTTATGAGCGGCTGATCGCCGAGGGCTATATCCGCACCAAGCCTTATGTCGGCACCTTCGTCTCGCCCGATCTGCCGGACACGGCGTTCCTGTCGGCCGATCATCGCGCGCCGCCCGCCAACGAGGCGGGCGCGGCGGATGAAGCGCCGATCTCTTGCGCCGCCTTGCGCACCCATCGTCTCGCCGACCCCGAGCGCCGCCGTCTTGCCGCCGACTTCTGGGTCGGCCGGCCCGACGCGCGGTCCTTTCCGCTGAAAGCCTGGTCGCATCACATCAAGAACCGTCTGAAGGCGGTCGGCTCCAATCTCACGAGCTATAATGATCCAGCAGGGCTGCTGGAGCTGCGGCGCGCGATCGCCAAGCACCTCGCGCCGGCGCGCGGCGTCGTCGCCGATCCGGAGCAGATCGTCATCGTCGGCGGTTGCCAGGACGGCTTCAACCTGGTCGGGCGCCTGCTGGTCAGTCCGGGCTGCGCCGCCGTCGTCGAGTCCCCTTGCTATCAGGGCGCGGCCTTCGTGCTCGAAAGCCTTGGGGCGACGCTTCACCCCGTGCCGGTCGATCAGGACGGGCTCGACGTGTCGCGGCTTCCAAAGACCAAAGGCGCCGTCGCCTATGTCACCCCGTCGCATCAATATCCGATCGGCGTGACCATGAGCCTGCAGCGGCGGCTCGAGCTTCTCGCCTGGGCGACGCAATACGACGCCTACATCATGGAAGACGACTATGACAGCGACTTCCGCTTCATCGGCTCGCCCTTGACGGCGCTCAAAGGTCTCGATCGCAACGAGCGCGTCATCTATCTCGGGACATTCTCGAAATGCATGGGGCCGGGACTGCGTCTCGGCTATGTGGTCTTGCCGCGTCGTCTCGCCGAGGCTGCGCGGCGGATGAAAATGCTGATGAACAACGGCCAGAGCTGGCTCGAACAGGCGGCGATGGCGGATTTCATGTCGAACGGCGAATTCGGGCGCCATTTGCGGCGCATCCGCCAGCTTTATCGGGAGCGGCGCGACGCGCTGCTCAACGCGCTCAGGAATCACTTCGGCCCTTGCGAGATTTACGGAGATCAAGCCGGCATGCATCTCGTCTGGAAGTTGCCGGACGGTTTTCCGGACGCCGCCGAGGTGGAGAAGAGGGGGCTCGCCGCCGGCGTCGGCGTCTGTTCGCTGGCGACGGGCTCGGCGCTGCGCTTTGATGACAATGACGGCGGCGACCGGCTGCTGATGCTGGGCTTCGTGGCGCTTACCGAAAAAGAAATCGAGAACGGCATCGCGCGCCTCGCGCAGGCGCTGAAGGGTTAGCGCTTAGCGCGCTTTCAAAACAGCGCGAGCTAACCCTCTCCCATCGGGAGAGGGTGGTTGCGAAGCAACCGGGTGAGGGGTTGCGGCGTTGCATAGGTTTGCGTAACGCAGTGGCGCGCCGCTCACATTGACTTCAAGTGAAGCGAGTAGCCCCTCACCCGGTCGCCTCCGGCGACCACCCTCTCCCTCAGGGAGAGGGTTGGCGCGCGTTTGTTCGAGGCGTCATGAATAATCACATCCGCCCTTTCCGCCTGCGCGCCATCCCTGCCGGCGTCTGGGCGCTCGGGATCGTGTCGCTGCTCATGGATTTCTCCTCGGAGATGATTCATGCGCTGCTGCCGATCTATCTCGTCGGCGCCATGGGCGCGTCTATGGCCGAAGTCGGCGTCATCGAAGGAGTCGCCGAGGCGACAGCCTCGATCGTCAAGATTTTTTCGGGCGCGCTTTCGGACTGGTTCGGTCGGCGCAAGCAACTCGCGATCATCGGCTATGGGCTGGCGGCGCTCACCAAGCCGATGTTTCCGCTCGCGCCGAATATTGGTTGGATCATGTCGGCGCGCTTCCTCGATCGCGTTGGAAAGGGCATCCGCGGCGCGCCGCGCGACGCTCTCGTCGCCGACAGCGCGCCGGCCGCGGTTCGTGGCGCCGCCTTCGGCCTGCGCCAGTCGCTCGACACGGTCGGCGCCTTTCTCGGGCCAGCCGTCGCGGTCGCCGTGATGTGGCTTTCCGCCAATAGCATTCCACTGGTGTTTTGGATCGCCACTATCCCGGCGGCCCTCGCCGTCGCGGTTCTGGCCTTTGGGGTCCGCGAGCCGCAGAGCTCGCGACCGCCGCGGCCGGCGCGCTTTCCCCTGCATATCGAGGAAATCCGCCGGCTCGGCGGCGCCTTCTGGATCGTTACGGCGATCGGCGTCGTCTTCAGCCTGGCGCGTTTTTCGGAAGCCTTTCTCATCCTGAAGGCGCGCGCCGTCGGCCTGCCGGAGGCGCTTGCGCCGCTCGTGCTCGTCGCGATGAATGTCGTCTACGCCAGCGCTTCATATCCCGTCGGCGCCTTCTCCGATCGCGGCGATCGGAAGACGCCGCTGATGGCTGGCCTTGTCGCATTGATCGCCGCCGACGTTGCTCTTGCCAGCGCCGAGCATTTGCCCCTCGTGTGGGTCGGCATAGCGCTCTGGGGCCTACATATGGGCCTCACCCAGGGACTTCTCGCTGCGCTCGTCGCCGACGTTGCGCCCGCGGCGTTGCGAGGCTCAGCCTTCGGGGTCTTCAATCTTGCGAGCGGCGTTGCGCTGCTCGGCGCCAGCGCGGGCGCCGGAGCGCTCTGGGACGCTTTCGGACCTAGCGCCGTCTTCTTGGCGGGCGCTGTTTGCGCGTCGCTGGCGCTTGTCGCGCTTTGGGCGGACCGGCATCGAACCGGCGCATTAACCGATGGCTAAGCATATCGCTTAAACATTGAAAACCAAGCATAAATCTTCCGCAATTGCGCCATTGTTGGCCGCTCATTTCGAAACCTCGGGGGCGCTGGCGTTTAAAGCACGCAGCATCGAGGTTCTAAATGAGAAAACGAGTTTTCGGCCTCGCCGTCGCGGCGTCATTGGCCGTCATGTCCGCATCGGCCGCAGACCTGCCTTCACGCAAGGGGCCGCCGCCGGTCTATATTCCGCCGCCGCCGCCGATGATGACCTGGACCGGCATCTATGTCGGCCTCAATCTCGGCGGCGGATGGCTCGATCGATATAACTATGGATACTGGCTTCCGTTCTCCAACGGGTCAAACCCCGGTGGCGTCATCGGCGGCGGTCAGATCGGCTACAACTATCAGTTCACGCCGCTCCTGGTCGCCGGCCTCGAAACCGATTTTCAGGGATCGACCGTCGGCTCTGGCGGCAACCAGATTTGGGGCGCGACGCGCAGCGTCAACTGGTTCGGCACCGTGCGCGGCCGCGCCGGCGTGTCGCTGCTCAATTCGCAACTGCTCCTCTATGGCACCGGCGGCTTCGCCTATGGCGACCTGAATCTCAACTACGGATGGCTTGGCTCTCAGTCGCGAGTCGCGACTGGCTGGACGACCGGCGCAGGGCTCGAATACGCCTTTCTGCCGAACTGGTCGGGGCGGGTCGAATATCTCTATGCAAACATGGGCGCGAATTACGGCCCGACTTATGCTGGACCCTTCGTCATCGAAACCCAGCAACGGGCCCATCTCAATACCATTCGCGCCGGCGTGAACTATCGCTTCAACTGGCTGTTTGCGCCTTCTGGCCCGCCGATAGGGGCCTACTGAAGGCCAACGCCGTCGGACGTCAGCAGCAAAAGCCCCGGCGACGGGGCTTTTTGCATGCGCAGGGGCCGCCGACGGCCAGTGGTTGCGGCGCCGCAACAATTGAATTATCTGCTTGGAAGCGTTCCGAGAAGCGGATCGGCGCACGCGAGAGGGTTCCACATGGCCGACGTCGACACAGACAGGCTCGCCGCGCGCCGGCCGCTGTCGCCGCATCTCACGATCTTCAAGCCTATCCTGACGATGATGATGTCGATCGCCCATCGCATCACTGGCGCGGGGCTATACGTCGGCATGGCGCTTCTGACGCTTTTCCTGCTCGGCGCCGCGATCGGCGGCGGCGCCTTCGCCGCCGTGTCCTGGATCGCGTCAGGCTTCATCGGCAATCTGCTCATGGTGATGATCGTTTGGGCGATCTTCCATCATCTGCTCGGCGGCGTGCGTCATGCGCTCTGGGATCGCGGCCTGTACATGGACCCGCAGGGGCGTGAACTGCTGGCGCAAGCGACGCTCGCCGGCGGAATCCTGCTGACGCTGCTCCTTTACATCTTCAAGACGCTGGCGAGCTAGGAGGAGCGAATCCATGACGGTTGCGACAAGATTCAATAGCGGTCGAACCGGGTCCGGCGACGCCTATGTCTCCGACCGCAGCGGTTCGCCTCACGCGCAATTCATGCGCCTGACCTCCTATGCGCTGATTCCGCTCGGCGCGTTGAGCGCCTGGTGGATCCTCGGGCTTGCAGGCAAAACGCTCGAAGGCGTGCGTGCGGAAATCGGCAGACCAATTCCCGCGCTCGCGCTTCTCGCTTTCGGCGCCGTCGGCATGGTCCATGCACGGCAGGGCATGGACGAAATCATCGAAGACTATGTGCATGACGAAGCGCTGAAGACGCGGGCGCTCGTCGCCAACCTTTGGGCGTCGCGCGTGATCGCGGCGCTCTGGGTCGTCGCGATCCTCCTCATCGCTGCGCCCAAGTAGCGGGACGATGCGAGCGACAGCGCTTGCTCGAAGTCAATAAACGCGCCTAGTTACGACGCGGCGAAACTGCGTTCGATCGGATGACATCCCAGAAGGCTTGATGATGGTTGCAAGAGGTTCTGCATCAAATGTGTCGGCTGGCGGCCGCGCGTATCCGATCGTCGATCACACCTTTGACGTCGTCGTTGTCGGCGCCGGCGGGTCGGGGCTGCGCGCGGTCGTCGGTTGCGCCGAGGCTGGACTGAACGTCGCCTGCGTCACGAAAGTCTTTCCCACGCGTTCGCACACCGTAGCGGCGCAAGGCGGCATCGCCGCCGCGCTCGGCAACATGGGGCCGGACAATTGGAAATGGCACATGTACGACACCGTCAAAGGCTCCGACTGGCTCGGCGACCAGGACGCGATCGAATATATGTGCCGAAACGCGCCGCCGGCTGTCTATGAGCTGGAACATTGGGGCGTTCCCTTCTCGCGCACGAGCGAAGGCACGATCTATCAACGTCCGTTCGGCGGCATGACGACGGATTTCGGTAAGGGCCCGCCAGCGCAACGCACCTGCGCGGCCGCCGATCGCACTGGCCACGCCATGCTCCATACGATGTATGGGCAGGCGCTGAAGCTCAACACGAAATTCTTTGTCGAATTCTTCGCGATCGATCTGATCATGGGTCATGACGGCGCCTGTCGCGGCGTGGTGTGCCTGAAGATCGACGACGGGACGATCCATCGTTTTCGCGCGGCGCTGACCGTGCTCGCGACCGGCGGCTACGGCCGCGCCTATCTCTCAGCCACGTCGGCGCATACCTGCACCGGCGACGGCAACGCCATGGTGCTGCGGGCCGGCCTGCCGCTGCAGGACATGGAGTTCGTGCAGTTTCATCCGACGGGAATCTATGGCGCGGGTTGTCTGATCACCGAAGGCGCGCGCGGCGAGGGCGGTTATCTGACCAACAGCGAGGGTGAGCGCTTCATGGAGCGCTACGCGCCCTCGGTGAAGGATCTTGCGCCGCGCGACATGGTCTCACGCGCCATCACCGTCGAGATTCGCGAAGGCCGCGGCGTCGGCAAGAATCAGGATCATGCCTATTTGCATCTCGAACATCTCGATCCGCAGATTTTGCATGAGCGTCTGCCGGGCATATCGGAGAGCGCCAAAATCTTCGCGGGCGTCGACGTGACGCGCCAGCCGATCCCGATCCTTCCGACCGTTCATTACAATATGGGCGGCATACCGACGAATTTTCACGGCGAGGCGCTGCGCAAGCGCGACGGCAATCCTGACGAGGTGACGCCGGGCCTGATGGCGCTTGGCGAAGCGGCTTGCGTCTCGGTGCATGGCGCCAATCGCCTCGGCTCGAACTCTCTGATTGATCTCGTCGTCTTCGGCCGCGCCGCGGGGCTGCGCGCCGCCGAACTCATCAAGCCGAACGATACGCAGCCGGAGCTGCCGTCGGACTCCGCCGATCTCGCGCTGTCGCGGCTCGATTTTTTCCGCAACGCCAATGGCGGAACGTCGACCGCGACATTGCGCGATCGGATGCAGCGGACGATGCAATCGCATTGCGCCGTCTATCGCACCGGCGAAGTTCTCGCCGAGGGCGTCGAACTGATCAACGCGGTGTGGCGCGACGGCGCCGACGTCAAGATCGCCGATCGCTCGCTCATCTGGAATTCCGATCTGATCGAGACGCTCGAATATGACAATCTCATCGTGCAGGCGGTCACGACGATGGAGAGCGCCGCCAACCGCACCGAGTCGCGCGGCGCCCATGCGCGCGAGGATTTCCCGAACCGCGACGACAAGAACTGGATGAAGCATACGCTGGCGACGATCGATCGCGATAAGAAGACCTCATCGATCGACTATCGTCCGGTGCACAGCTACACGATGACGAACGAGGTCGCTTACATCGAGCCGAAAGCGCGGGTGTATTGAGATGGTCGAATTCGCGCTTCCCAAAAACTCTGTCGTCGGCGAAGGCAAAATCTGGCCGAAGCCCGAAGGCGCCGAACGCGTTCGCGAACTGCGCATCTATCGGTGGAATCCTGAAGACGGCGCCAATCCGCGCATCGACACTTTTTTCATCGATGTCGACGACTGCGGGCCGATGGTCCTCGACGCGCTGATCTGGATCAAGAACAAGATCGATCCGGCGCTCGCCTTCCGCCGCTCCTGCCGCGAGGGCATCTGCGGCTCCTGCTCGATGAACATCGACGGGCTGAACACGCTCGCCTGCACCAAGGGCATGGACGAGATCGACGGCGCGATCAAAATCTATCCGCTGCCGCATATGGCGGTGGTCAAGGATCTCGTGCCCGATCTGACGATTTTCTACGAGCAGCATGCGGCGATCCAACCCTGGCTGCGGGCCGGACCGGACCCCGAGAAGGAGCGCCTACAGTCGCCGGCGCAGCGGGCGAAGCTCGACGGGCTCTATGAATGCATTCTGTGCGCCTGCTGCTCGACGGCCTGTCCGAGCTATTGGTGGAATTCCGACCGATTTCTGGGTCCGGCGGCGCTGCTACAGGCGTTCCGCTGGGTGCAGGATTCGCGCGACGAAGCGACGAAAGACCGAATCTCCTATGTCGACGACGTGTTCCGCCTTTACCGCTGTCATACGATCATGAATTGCACCCAGGTTTGCCCGAAGAGCCTGTCTCCGGCGAAGGCGATCGCCGAGCTCAAAAACATGGCGATCGCCCAGGACGAAGCGCTGGCCCGCCGAACGCAGGCCCGTTGAGCGCCCGCCGCCTTGATCCCGCCGCCTCGGCGGTTTAGGACGGCTGCAAACGTCTATGGAGAGTTGCGCCATGTCGACCAGCGCTCGTCTTGCTTTTGGCTCGCTAGTTCTCGCCGCTTTTCTCGTCGCGGCGGGCGGCGAGGTCGCTTCCGCCCAGCAGCTTCAGGTCGACCCGAATGCGCTCGACATGTCCGGCGCTGTTTCAACGCCGCCGAAGGCCAAGAAGGCTAAAGCGCAGCAATCGCAGCGCGGCGGGGCGGCCCAGCAGCAGCAGGGCGGCGGCAACCGCCAATTCGGCGAGCTTGAGGGCTGGTCGCCAGGACAGACGCCGCCAGGAAAAGAGAAGGAAGCCGAGAAGCCGAGTTCGTCCGCCGGCAAAATGCCTATCGGCATGTCGCCTTCCGGAAACATGTCGGTCGGCATGCCTTTCTGAAACCGGAGACGCCGGGTCGCCGGCTGGAGTTAGATGATGGCGTATAAGGTCGCGGTCGTCGGCGCTACGGGCAACGTGGGCCGCGAAATGCTGGATATTCTCGCCGAGCGCCGCTTTCCCGTCTCGGAAGTCGTCGCGCTCGCCTCGTCGCGCTCGATCGGCGCGGAAGTGTCCTTCGGCGACAGGATATTGAAGTGCAAGGCGCTCGATTCTTATGACTTTTCCGATACGGATATCTGCTTGATGTCGGCCGGCGGCTCGGTCGCCAAGGAATGGGCGCCGAGGATCGGCGCGCAGGGCTGCGTCGTCATCGACAATTCGTCGGCCTGGCGCATGGACCCAGAGGTGCCCTTGGTCGTGCCGGAGGTGAACGCCGGCGCCGCTGCGGGCTTCGCCAAGAAGAACATCATCGCCAATCCCAATTGTTCGACCGCACAATTGGTCGTCGCGCTGAAGCCTTTGCATGAGGCGGCGACGATCAAGCGCGTCGTCGTCTCGACCTATCAGTCGGTCTCGGGCGCGGGCAAGGAGGGCATGGACGAACTCTTCGCGCAGACGCGCTCGGTGTTCGTCTCCGATCCCGTCGAAGCGAAGAAGTTTCCCAAGCGCATCGCCTTCAACCTCATCCCGCACATCGACGTCTTCATGGAAGACGGATTCACCAAGGAAGAGTGGAAGATGGTCGCGGAGACGAAGAAGATTCTCGACCCCAAGATCAAGCTCGTCGCGACCTGCGTGCGCGTGCCGGTCTTCATCGGCCATTCGGAGGCGGTGAACATCGAATTCGAGAAGCCGATTTCGGCCGACGAGGCGCGCGACATCCTGCGCGAGGCGCCGGGTCTGCTCGTGATCGATAAGCGCGAAGCCGGCGGTTACATCACGCCGCATGAGGCGGCGGGCGAGGACGCGACCTATGTTTCGCGCATTCGCGAAGACCCGACGGTCGACAACGGTCTCGTGCTGTGGTGCGTCTCCGACAATCTGCGCAAGGGCGCCGCGCTCAACGCGGTCCAAATCGCGGAAACGCTGATGAACCGCAAGCTGCTGACGCCGAAGCAGAAGGCGGCGTAGCGAAGTGGGGCAATGGAAAACGCGAGAGAGATCAAGCTAGCCGACGTTGCGGCTTGCTTTGCGCGAATTGACATTGAATTTCAAAATTTTCATGGAAAGCTATTTAGCTTCATATTGCCAGAGCCTAGCCGTCTCCAAAAAATCCTTGAGGGGGCAAAGTTTTCTAGGGACGCGTTTCCAGATCGGCATCCGGCCACTGTTGTCGTTGGGAAGCTGGCCCCTCTAGTTCGCATTCAATCCAAGGTCGCCATGGGATCTGCAAATCAGATCCTGCAGGTTTCCTTCGCGGTGAGCGATCTAAAACTTCCCGACCATGACTATCTCGCGCTGATTTCTCCAGTGGCGATGTCAGAATCTGGAACAAATTATGGACGCGCATACAATTCGATCAGCTTTCTTCGATCGCTCATAAGTCTGCCCTTTGGAAAATTGGCTTCTTACAATTGGATCGCCGATTTTGATTTCGATTCAAAAGGAAAAATTAATTTGCCGGGAGAGGCGGTCCGAATGCCGATTCATGCAGATCTTTTTAAGTTCATAGACCAGCATCTAATTTCTGAACTGGTTTCGCGGCTCGCCTTGCAGGGAAGTGAGCTTCGCCAACGCATGCAACGGGCGTGCAACTTTTTCGATATGGCGATGAATCAGACCAATGAAGCATTCCGGTTCGCCTCCTACTGGATCGCGCTCGAAATAATTGTCGGGGGTAAGAGCGACTCCATTAGGGCCCAACTTGCGGACGCCTATGGCGAGAAGAAAAAAAGCTTCGCTGACGACCATTTGTGTTTCAAAGAAATCTCAGACGTTCGTCACGCCCTTATGCACAAGGGACAGTTTGGGGTTTTACCTTCCTATCATGAACGCCTTTTGCAGCTCTATTTTTGGGATGACCTGCCCCTGAGAAATTCCTCCAGAAGCGATTAGAGTCCGGCCCATTGAGGACGGACACGATGAAGAAGAAGCGGTTCACGGAAGAGCAGATCATCGGGATTTTGCGGGAGCAGGAGGCCGGCG
>Ga0194126_10002440_pt1 | contig 30118 bp, 24 predicted proteins | sample TA2KigC150mmetaG_FD_148641 | JGI IMG/M metagenome (GOLD analysis project Ga0194126, IMG submission 148641) | Freshwater microbial communities from Lake Tanganyika, Tanzania - TA2015035 Kigoma Deep Cast 150m | ecosystem: Environmental > Aquatic > Freshwater > Lake | place: Tanzania: Lake... | reverse complement strand
CCAAATGGTCTCGCCGTCCCAGGGCGCCGATGATCTGCTGCCGGACCTTGCCGCCCTCGCGGTAGGAGCGGACGATCTGCAGATATTCGTAAGCGCCGCCCCTGCCAACACTACGTTTATTCCGCACGAACATGTGTATAATATACAGATATTAAAAAGGATTGTCAAGTCTTTTTAGAGGCTTATGGATGCATGGGTTGGCACTACATTTCCGCCCTTCCCATCTATGCCACCTAACAATTTCAATGACTTATACCTATATCTGGGCTTACAACTGTCGAAAATGAGTCTGGGGAGAAACCTGCCGGTTGAAGCTGGAAAAGCTTCAGGCCTATCTTGAAAGCTTCGGCTGGCGTGCCCTGGATGAAGGGTAAGGCCGGGCAGAGCGTAGCTGCCCTATATCTACAATTATTCAATCTATTAGTAGTGTTGATAGCGATATCGTGAAATAAATTAGGTTGGAGGCTATCAGTGGTTGCGGCCCAAATAGAGGGAGGCCAACTGGGGCCAGAGCTGAGAGGTGCGGCAGCGGGCGGCCTGGACGATGGCCTGAAGGTGCGACAGGGCCGTGGCCTTATCGTCGTTGATCACCAGGTAGTCATACCAGTAGGGTTCTTGCAGTTCAGCCCGGCCATTGGCCAGGCGCCGGGCCAGTTCCTCGGGGTCCAGGCCTCCCCGGCCTTGCAGGCGCCGCTCTAGTTCCGTAAGGCTCGGGGGCAGGATGAAGATCAGGGTCCCCTGAGGAAATTCCTTTTTGAGGGCCCGGGCTCCCCGGGAATCCAGATCGAAGATCAGGTCCCCCCCTCCCCGCACCATATCCAGCACCCAGTCCCGGGAGGTGCCGTACCCATAGCCGAACTGTTCCACCCATTCCGCCAGGGCGCCCGAGTCCCTGAGCCGCCGGAACTCCTCCGGGCTGACAAAAAAATAGTCCTTGCCGTCAACCTCTCCCGGGCGCCGGGGCCGGGTGGTATAGGAAATGGAGAACCGGAGCCTTGGATCCGCGGCCATCAACGGTTTCAGCAGGGTAGTCTTCCCCGTCCCGGAAGGGGCGGTTATGACGAATATTTCCCCGGGCACCTAAGCGTCCTTATCCCCCGGGTCCGGCCGCGGAGCCGCGCCATGGCCGTTTAGACGCTGGGAAAGGGTCTCGGTGTGCACCGCCGACAGGATGATGTGATTGCTGTCGGTAATGATGATGGAGCGGGTCTTGCGGCCGTGGGTGGCGTCGATGAGGCGGTCGGCCTGGGTGGCCCGCTCCCGCAGCCGTTTCATGGGAGCGGAGCCCGGCACCACCACTGCCACTACCCGATAGGAGATCACGGTATTGCCGAACCCGATGTTGATCAAGCGCCCATCCATTTGGTTAATTTCCCCCTTCGTCCTACTCGATGTTTTGCACCTGCTCCCGGAGGCGCTCCAGGGAGCCCTTGATTTCCAGCACGGCCTGGGAGATGCCCAGGTCGCCGCTTTTGGAGCCGATGGTGTTGGCCTCCCGCAGCATTTCCTGGAGCAGGAATTCCTGCTTGCGCCCCACCGGCCCCTGGCTCACCAGGGTTTCCTGGAATTGGGCCAGATGGCTCTCCAGGCGGGCCAATTCTTCGGCCACATCCCGGCGTTCGGCCATGAGGGCCACTTCCTGGGCCAGGCGGGTTTCATCCACCGGGCTGCCCTCGGGAAAGAGCTCCGCCAGGCGAGCTGCGACCTTCTCCCGCCAGAGTTGGGGCAACCGCGGCGCCTGCTCGACAATGCGGCTGACTTCCCGGCGGATGTCCTCCAGGCGCCCGGCCAGATCGGCTGCCAGGGCCGCGCCCTCGGTGAGGCGCATCTCCTCCAGGCGGTCCAGGGCCTGGTTCACCGCCTGGGACACCGTCTCCCAGGTCGCCTCCAACTCCAGGTCCTGATGGGCCTGTTCCTTGGCAACCAGCAGGTCCGAAAAATGGAGATAATGCTCCAACCTGAGGGACTCGGGGGTGCTGCCGGCCAGCCGGAGCTTCTCCAGCACGTCCCGGACGGCGGCCACCAGGCCCATATCCAGCCGCAAGGTCACAGGTTTGTCTTCGAGGCTCTCCCAGGATAACTGCATATCCACGCGGCCCCGGGCCACCCGGCTCTTGATGAGCTTGCGGAACCGGTCCTCCATGGCCCAGAGGCGCCGGGGGAGGTTGAGGGCGAGTTCCAGGAAGCGGTGGTTGACGCTCTTGAGTTCCACCACCGTCTTCTGTAGCGGGGTTTCCACGTCCCCCCGCCCGTATGCGGTCATGCTCTTAATCATCGGTCATTGCCTTGAGTTGCCAGAGGTATTTTTGGCGCACCAGTCCCAACAGCGCCGGGAGCTCTCCCTGGGCGTAATCCGGGTAGCTCCAGGGCAGGGGCCGCCACCTCCCCTGGCCAAAGACCAGAGTTAGATCCCCGTAGATGCCTTGATCCAGGTAAATGCGGTGAGGAAAATTCTTGCCGGTGGCCAGGACCAGCCGTTCTCTGGTCACGTATCCCGGGTCCAGGTTAGCCAGCCGCCGCGCCCCCAGACTAAAGGCCTGCTCCAGCGTATTGGTAAAGACCTTCCAATCCGCCAGGCGGGCCGGATCGGCCAGGTGGAGGAAGGAAACCAGCCGGCGCCCCAGGTTGGGGCCCATTTCCGGGGCATAGTAGGCGGTGGCGTCAAACGGCCACCATGGCCCCACCAGATCCGGCGGGCCCAAATACCCGGCGAGTCTTTCCACCAGAGCCGGGGCCAGGTCTTCCCGGGCCAACAGCATACTGACCACCGGCTTTACTGGCGTGGCCGGGCCCGGCGTGCTCATGGTCTTTTCTTCTCCCGAACGCAAATCATTCTATGGCAGGCGGACCGCAAACGCAATGGAAAAATCATGTGAAATTTTACGCAATTAGCGGCCTGAATATGTATAGAAGAAACTCGGGGCGGGGAGTTAAAAAAGAGCAGGGATGGCCAGAGGTTAGGTAACTACTTGCCTTGAGAAATTTTCCGGGGTCAGGCCAGAGGGCCGGAGAAGCCAATCCGCTTTTATCAGTGACGAGGCTTGATTTCAGGTTCTTCCCGATCGATAATGATGAGGTAATATCCCGAAATCTTCCTGGGACCGGTTCCTTATGGCTCTGGTGGTCTCTGAAACCTTCGCCAGCCTGATGGGTGAATCCACCCGGGCGGGAATGCCGGCGTATTTCATCCGCCTGACGGGCTGCAACTTGCGTTGCCGCTATTGCGATACCGCCTACGCCTATGAGGGGGGGAGCGAGGTGACCGTGGCGGCGCTGGTGGCAATGGCCAGGGTCCAGGCCCACCGGCTGGTGCTGGTTACCGGCGGCGAACCCCTGCTCCAGGCCGAGACCCCGGTCCTCCTGACGGATTTGCTCGACGCCGGCTTCATCGTCTGCCTGGAGACCAACGGCTCTTTGCCCATCGACGCCGTGGATGCCCGGGGGCACCGCATCCTGGATGTGAAATGTCCGGGGAGCGGTATGGCCGAGCACAACGACTGGCGCAACCTTCCTCTCCTGACCTCCCGGGATGAGGTCAAGTTCGTGGTGGCTGACCAGCTCGATTTCACCTGGGCCCTGGAGGTCATCAAGTCTTTTCGCTTGGCCGAGCGGCTGCCAGTGCTGATTTCGCCGGTATTCGGGCAGGTCTCGCTTCAGGAGGCCGCCGCCTGGATTCTGGAGACCCGCCTGCCGGTGCGGCTGAACCCTCAGCTCCACAAATATATTTGGGGACCGGAGGTCCGGGGGGTATAATACCGCGTTCCCTTTGAAATGAAACAAACCATCCAGATAACCTATTGATATCTCTCGTAGGGGCGGGTTTCAAACCCGCCCCTACAAAACGAACACGGTATAAGGACGGTTTTCGGTTTTGGGTTTTCGGTTTTTTTGTAAGGGCATAATGCGGCGCCAGGGAAATCTCTCATCCTGGCTTTTTCCCAAGGGCCTTACTATAACGTTGTCAAAACCTGAATCTGTCGAAAGCTTCGAGCCATGAAACCGAAAACCGAAAACCGAAAACCGAAAACCGCAGTTGTCCTGGCCAGCGGCGGGCTGGACAGTTGCGTGGCCGCCGCGGTGGCCCGGCAAGATTATGACCTGGCCCTGTTCCATGCCAATTACGCCCAGCGCACTCTCTTGCGGGAGCTCACGGCCTTCCGGGCCCAGGCGGCGTTTTACCGGGCAGCCTCTACCCTGGAGGTGAATCTCAATTACCTGGGGGAGATCGGCGGCTCCAGCCTGACGGATTTCGACCGGGCCGTGCCCACCGACACGGTGGAACCGCCGGGCATCCCTTCCACCTATGTGCCCTTCCGCAACACCAACCTGTTGGCCGCGGCGGTGGCCTGGGCCGAAGTCCTGGGGGCCGAGGCCGTGTTCATCGGCGCCAACGTGCTGGACAATCCCGGCTACCCCGATTGCCGGCCAGAATATTTCGAGGCCTTCAACCGCCTCATTGAGTTGGGCACCCGGCCCGAAACCCACCTTGCCATCCGCACCCCCCTGATCCACCTGGACAAGGGGGGGATCGTCCGCCTGGGGCTCAAGCTGGGAGCGCCCTTCGAACTCACCTGGTCGTGCTACCAGGACGAGACCCGGGCCTGCGGCCGGTGCTCCTCCTGCCGCCTGCGCCTCAAGGGCTTCGCGGCCGCGGGCGTCCCCGACCCCATCCCTTATCAGCCACACCCATCTTCTCTATTGTAAAAATCTAATCCCGCTTCAGGGCTTCCTTAACCTCCAGCCCGCGCCCAACAGGCCCAACAGTCCTGACCCCAGCAGCATCACCGAGGGCGGCAGGGGCACCGCAGTCACACCATTCAGGACCACCTGGACATTGTCCATGGCCCAGGATTCGTCAACCCCGCCCTGCCAAACTGGCCCCGAGGCGAACCAACTGATGGCCAAGGAACTGCCGGTGTGGGCAATATTCTGGAAGGCCGGCTCCAGGTACATATTGTAGGCTTTGTCAGTCCAGCTGCCGTTGAACCCCAGGTGCGTACCGGAAGAGAGCAGCACCGGAGACCCAGGAAGGTAAGTCATAGAGCCGCCGGCAGTGGCGAAAACCTGGGAAAACACGGAAACCCCGTCAACCGTGACGTTAAAAGCATCAGGCCCAAACCCACTACCATACCCATCCCACGAATCAATGATACCCAGCAAAAAATTGACATTGACGCTGGTGTGGGCCGGCAGTCCGGTGAGAGTCAGGGTGGTGGATGAGGCTGGATTGCCGGTAGAAGTGTTTCTTAAAAAGTTTCCGCCGAACTGGTTGCCGGAGGGACCCAGCCCCGCGTAACCCTGGACTCCTGTGGTCGTGGTGACGCCCGCTAAGGCGGCGCTGACCCCCGGGGCCACGGTAGGAGCCGCGTCAAAATCATTGAAATAGATCTGAGTACCCGCCATCGCGCCGGCAGGCACCAGGCAGGCGAGGATAACCGCGATCAACCAGACTTTGATAAATTTCTTCAACATAAAATCATCCTCCAGCAATTTACGGTTTTGTCGATGCTTCTCTAACCATTGTTTCCTGTCCCTCTCAGCAAAAAACCGGTTTGCCCTTTCCCAGGCAACCCGGCTATCTCATAAAGACCCGTGGCTTTCCGTCCCCGCCTCACGGCGAGTTTGGCTTTTCTGATAGTTTTCCTTTAGCAAAAATAATATTCCTTGTCAAGAAATTATTGTATGTTTAATGAAAATTTTTATCTGCCAACCTGGCGATGGCAGGGCGCGATGATCTGATACGAAGTTGCAGTCAAAAAACTATGAAAATTCATGTCATTCTGAACGGAGCGCCGCGGAGTGAAGAATCTCGGCGGCTTTAAAGGAGAGATTCTTCGCGGCGCTCAGAATGACAAAAATAGCCTTTTGATTGCTCATTGGTATAAGATATCCCTGCGCCTGATCGCTGGATTCGAATTCCAACACGACGATCCGTTCGGGCCGCCAGTCGCCGGCCAGGGCCACCACCTCGCCGCCCCGCACCAGTTAGCGCCCGCCGTATTTCTCCAGCACCGCCGGGACTCCCGCCACAAATTCCCCATATACGTCTGGGTCGATGATGGCAATGTCGATGATGAGATAAACGGGCATGTTTTGGGACCCCTTATGCGGCCTTAGGTGGGGGGTGTGGGAAGAGGGCAGGGATTCTTTGGTTCTTTTGTTCTTTTGTAAGGGTCCCTGGCCCTCCCCCCACCTCGATCAATCCCCGATCAACTTCGACAACCCCACCAAATTAACGATCTCCGGCATGACCATGAGGCCGGTGAGGCGGCCCAGGGCGCCCCGGCCGCAGGGTCGCTCGCCGAAGGCAGTGACGTCGTCGGGGCGGACCATGCCGTCCCCCACCATCATGATGGGCACCGGATCGCCGGAGTGTTTCTTAAGAATACAGGGGGTGGAGTGGTCCGCGGTCACCACCAAAAGATGGGGGGTGTCCCGGAGGAGCCGAAAGGCCAGGTCGATCTTGTTGATGAAGTTCGTCTTGCCCAGGTAGTCGCCGTCCTCCCCGAAGGTGTCGGCGGCCTTGACGTGGACGAAGGCGAAGTCGTAAGGCCCGGCCAGGGCGGTGAGCCCCGCCCGGAACTTGGCCTCGATGTCGGTGTTGGGAAGCCCGGTGGCGCCGGGGACCTCAATCACATCCATGCCGGTGAAGAGGCCGACGCCCTTGTAGAGGCCGCCGCCGGCGATGGTGCAGGCCTTGAGGCCGTAGCGCGCCGGGAACGGCTCAATCTTCTTATAATAGCCGGCTCCACGCCCTAACAAATAATTGGCGGGGGGCTTCCCAGCCGCCACCCGTTCCTGGTTGAGGGGATTTTGGCTGAGGATCCGGCGGGCTTCCGCCAGGAAGTGATTCAATACGTCGGCGGTGAAAGCGGCTTCCCGGGAGTCGTCCAAGGGGTGGACTTCATGGACCTTGACCCCCACCTCGTGGGGATCGTTGTCGCTGATCCGGGAGCTCAGCCCCGGTCCCCGGAGGATAACGCCGGCCCGGTGGCCGGTGCCGGGGCGGACCTTCATAGTGACGCCCTCAAAGGTGAGGCCGTCCAGGTCCTTCACAAAGGGGCCGGTGTCGGTGATGCGCCCGGCCCGCCGGTCCACCACGGTGAGGTTGTCGTCCACCGTGCCCAGGTTGCCGCGCAGGGCCACGTCCCCCGCCTCCAGGTCCATGCCCAGCCCCGCGACCTCAATGGTGCCCCGGCCGGTGTAATAGCGCTCGATGTCGTAGCCCAGGATGGCCAGGTGGCTGGTGTCGCTGCCGGGGCGCAGCCCCACGCCCAGAGCGTTCATCAGGCCGGTGATGCCCCGGGCCGCCAGGGCGTCCAGGTTGGGGGTGTGCGCCGCCTCCAGGGGGGTGAGGCCCCCCAGTTCCCTGACGGGCCGGTCTCCGAGACCGTCCATGACGATGAGCATGGCTTTATTCATAGGATACTCCTTGGAGAAATCGTTAAGGCTCCGATGGTTGAAAGTTCGATGGCGACAAGGTTAGCGCGATTGGATCTCGCCACGTCGGCGCCGTATGAGTCTGCAATCTGCCAGGGCCGTCAGGTAATCTATCCCTGTGGCGCGAAGTTGTTAGATTATTACTCAAAATCGGCAAAAAGCATAGACCGGCATCACAAAATTATCGGCTGATAACCCCGGGAAGTGATGGTGGCATAGTGGAAGGGCGGCCCCACCTCTGCTTTGACCGCAGCCATGTTTTTCAAAAAGTCTTTGCTCAGGTGCAGGACTTCTTCCAGGTCCGCGCCCTGGTTGAGGGCCTTGAACAGGCGCATCTCCATCCCCAGGTTCCGGGGCATGACCACCACGTTGCCGATCTGAATCCGCCGCAGGGGAAGCTCGTTTTCCTCGCTTCCCAGGAGGACCATTTTAAAGTGGGGTGGGGGGCTGTCGGGAACGTAGCCGGCCAGGATAAAGTAGATGCGGCGAAAACCTTCGGCCTCCGGGCCATGGGTTTCCAGGTGGCGCCCGTAACCCTGGGAGAGGAAGGGCAGCGCAAACTCCGCCATTTCCTCCAGTTCCAGGGGGCCGGCATGGCGGGCGATCTGCCGGCGCAGGGCAAACGACAGAGAAACGCTTACCCCGGCGCCGCCGCTCAGGATGGCGGAGCGCCGGTTCAGGGCAAAGAGTTTGTTGACGTTAAAGATCTCCGGCTGCCCGGCGGCATCGAACCGGGTGGCCAGGCTGTCCGTGGCCAACACGATGCCGTGCTCGTTAAATCCTGCCAGGGCCTGGGTCATAGGGGGTCCTTGAGGAGTGATCTTGGGAGAGCGGTATAGTGGCACCGGCTTCCAGCCGGTGGGCTCATCCTCTGAAAACCATAACTTTCACCACAGGCCGGAGGCCTGTGCCTTTAAATGAAGATTCTTTGGTTGGCGCCAAGTTAGCCAAATTATAGTTTTAGCGTGGTCCTGCCGAGGTCTCACTCAGTGGCAATGGCGCCCCGTCGGGATTATAAAAAAGCCGCATTCTGGCCGGCGGCAAAGTGAACTCCAAGGAGCCCGTGAGTTTCAAGGGGATAGTATCCGGCGTCAGGTCTTTCCAGGCCCGCCGGGGTTCCCCCAACAGCTCCGCCAGGTTGGGGATGGCGACCTCCTGGGGTTCCGGGGTGGTATTGATCACCGCCAGGACCCGGCCCTGGCGGCTCTCCCGGGACTTAAGCAGCAGCGCCACCGGCTCCCCCTTGGGACTGACCCGGGTCTGGGGCCCTTCTTCCAGGAGCACCGGGCATTTCTTCTTCATGCGATTCACCCCCTTGATGAAGGGGGTCAGGTCGTAGGAGGGCGCCTCCCAGTCCTGGGGCCGAGTCTCAACCACGTTGAGGCGCTGCTTAAACCCGTACTCATAGCCCATGGGGATCATCACCCCGGTGGAAAAGTAGGCCGCGAAAAGGTAGCGCTGCCGGGCCACTTCCGGGGCGCCGCGGCTAACTGCGGCCAGCCGCTCGGTGTCGTGGCTTTCCGGGAAGCTGATGGAAGGGGCGATATGGCGAAAGTCGTTGTACTGTTCCAGGCACCAGTCTTCCTGGAAATCCCACCACTTGGAGCTATTGTAGAGGAAGTCGAACCCGGCGGAGGACAACTGAGCGCACTCCGAAAGGCGGCATCCCAGGGTCTCGGCGAAAAACTGGGCCCGGGGTTCCAGGCTCTTGGCCTCGGCGATGAGGCGAGCCCAAAAATCGCCCGGGATCTTGTAGGCCGCATCGGCTCTAAACCCCATGAAGCCCAGGCGCAGGTACTTGGCCACCACGCCGTCGAAGTAGCGCAACAGCCCCTCGGGGTCGGGAGACGGCCAGTACGAAAGCTCCGCCAGGTCGCCCCACACCGTCACCTTGGTGGCATCCGCGGGGTCGATGGCCCCGGGGTGCTTGATCCGGCCCGCCTCGTCCCGGGCGTACCACTCGGGATGCTGGTTGACCAGGGGCGAGTCGATGGCCGTGTGGTTGATCACCAGGTCCAGCATCACCTTGAGGCCCCGGCGCCCGGCCTCTTTCAGAAAGTGTACCAGGGCCGCCTCCGGGTCCTGGCCGGACTCGGGGTCAAAGAGGGGATTGAGGCCGTAGTAATCCTTGACCGCATAGAGGCTGCCGGACAGGCCGGGAGTGTGGATGGGGTTCAAAAAGACCCAGGTGAAGCCCATGGCCGCGATGCGGTCCAGGTGCTCCTCCCACCGGGGGATGGTCCCGGCCAGGGGGGGAAAGAGGTTGTAGATCAAAGCCGGTTCAGACATTAATCACCTCGTTAAATACAGTTGTCAGTTGTCAGTGATCGGTTGTCGGTCGTTCTTATGCCTAAACCGTCATCGATCATTGGACATGATTATGGTTTTTTCCGGTATAAGACTTCCCCATCTGTCACCCTGAGCCGGAGGCGAAGGGTCTCTTGATCAGCGGTAAGTACGGGATTCTTCACCGCCGGCGGCGGCTCAGAATGACAAAAGAGGGGCTTCCCTGCATACTTCATAAATTAATAACCCTGTATTTAATACTGACTACTGACTACTGACCACTATCTTTCAACGGCCCTCGGGCCTTATTCAGGCGGGCCGCCAGCCGGGCAAGCTCCGGGGCCTGCTCCATCTGCTCCAGGGTCAAGGGGAACTTGACCCGCCAGTTGGGGTGCTCTTGCCAGGTGCCCGGCAGATTTTGCTGCTCCGGCGCCCCGAAGATTTCCTCCAGGCGGACCTCCATGAGGACGGCCTTACTCTGGGCCAGATAGTCCAAGATCGCCTCCCGCAGCTCCAGCGGACAGGAATCGCCGGCCTCAGGGTCGTAAGCCGCGCCATCGCCCAGCACCCCCCGGTGCCTCAGGTCTTCCAGCAGGACGCGGCGATCCTGCTCCCGGGCGGCGGCGTCAGCCTCCGCCAGGCGGGCTTCGGGGTACAGGTGCAGCGTCCGTTTGAGGGCCAGGTCATGCCCCTGCCAGAATCCCGTCAGGGTGGGCAGGTCGTGAGTGGTCACCGTGGCCATGGCCCGGGCCGGGTACGCCTCCGGGGGCAGGAAGTGGCGATGAGCGTCCCGTTCAAAGTAAAAGACCCGGTAGGAAAAAACTCCGGACTTGCCCAGTTCCCGCCGGATGCGGGGCGGCACGGTGCCCAGGTCCTCCCCGATGATCAGGGCTCGGGCGCGCACGCTCTCCAGGGCCAGGATGGCCAGGAGTTCCCGGGCCGGGTAGGTGACATAGGCCCCCCGGCTTGCCTCCGCCCCTTGGGGGATCCATAGCAGGCGAAACAGCCCCATGACGTGGTCCATCCGCAGCATGCCGCCGGGCGGGAGGTTGGCCCGGAGGGTGTCGATGAACAACTGGTAGCCCGAGGCCCTGAGGCGTTCCGGGATCAGGGGCGGCAGCCCCCAGTTCTGCCCCTGGGGATTAAAGGCGTCGGGAGGGCAGCCGATAGCCGGGCCCCGGGCAAAGAGTTCCTGGTGGGCCCAGGTGTCGAAGCCCCCGGGGCTCGCGCCCAGGGCCAGGTCTTCGTAAAGGGTGAACGGCAGGCCCTGATTATGGGCCTCCTGGCGCACCTGGCCCAGTTGGGTGGCGGCCAGCCATTGCCCATACTGGAAAAACCGGACCTCTTGGTCGCGCTCCCGGGCGAACTCGGCCACGGCAGAACTCTCGGGGCGCTGATAAGGTTCGGGCCAGCGCCGCCAATCACCTTGCTGGAAATGGTCCGTCAGGGCGGAGAACTGGCCGAACCTGGCCAGGGACTCGCCCCCGACCGCCACAAACCTGGCGAACTCCTGCCCACGGGCCGAGCGGGGGGTATGCTCCGGGGCGCCGTGCGCCTCGCAGAACGTCTGGTACAGGAGTTTTAGGACCCGGCGCTTTAAACGAAGGACTTCCCCGTACGGCACCAGGGCGGCCGCGGCCAGGCAGGCTTTAGCGGCCTGAAATTCCGGGCTGGCCAGGAGATCCTGGGCCGGCCGGCAGGCCGGCAGCTCCGGCGCCATTTCCAGGCTCAGGTACAGAACATTGAGGAAAATCCGGCTGGTGGGGGAATAGGGACTGGGGTCGGCTGTGGCTCGCCCTTCGAGGGCATGGAGGGGATTGACCCCCACAAACGCCGCCCCCAGGGGTCCGGCCCAGCGGATGACCGCCATCAGGTCGGCAAAATCCCCCACGCCCCAGTTGCCCCGGCTCCTCAAGGCATAAAGCGGCAGGTTGAAACCCCAGGCCCGGCGGCCCTCCTCCAGCCAGGCCGGTGCATACGCCTGGGGCGGCGCCGCGATCAACCGGGTCCGGCCGGTTTCCTCCCGGCCGCCGCTCCGCACTTTCACGGTCAGATCGTAATACCCCAACTCCAGGTCGGCGGGCAGGGGCAGCGGCGCCGCGACCCGGAATCCTCCCGGGACCGCCTGGCTCCTCAACCGCCCGGCCGGGGCCAACCTGGTCTCCCATCGGCAACGCGCGCCTGTTTCGCTGACCATCTCCCCGAAGACGTCCACCGCGGCCGGGGGCGCAGGCGCGGGGGACCAGATCCGCACCGTCGCCCTGGCCGGAGCCGGCGCGGGTTTGAGGAGCTGCACCGGCTCCAGCACTGCGCCCCAGGGACCTAAACGCCGCCGGGCGATCTCCCGGTCCAGGGTCTCCGGGTCTTCCCAGGGCACGCCCATGGCGCTGAGCAGGTCCCGGTAGGTGGCCTGGGAGGCGCGGTGGCGGCGGCCAAAATTGTCCCAGTACTGCGAGGTAATGCCGCACAAACAGCCCAAAGCCGCAATTTTTTTGGGGGTGTCCTTATCGGTCATAGTCTAACCGTTGCCCAGGTATGCCTGGTTATAGCGTTTGCCATAAATTCCTTCCGCCTGGAGGTTTTGAAATCCCCCTAAATCCCCCTTTTTCAAAGGGGGACTTTACCAGCAATTCCTTGTGGTTCCCCCCCCTTTCTTAAAGGGGGGCAGGGGGGATTATAAGGCTTCCCATAACGGAAAAAAACTTTTGGCAACGGTATAATTTTAAGGATTCAGCCGCTCCCGCGCCATGGTCTTTTGAACTTTCCGGGGCTATTTTTCAGGGAAAACTTGCCGGATAGGTTTTGCCGAGCCGTCATTGCCGGGGGAGGACGCCGGTCGGCCCGGCGCTGACGCGATTAATCACCCCGTCGGCGATGGCAAAGCAGGCCACCGCGGTCTCCTGATGGCGGGGGTCCCGGCGGACCGCGGCTACGATGTCCACGAATTCCGGGTGACAGGAAAACAGGAGCACCTGCTGCTCCCGGGCGAAATCCAGGATGACCCGGGCAGTGTTCTTGCGGCGGGCCGGGTCGAACTTCACCAGCACGTCGTCCAGGATGACGGGCAAGGGTTCGGAGTGGCGGCCGAACTCCCGGGCCAGCCCCAGGCGGATGGCCAGGTAGACCTGGTCCGCCAACCCGGCGCTCCAGACAACTTCTTCTTTCCGGGCCAGCGACCTATTAGACTCCAGGTGGACCCCGTCCTCACCCACCGCGGCCAGGAGACGATAGCGGCCGTGGGTCATGGTGTGCAGAAAGCGGTCCGCCTCCCGAATCACCTGGGGCTGCCGCTCCCGTTCGTACACGCCCCGGGCTTCCTCCAGGAGATGGCGGCACACCGCCAGGCTGGCCCAGCGCCGGGTAGCGCCGGCCAACTGCTCCTTAACGGTGCGCTGCTGGAAAAGCAGATCGCTCAGCTGCTCGTCCTGTTCCATAGATTTCAACTTACCCTTGAGATCCCCGATTTCCTGATCATCTTGAGAGATGAGGCTCGAAAGCTCCCTGACGCGAGCCTGGAGGCGTTCCTTCTCCCCCTGTAGGTCCAGGGGATCGGTGCGGCTCAGTTCCTCTTCCAGGGCCGCCAGGGCCTCCTGGGCGCCGGCCATGCGGTAGAGGGCGGTCTCTTCGGTCTCCATCTGCTTGACCAACTCCCGCCACTTCTGGTGGGCCTCTCCCCGCCGCCGGAAGTCCTCGGCCTCGGCTGCCCCGGCCTGGCGGAGCAGGTCGTCCCCTTCCCGCTCCAGCTCCTGCCCCCGACTCTTCAGGATGTCCAGGGCCTGGGTGGCGGCCGCCAGTTTGTCGGTGAGCTCCCGCTGTTGCTGGCTGGTCTTTAGGGCCGCGGTTAAGGCCAGGCGGAGGGCGTCCAGATCCCCCACCCCGGGCTCCGCCGCCAGGGGGGGGCGGCCGCAGTCCGTGAGCCCCTGGCCGATTCTCCCCCGGGCCGCGGCTATATAGCCGGACATCTGCTGCACGCGACGGCTTTGGCCGTCCAGGACCCGGGCTGCGTCCCGGGCATTTTCCACCGCCTTGAGCACCGTCTCGAAGCCTTCCGGCCGCACCGCATCAGAAAAGCCCCGGTCGGTGAGCCACCCGGCCCATTCAGCCTGAAGGCGCTTAAAGTCCTCGTTGGCCGGCTCAGTTTCCGCACGGGCCTTGGCAAGACGCGCCTTGGCCTGGGCCAGATGGTCCTCGGCCTGGCGTTGGTCCTGTTCCCGGGCCTGCCAGTCCCTAAGCTGCGCGGCGGCCTGCTCCAATTCCCCGGCGATCTCCTCCAGGACCGTGACGTCGGCCGGCGGCTCCCGGTCCATGACCTGAACCGCCCGGGAAATTTCGGCCTCCGCCGCGGCGCTCTGCCCGGTGAGCTCGGTGATGGCCGCCGCGAGACCGGCCCGGTTCCCCTCCACCTGCTCCAATTCTTGCTCGATAGCGGCGCGGCGCTGCCCTTCCCCTGCGGCTTGCCGGCGGGACACCCAGACAAAAAAACCCGCCAGCGCCAGGCCGACGCCGGCAACCAGGCCGCCAGTCAGGTAATCCCGGCGCCACAGGAAAAAACCGCCCAGACCCAGCCCCAACACCACCCAGGGGAGGCCCAGCCACCCGGGCAGGGTGGCCGCGGATTTCGTCAGTTGCCCCTGAAGCGCCGCGGCCCTGGCCCCGGCCTCGTCCAGGGCGCTCATCCGGCTCCGGAGCCTCTCCGCCAGGACCTCCCGCTGGTGCAGCCAGGTTCGCATCCGCCGCACCGCCTCCTGCCGCCGCGCCAGTTCCTGATTGTCGTTAAGGGACGGGGCCGGCAGGTCTTGCAAATGTTGGGCGGCTGCTTCAGCCTGGTTTTGAGCCTCGGTGGCGGCCTCGGCCAGGGCCAACTCCTGAGCCCGGGCCGTCTCAAACCGCCGCTCCGCCGCCTGCATCTGCCGGGCGAACTCGGCCACCCGCTGGCGCACCTGCACCGAGGTATCCACCTCAGCCAGCCGGGGGACATCCCAGGCCGGCCCCAGCTCCCGCAGTTTGCGCGCAAATTCCGTCTGCGCCTGGTCCAGGTCGCTCTTAGCCGCGGGATAATCGTTCAGGGCCGCGGCCAGGTGCGCCCGCTCGCCGGCCAGGGCCTCGATGGCGTCTTGGCCGGCCAGGACCGCCTCATCCGGGGTGAGCCGGCCCAGTTGCTCCTTAAGGCGATTGATCTCCCCCTCCCGCTGCTGCCGGGTCTGGCGATGCGCGTTCATCTCTTTATGGAGACCCTCCAGGCGTTCGAGACCGTTCACCGGAAAATTCCGGGCATACTCCACGATAACGGCCTGTTCCCGGGCCCGGTTCCGGTTCGCCCAGGGAACCCGGGCCTGCTCCAGCCGCTCCACCCGCCCCAGTTCCCGGCGGCGGCGCTCGGCCTCCTGACGGTTGGCCTCCACCCGCGCCTCCAACTGTTCCCGTTGGCGTTGGCCCTCGGCATAGGCCGCGGCCTGGCCCTGGATCTCCCTGATCCTGGCCTCGATTTCCTTCAGCTTTTTGAGCAGCAGGTTGATCCGTCTCTCGCCCCGTTGGGCCAGAAGGTTGGCCAGTTCTTTGTCCAGGCCCTTCATGACCTCGGGCACCGAGGCGCTCCCCAACCCGGTCCCGGCCGCCAACAGGCGGCCGCGCACCCCTTCCTGGGACAGCACCCCCAGCCCCTGTAATTCATTAAGCCCCACGGCAAACACGTGCTTGAAGGTATCCCGGTCCAGGCCCCCCAGCAGGTGCAAGGCCGGCTCTATCTGCATCCGGGTTCCGCCGGCCTGGGTTATGGTGGCCGGGTGGCGGCCGGACCGCTCGATGGTATAGGGCCGGCCGTCGTGCATGACCACCTGGAGGCGGCCGCCGTGGTTGCCGCCGCGCCACGGGTCGTAATCATTGCGCGTGGGGGCTCGCCGGGGAAAGCCGAAGAGCAGGGTCCGCAGAAATTCCATCAAGGTGGTTTTGCCGGATTCATTGTCCCCCACGAACAGCACCAGGCCGGGAGGCAGGTCTTGTACTCCCTGATCGTGGTAAATCCCAAAACCGTCGATGTGAAAGCCGCTTAGGTACATCAGTCACTCTTCCTCGGGCAGCAACTGGTCCACCCCCAAGATCTCAGCGTCATTGAGGATCGCGAGGAGTTCAGCGTCGGCCAGTTGCATAAGTGTGGCGGCGATCACCCGGTGTTCCGGCCGCCGGCTCAGCACCTCTCGCAGTAAGGCCCCGGGGTTTTCCTGGGCGCGCAGGTTCTGGGCGGCGTTGAGAAAATCGCCGACGAAATCCTGAACCAGGCGCCGCTGGCTGAGGTCCAGGGGCGGCCGGGTCCGGTTTTGCACCGATTCCACCCAGACGAAGTCAGGGCGCTCCGGCTCCCCCTCCCGCAAAGGCTCCGCCAGATCCCGCTCCAGGTCGATCCTTCGGGCCAGCTCCCGGTGCAACTCCCCTCTGCCGGTCAGGTTGAGGCGCAGGATGGCGGCCCGGCCCTCGGCCCCGGCCCGCACCTCATCCCGCACCCGGGACAATTCGTCCAGCAGGTCATCCCAGGTCGAAAGTCCGCCGATGTCCAGGTCCTCGATAAACCAGCGCACCACGTCGGTGGGCACAAACGTGGGGGTGATGCGGCGGGCGCTATCCACCCGCACCAGGTAGCAGCCCCGGGGGCCCATCTCCCGCCGGCTGCGCCCCTGGGGGTTGCCGGGGTAAACGATGCACGGCTCCTGGTCCCGCACGATCTTCCGGGCGTGAATGTGTCCCAGGGCCCAGTAGTCCATGCCGGCGGCCGCCAGGTCCTCCACCACGCAGGGGGCGTAGTTGTCATAGTTGGGGTCGCCGCCGACGTTGCAGTGGAGCACCCCGATGGCAAAAGGCGCCTCCGGGTCCCGCCGGAAGCCGGGTGCGAGGTTGACGTTCACTTCCTTGACCGGGTAACTGATGCCGTAAATGTGGGCCAGGGTGGCGCCGTGCCGCTGAACCGTAAAGCCTTCCACGTCTTGGCCCCCGAAGCGCTCCGCCTGCGCCGGCATCAATAGGTGGGCTTCCCAGCCGGAGAGGGGGTCATGGTTGCCGTGGGCCACAAAACACCGGATGCCGGCCTCTCCCGCCTTCCGGAGCGCGTCCCGGAACCGCAGTTGGGCGCGCAGGCTGCGGTTCTCCCCGTCGTGCACGTCCCCGGCCACGATGATGAAATCCACCGCCTCAATGATGGCCAGGTCGATGATCCGGTCGAAGGCCGTAAACGTCGCTTCCCGGAGCACTGCGGCAATGGCAGGCGCGGCCGCGTGGATTCCCTCGAAGGGGCTGTCCAGGTGCAGGTCGGCGCAATGCACAAAGCTGAAGGGCATAAATGCGGTCATCGCGATCCTGTTAAAGTGTCCGGATGATCTCCCCCGGCCGGTTCTGCGGCTGATACCTGACCCCGGTTGTCCCGGACCAGGACCCCCCGGGTCTCGTCCGCGGCGGGCGTCGTTTTTGGCCAGCCAATCACTCTCATAGGCCTGGGGAAAATCCCCAGTAGTGAGATGATAGAACGTCTCTTTGGCTGCGTCAACTGCTTCGGGGGCCGGGAAAACCTCCCAGAAAGGCCGGCCCAGCACCTGGGTCGGCCCCTACAATTTGTTACATTTCACGGCGAACGTGGTGTTATAATAGATTGAGATTGGCGCGAGCAGGATCACTGTCATGATTTCACCAAGCCCTCACCTCTGGTCCCGGGTCCCGGCCTCCCGGCCCCTGCTATGAGTCTCTTTGCCCCGCCGCCGCCTCTGGCGGCCCGGATACGGCCCCGGACCCTTAATGAGTTTGTGGGCCAGGCGCACCTGGTGGGCCCCGGCCGTCTGTTGTGGCGGTCCCTCAAGGCCGGCCGGCTCTTTGCCTCCATGATCTTCTGGGGTCCCCCGGGGAGCGGCAAAACCACCCTGGCCCGGGTCATGGCCTCGGCCCTGGACGGCCACTTTGTCAGCTTGAGCGCGGTGATGTCCGGGGTGGCCGACTTGAGAAGGGTGGTGGAGGAGGCCCGGCGCCACCAGCACCAGGGGGCCAGCACCGTGGTCCTGATCGACGAAATCCACCGGTTCAACAAGGCCCAGCAGGACGCCCTCCTGCCCCACGTGGAGGATGGGCTGATCACCCTGGTGGGGGCCACCACCGAAAACCCCTACTTCGAGATCATCGGGCCGCTGCTGTCCCGGGCCAAGATTTTCATCTTCGAGCCTCTCACGCCGGAGGATCTCTTCGCCATCCTGGCCCGGGCCTTGAGCGATCCGGAACGGGGTTTGGGGGGCGTCAAGGCCGAAGTCTCCCGGGAGGCCCTGGAATACCTGGCGCAGATGGCCGGGGGGGACGCCCGCCGGGCGTTGAACGCCCTGGAGCTGGCGGTGATGAGCACCGATCCCGGCGAGGGGGGCGTCATCCGGGTGGACCTGGCCGCGGCCAGGGAGTGCATGCCCCGGCGGGACCTCATGTACGACCGGGCGGGGGAGGCCCACTACGACACTTTGAGCGCGTTCATCAAGAGCGTCAGGGGCTCCGACGTGGACGCCGCCCTCTACTGGCTGGCCCGGATGCTGGCGGCCGGGGAAGACCCCCGCCTCATCATGCGCCGGCTGCTCATTCTGGCGGCAGAAGATATCGGCCTGGCGGACCCCCGAGCCCTGGAGCAGACTGCGGCGGCGTCCCAGGCCCTCACCTGGGTGGGCCTGCCGGAAGGGCAGTACCACCTGGCCCAGGCCACCATGTATCTCGCCTTGGCCCCCAAGAGCAACTCCACCCAGGCCTATTTCCGGGCGCAGGCAGCCCTGGAAGACCAAGGCGCCACCCAGGTGCCCGCGCCCTTACAAGACGCCCACCGGGACCAAAAGGGCCTGGGGCACGGTCAGGGGTATCTCTACCCCCACGATTTTCCCGGCCACTGGGTGGACCAGGCGTATCTGCCGGCGGATTTGCGGGGGGCGGGCTTCTATGAACCGGGGACGGAAGGGGAGGAGCCGGAGTTGGCGGCCCGCTGGCAGGCTCTTACCAACCAGGGGAAAAAATCGGGGTCCCCGGGGAGCCAGTCGGATGAGGACCGATAGCCCCGGCCGCCGACGCGGACCGATGATCTTGACCTCAGGATGTTTAAAGACCCGGGGCGAAAAACTGATAAATTTTTCCGGAATAAACCGGCTTGCCATTGGACTTTGTTCCCGGACATGATTATAATAGCAGTGGGGATGTTTGGGGGAAGCACCGTTCTGGCGAAGGGGGTGCATGTGCCATGCCTCGAATCTTGTTTGTCGACGGCGAACCCCACATCCGGCAGTTGTGCCTGGAAGAATTGCAGGATGAGGGCCATGAAGTGCAGGTAACCGGGCAAGGCGGGGAAGTGGTCCGCCTGGTGGATTCCTTTCAGCCCGATATGGTTATCCTGGAGGTTCTCCTGCCGGATATGTCCGGGTTGGAGGCCGGCAGGATGATCAAGGGAATCAATCGCCAGACCCGGGTGGTGCTTTATTCCTACGGGTGCGCGCCCCGGGACCTTTCCAGTTGGGGCGCCGATGATTTTGTGGTAAAATCCCCCAATCTCGACGGCCTCAAAGCCGCGGTGCGGCGCTTACTGCCCGCCTAGACGCCGGCGCCTCCGGAGGTCAGCGTGGCGATCATGGAAATCAGCGTGGTCCCCTTGGGACTGGGAGATGCCAGTGCGGGGGGTTATGTCGCCGCGCTCATCAGGTATCTCCAGCAAGAGGGCATCCCCTATGAACTCACGGACATGGGCACCCTGATCCACGGCCACGCCGCCAGGTTGCTGAAGGTGGCCCAGGTCCTGCACGAACTCCCCTTTGACCAGGGGGTCAACCGTGTGCTCACGCATATCACCATCGATGATCGCCGGGACAAAGACGTTCATTTAGGCGACAAAGTAAAATCGGTAAAGGTGCGGCTTACATAAAAGGATATGGCAAACCAGAAAAAGGATTATTACCAGGTCCTGGGAGTGCCCCGGGACGCCGGTGTGGACGAGGTCAAGAAGAAATACCGCCAGATAGCCCTCAAATACCATCCGGACCGCAATCCCGGGAATAAAACCGCGGAAGAGAAGTTTAAAGAGGCCGCCGAGGCTTACGAGGTCCTCCATGACCCGGAAAAGCGGCGCCTCTATGACACTTACGGGCACGAAGGCCTGTCTTCCTCCGGGTTCACCGGGTTTTCGGATTTCTCCGACATTTTCCGCTCTTTCAGCGACATCTTCGGGGACGTCTTCGGCTTCGGCGGCGGCTTCGGGGGCGGGGGCGGCCCCCGGCCCCAGGCGGGCAATGATCTCCGGTACGATCTGACCTTGGATTTCCTGGACGCGGCCCTGGGAACCGAGGTGACCGTGGAGGTGCCCCGGGTGGTGACCTGCCGCACCTGCGACGGCAGCGGCGCCAAGCCCGGGACGAAGCGGACCCCCTGCCCCCAGTGCGGCGGCCGGGGGGTGGTGTCCCGCAGCCACGGCATCTTTCAGATCACCACCACCTGTCCCCGGTGCCAGGGCATGAAGGAGTTCGTGGCCGAAGCCTGCTCCGGCTGTAACGGGGAAGGCCGGCTCCGGGAAAAGAAGAAGCTCAAGGTGAAAATCCCCCCCGGCATGGACAGCGGCACCCACTTGGTCATGCCCGGCGAAGGCAACGGCGGCGTGCACGGCGGGCCTCCGGGGGATTTATACATCGTCATGAACGTCCGGCCCCACGATTTTTTCCAGCGCGAGGGCTACGACCTGCATCTGCAGGCGCCCATTTCCTTTGTCCAGGCGGCCCTGGGGACCCGTTTCACCATCCCCACCCTGAAGGCCAGCCACGAACTGGTAATCCCGCCGGGCACCCAACCCGGGGAGGTGATCCGGTTAAAGGGCGAAGGCGTGCCCTACCCCAAGGGCCAGCGCCGGGGGGACCTGCTGGTCACGGTCAGGGTCATCATTCCCCGGGACCTCAATGCCCGGCAGCAGCACCTGCTGAAGGAGTTGGCCCAGGAAGAGCCCGAGACCCACGCCCCGCCGGCAGGCTCCCCCGAGTCCGACGAAGGCTTGCTGAAGAAGCTGTGGCACTCCATCACCGACACCCTCAGCGACCGCAAGCAGGAACAACAAAAAGATTGAGGTTCCCGGGCGTCGCCGTAGAGGGCGACGCCGGTTTGGACCTTATCCTCCCAACGCGAAGATCTTTCCCCTTCTCCTAACAAGCCGGGGTTCGGCGTCTAATGATGCGAAAGGCGGGATGCGCTGCGCTTTCCCGCCCTACGGAGCTCTTATGACCTTAACCTCACATCAATGGCTGAAAACCGGGAGGAAGACTTAAGGGTGACTAGAGTTCAACCCTTTCCAGCCAGGCAGACTCGGTCGCGCCCGGTCTCCTTAGCCCGGTAAAGAGCAACATCTGCGGCTTGCAAGAGGGATCTATGATTGGTTCCATGAACCGGAAATACCGCTACTCCCAATGACAGGCTGATAGGATCCATAACCTTCTGCCCCTGGCGTACCCGCAGGTCTTTAACGGTTTCCCTAATCTGTTCGGCGCGTTGATGAGTCACTTCCAACGAAGCCTCGGGCAGAATGAGGGTAAACTCCTCCCCCCCATACCGACAGGCAATATCGCTGCCCCGCACATGTTGCTGCAAGAATTTACCCAATTGCCGCAATAAGGCATCCCCCCCATTGTGGCCAAACGTATCATTAAACCGCTTAAAATGGTCAATGTCCACCATGATGACCCCCACGTGCTTACTCTGGCGTCCGGCCCGGATAAGTTCCCGGTCCATGGATTCTTCCATATAGCGCCGATTGAACAGGCCGGTAAGGGGGTCCCGCACGGAGAGATGCTGCAGCGCCTCCTGCAATTTTAACTTGGCCAGCGCCAGCCCCAGATGGTCTGAGACTCTGAGAGCTAAGTTCTGCTGCCTTTCTGATTGCGCCGGGTCTGTTGATCCCAACAAGACATGGAACACGCCGATGGCCTCGCCTTGGGCCACCAACGGCATGCACAGATATGTCTTCTGCTCCGGCTCTACATGCCGGCACTGAAATCCGGCCCCGATCTCGGCTACGCCATGCGGCCGCCCCCGCCTCAGGGCCCAGCATTCATCCGGGGCGAACACGGTCTTCGATGGCGGGGCCTCGCCCCAAAGGGTAGTAGCCTCCAGCAAGTTCCGGGAAGAATTGAATAGATATACCGCCCCGGAGTTGCCGGGAAACAGGTTTTGCACCGATTGCCGGATACCGATGGCGGCTTCTTCGCTCGTATTACAACTTTGCAGGAGTTCACCCAGTTGGCCGAGCAGGCTAATCTCATCATTCCGTTGCTCCAGCTCTTTAGCCCAGTTCATGAGCCGATTATTGGCTTCGCGCAGTTGAGAGTTGCGCTCAGCCACGGTGGCTTCCAGTTCCTTGCGGTCAGTAATGTCAAAGAATAACCCGCTGACATACTGCACTTGGCCGTCTGGACCGCACACAATATGGCTTCGTTCATTGATCCAGATCTCATTGCCCTTTTTCGGCCTGATCCGGTATTCCCGGACATAAGACTTATTGGTCTTCAGGGCATGGATAAAGGCCTGCCTGGCCTGGTCCAGGTCTTCAGGAACAATCAGGTCGGTCCATTTCAGGCGCCGGGAGTCGAACTCTTCCCTGGGATAACCGGTCATGATTTCGATCTTCTTGTCAAAGGTATCAATCGACCCGTCTATGCTTCCCTTGAACAGGACCGCGGGGATATTGTCCATGACGATGTGAAATTCTCTTTCGGTCTGCCGGAGCCGGTCTTCGAGGCGCTTTTGCTCGGTGCGGTCGAAAAACAAGCCGCTGACATACTCTGCCTGGCCGCCGGCATCGCCGACAATATGACTCCGCTCATGGATCCAGATTATGTTTCCTTCTTTCCCTTTTATTCTATATTCCCGGACATAGGCCTTGGTGGTCTTCAAGGCTTGCACAAAGGCCATTTTGGTGGCATGCCGATCTTCCTCCAGAATCAGGTCGGTCCATTTCAGGCGCCGGGAGTCGAACTCTTCCCTGGAAAACCCGGTCAAGGCCTCGACTTTCTGGTCAAAGAGATCAATGGCGCCATCGAGATACCCCTTAAAGACTATGGCCGGGACATTAGCCATCAATACGATTAATGTCTGTTCCATTTTTCGCAACGCCTCCTGAGTCTGTTCAAATTCGGAATATTCCATGACCGTCTTGGCACCTCGCTTTGACCGGAATTGTCGGTTAGAAAGCCCCAAGCTAACTATAGCCGGGTCATGGGGAGCACGGGAATGTGCCGCCATGGCCCCATAATGATTCTTATCGGCTTAGGCGGGATAAAGAATAAGTTAATAATTTTGGTTGATTCAGCCCCCGATAATCGTCATGACCGCATGATAAGGCCAGGGAGAGGGTTATCTCCAAACGGCTCGATCCCAGCAATGAGGCCGAGAAAGGGGGAACGCGAGAGTCGGCGGCGCGCCACCGGCACGCCTCGTCCCGCCTACACTTGCGGCAAACCCGCTTAATAATCCAACTTTTTCTCGCGGATAAACTGATCCACCAGGGCGAAGACCTCCTGGTTGCCGCAGAAATTGCCGGTCTGGATCTGGGCGCGGCAGTCGTCCAGGCGCGCCTCGAAGGCAGGGATGATCTCGGGGGGGGGCGGAATCCGGTGAAATACCGGCCGTATCCCAGGCGCTCGATGTAGAAGGCGTTTAAAAACTGTTCGAAGGCGTTTTTGATGGGGAAGGAGATCACCGGCTTGCCGTAGAACAGGGCCTCGGAGGTTAGGGTATGGCTGCCCCCGCACACCACGTAGCGGCAGGACGAGAGGTCGTCCAGGAAGCCGGGCTCGGAGTTTTTCTTGAAGTGCAGGTTGCCCTCGGTGCGCTCCTCGTTAAAGCCATAGACCATCACCGGGGAGGGGATGGCGCTCAGGAAAGGGAAAAACCGCTTGAAGGTGGTATAGCCCTGGTAGGCCACCACATGGCCGCCGAGGCTGGGCCGGCGCTCGATCACGCTTTCCCGGAGGAGCGGCGGCAGAATTTTGGCCCGGACCCCGGGTTTTACCGGGGACTGGAAAAAGGAGATCACCAGAAAATCCGTGGCCCGGCTGAACAGGGAGGACACGGCGTAGCTGGTGGAGAGATAACTGGGATACTGGGTCCAGGGGACCGGGTGGCGGCAGCAGGTGATGACGTGTTGATGGTCGATGGACAGGCAGGGGACTCCGGCCCGGCGAGACGCCTGGGGCAAAAAATACTCATAATCGGTCATGGTCACGTCGGGCTGAAACCGGTCCATGAGGTCCAGAACCTGGCGCAGATGGCGGCGGGATTGACACCTGACCCTGAGGCCGGCGATCAGGGTGGCGGCTACGTCCACCCGGTGGCCCTTAACGACCGTCGGCGGATTGGGGCATTCCTCCACCTGGAATTCCTGACCCAGGATGGCGGCCCCGGTATCGTGGCTGACAAAAAGAAACTCGTGCTCGGGAAAGTGCCGGGCAATGGTCAGGGCCCGCACGGCGTGCCCGTGTCCGATGCCGTGGACCCCATAGAGAATTCTGGCCATAGCGTCAGGCCCTGGTAAGCCGGGGGGAGCCCGGAGTCAACCGGGGTAAGGGTTTTGTGATGTTTCTCTGGGCTCGATTCATCAGGGGTTCCGTTCGGGTTCCCGGCTGCGGATGATTTCCCGCACCCTGCCGCCCCAGGTGACCCGGTAGGAGATGCCGTGCCAGGCGATGGTGTCGGTGCGCCAGGTTTTGATATAGCACCAGCAGGCCATGAAAATGTTGGCATAAAAGGCCAGAAGCCAGGGTCCCAAGGGCGTCGGGCGGGGGACCAGGGTGCGGCACCAGGCCCCGATGGCGGTCAACGTCAGCAAAAACCCCAGACTGATCAGGGCCACGGGCGGGTCCACCAGTCCCGTCAGGCCCCCCAGACCGGCCAGCACCGCCAGGATAATGGGCCCGGCCAGCACCCACACCGCCAGCGCCGCGGCCAGCCAGACGCCGGGCAGGCAGTATTTCAGATATAACAGTTGCCTGGTCAGCCAGGTGTTCCAGCCGGGCAGGGTCTGGCCGGCGAGATGGGTGTCCAGGATGGCGGTGGCCACCGGCGCCGTCCGGATGCCGAACCGCAGCAGGCGCAGCCCCAGGGGAAAGTCGTCCAACACCTTGGTCCCCAGGACGCCGGCGATCCCATAATCGTGGAAGACGGACCGGAGCAGCGCGGTAGCCCCGCCCCAGGGCAGGGCAATGGCGGCAAAACCGTGCAGCAGGTGCAGAGTCAATACCGTCTGGAGTATTCCCAGGGTGGGCACCCGGGCATCGCCGGGAATGATGCGGTGGAAACCTGAGGTCAGGACCGCGTCCCCGGTGACCAGGGGGTGAATGAGATCCCGGAGAAAGTTTGGCCGGGCCTGGTGAGTGCTGTCGCAAAACACCAAGATTTCCACGGAGTCGTCCAGGGCCCCGACCCCGGCCAGGATGTTGCGGTTCTTCTGGGAGCAGCCGGCCGCCGGGCCGCTGACGATGTGGCGGCTATGGGGGTGACGGGACAGCAAAGCCCGGACCAGGGGGGTGGCGGGGTCCTCCAGGTCCCGGGTGACCAGGACGGTTTCATAGTTGGGGTATGGCTGATTGAGCAGCGAGGTCAGCGCCGCCTCCATTTCCGGCGAGTTCCCGGTGAGGGGCACAATGAGGGCGACCCTGGGACAGGCGGGCCATGATGCAGCCGCCGGGGCTGAACCTTCGGGCTCACGCCCCGGAAAACTCCGGCGCACATGCCGGCGGCTGTGAACCAGCAGAACCAGCAGGGCCAGGATCAAAAGGGCCATGGAGGCCAACATCAGGGCCGTCAAGCAATTCCTCCTGGGGCCATGCGACCCACCCGGGGCGTCCCACCATAAAATAAAGGCCGGGGGCCTTGACCCAGCCAAACCCCGTAAGCTGAAAATCACTTATCAGATGGCCTTCAGGCCTGTCAAGGAAAATACCGGCCCCCCGGGAGTCAAGCCGGCGCCGGATTATGCCCCTTGAGCCATTATTCGCGGGGAGGTTCTCCCCTCCGGAGCCACCACCGCACCGCCAGGAGCAGGGTGGGGGCCAGGGCCAGGGCTTCCGTCGCTTCCCGTGGCAGGCGGCCGTGCCCCATCAGGTACAGCAAGGCGCCTAAAAGGACGGTAAGGCCCAACTGCAGCAGGGGCCGCCGGCGCATGAGCCCCAGACGCCGCTGGCAGTAAGACACGGTCAGGAGAGCCACCCCGCTCTTGGTGAGCACCATGGCCAGGGCCGCCCCCATGAGGGGCGCCCGGGGAATTACCAGGGTGCACCAGACCAGGTTGAAGGCTAGCCCGCCCAGGTAAAAGATCAGGAGCATCCGCTGGAGCCCCATGCTGATCATGAGAAACGCCGCCAGGTTGTGCATAAAGGCAAAGACCACGGTCACCACCAGGAGCTTTTGCAGCCAGATGGCTTCCGGGTAATTGGGGCCGTAAATCAGGGTGATGATGCGGTCGCTCTCGATGAACAGCAGGAACATGACCGCCAGGGCGGCGGCCAGCAGCCAGCGGGCGGTGTTCTGGGCCAGTTGGGAGACTTTGGCGCGGTCCACCTCCCAGAGCTTGACGAAGATCGGGAACAGGATGCTCTGCAGGAGCACGTTGGAGACCAGGGCGGAGATGCCGTCCACGGTCTGCCAGGTAACGCTGTATTGGGCCACGCCGTGGGCCCCGGCGTACTTTTGGAGGAAAAAGAGGTTGGCCTTGTTGTAGATGATGGCCGAGACTTCGATGAGGGCAAACACCAGGCCCAGTTGCAGGGTGGAACCCAGCCGCCCCAGAGAGGGCCACTTGAAACGGAAGCGGCCCCGGGAGCGCACCAGAATAAAGCTGCCTCCCAGATTGACCAGGCTCTCGATGAGCTTGAACGCGGCCACCGCCAAAGGGCTGGCTCCCAGGGCCAGGGCGATGAGGCCATAGCCAAAGCCCAGGCCGGCCGCCAGGACTTTGATTTTGCCCTGGAGGTCCTGGCGGCCCCGGACCTGCAAGGCCACAAAGAAAGAGTTGGACAGGGCCTCCAGCCCCGCCCCGGCGCTGAGCATAAACATGACGCGCTTGAGGGACAGGGAGTAGTCCTGCCACTCCATGAAGCCCAATACCCCCAGGAGCGTCAGGACCAGCAGGCCCCCTTTCAGCAGGGATACCTGGGTCAAGGCCGCGTCCTGATCCCCGTCCTTTTGGGCCAGGAGGGACACCAGGGGCAGGTTGAGGCCAAATTCCGCCACCAACAGGAGGATGCTCCCCAAACCCAGGGCCAGCATAAACTCCCCGTAGGTGGTGGAACTGACCCGGGCCAGATAGATGAGGAAAACGGTTTGCAGGGCCTCCCGGACCCAACGGGCGCTGAGCAGGTAGGCAAACTTCTGGAGGATGCGGGGCGGGGCGGCCTCCCCCGGACCTGGCGGGCTTTGGCTGCTTATGAGCATCAGGGGATCGACGCTGACCTTAAGTTTGATTTTTTCAAGCCCGGGGCTCCCGCGGCGAGAGCTTTCCGAAGTCTCTTTTATACCAGATATCGCCGCTCTCGGTGATGAAAAGTCTCCTGGCGGGCGGATGCGGCCGAAATTCCGGCCGGAGCGTAGCCTTGGCCTTCAGGGGTCGGACTGAAGGTTTTTGTAAGTGTAAGTGTAAGTGAAAGTGATTGCCATGCCCGGCGCCATGTTTTATCATCTTCTCAGGCAAAGACGCGGCCGGCCCGGACGGGTTGCGTGTTGGCGGGGCGGCCGTCCCTGGCCGCCTTGAGGTCGCGGGCCTAGAGGCCCGCCCCACCGGGTTATGGTCAAATAAAAATTTCCTGGAATAATCAATGAGGCCGGACCACCGGAACGAGAGCGCCGCAAACTGGTTCCAGCGCAATCCCAAGAAAACCCTGGCCGCGGTCACCCTAATTTTTTTTCTGGCCATAGTCTTCGCCGCGGAAAAATTTCTGGAATTCAATAACCACCGGCACGGGATTTTCCTGGAGGCGGAAGTCGAAAGAAGGTATGTCCGGCTGAAAGAGTACCGCCCCGGCACCCGCCTGCTGCTGGCCTTTCCCCGCAATCACCTGCCCTACACCGACAATGTCTTCACCAAGCAGTACCGGGTTGAAATAGATAATAACGGCTTTATCGCCCCTTCCCGGAAACATGACCGGCCCGATAAGGTCATCGTGTTCCTGGGCGGGTCCACTACTGAGTGCATGTTTGTGGACGAGGACCACCGGTTTCCTTACGTGGCGGGGCAGATCCTGGAGCAGGCGACGGGCGCCAGGATCAATTCCTACAACGGCGGGATGTCAGGCAGCAACACCCTGAACGCCATCGATATCCTGATCAACAAGGTGATCCCCCTGAAACCCGACGTCGTGGTCTTCCTGGAGAACATCAACGACCTGAGCACCCTCCGGTATGAAGGGACTTACTGGAACCAGCGTACGGCCCGGTCGCCCCTGGAGACCCTGAAAAAGCGGCAACTGGTGGGCAAGCTTTTGAAAGAAATTTTTATTCCCCATCTCAACCACGCGTATAGAAATCTGCGGAAGACCCTGTCCGGGCAAGAGGAGGACGAATTCGCCGGCGCCCGGGGTAAAACGCTCACCATTGACCGGGTCAAAATGGTGCAGGATTTTGCCGCCGCCCTTCAGACGATTGTCTGCACCTGCAAGGCCTGGGGCATCGCGCCGGTGCTGATGACCCAGGCCAACCGGATCACGGACCACCCCGACCCGGTGGTGGCGGCCTACATCAGCCGCGACGGCCGCGACCGCGGCATCAGCTACCAGAAATTCAAAGAGATGTATGACGCCTTCAACGACACCATCCGGGATGTGGGCCGGAAGAATCAGGTCATGGTCATCGATCTGGCCCGGGAAGTGCCCGCCGACAAAAAATACCTGTATGACCTGGTCCACTTCAATGACGCCGGGTCCCAATTGGCGGCAGGGATCATCGCGGCCCGGTTGAAAGGGGTCATTGCCCCTCAGTAGGGGGTAGAAGGCTGAGTACAGGATTTCATCAATACGCTAACGTCATCTATTGCCCCCCTCACCCCAACCCCCGAAGCGGGGGGAGAGGGAGTAGGTTAGGTCGCCGGGTTTTTGATGCTGGCAGAGCCTCAAATCGGCCCCATCTTTTCCCCTCTCCCCCAATGGGGGTGTGATACGAAGTTGCAGTCCAAAAACTATTAAAATTTATGTCATTCTGAACGGAGCGCAGTGGAGTGAAGAATCTCGGCGGCTTTAAAATAGAGATTCTTCGCTGCGCTCAGAATGACAAAAATAGTCTTTTGATTGCTCATTGGCATGAGAGGGTCAGGGTGAGGGGGAAGTGATCTTCAAGGCGTAAAAAATACCTTACCGTATTTATGAACCACTGTACTTAATGGTGCGCAGTGCGCTACATACCCCCCTCTACCACAGCTTGCCCGGCCTCGCCTCCTTCACCGCCAGGGCCAGGCCGTCGCGCTCCGGGGAGTGCCGGGGCAGGAAGCTCAGCAGGTGGACGGCGCGCCAGGCGGGGTTCTCTAAGATTTCCCGGTTAAAATCCGCCGCCCCGGAGAAGCCCACGTTGTCCGCCACCAGGAGGCCGCCGGATCGCAGGAGGCGGCGGCAGAGGGTCAGGGCCGGCAGGTAGGATTCCTTGTCGATGTCCAGGAAGATCAGGTCAAAGGTCTCCGACATCTCCGCCATCAACTTCAGGGCCTCCCCCACCCTGACCGCCACCACCTCGCTGAGCCCGGCCCGGGCGAAGTTGCCCCGGGCCCGGTTGGCCATGGGTTCGTCCAATTCCAGGGAAACCACCCGGCCCGGTATCCCGGCGCAGGCCCGGCCCAGAAAGATGCCGGAATACCCGGTGGCGGTGCCCAACTCCAGGATGCGGGCGGCCCCGGTGGCGGTGGCCAGGATGAAGAGGAGTTCCCCCACCACGGGGCCCACGATGGGGATGGACTCACGGGCGGCCTCGGCTTCCAACTCCAGGAGCAAGGCATCGCTGGCGGGCGCCAGGCCCCGGAAATAGCCTTCCAGATCGGGCATCATTTTGGTCATAGTCCCTCCTGCCTCTGCAGATATGATAAGAGAATCCCTCGAATATTTTCATCAGTCCGGTTACTATTATGGCAGGAAATTAGGGGGAGAGGAAGGGCCGGCGGCCCGGCCCCAACTCCTTCAGGCTAGTGTTAGATTTCATAAATTGTATGGCAATTATTTTCCCCGGACCTCCCAAATGCTCTTTTAAGGTCCCCCTTTCCTAAAGGGGGATTTAGGGGCAATGCTGTTCACTTAAGGTTTGGCTATTTCGATGGGTTGCTGGGGCGAGGATGCCCCCCCTCACCCCAGCCCTCTCCCCCCGCCGGGGGGAGAGGGAGAATTACCGGATATCCTTCTTT
>Ga0194126_10002439_pt1 | contig 30120 bp, 42 predicted proteins | sample TA2KigC150mmetaG_FD_148641 | JGI IMG/M metagenome (GOLD analysis project Ga0194126, IMG submission 148641) | Freshwater microbial communities from Lake Tanganyika, Tanzania - TA2015035 Kigoma Deep Cast 150m | ecosystem: Environmental > Aquatic > Freshwater > Lake | place: Tanzania: Lake... | reverse complement strand
TCCTTTGAATGTAAGCGCCTCGCTTCCTTCTAAAAATTGTTTGACCTGCTCTACTGTAGTTAACTCTTTGTCGTTCATGATAAGTTGCATGTCCCAATCATAAACGAGACGCCTGTCTGTTCAGGCTCATCCTGTATTAGAAATCGATACCTCCTCCAGGCTCATCTTGTATTGGAAGAGACTGAGGCTGCCAGTAAAACCTTCAGTGCGCTATAATATCGCTTCTGCTATTGCGAGATGCTGTCCGAAAACATTTAATATGAAAACCCCAGAAATTACTCGTCACGGCAAGGAAAACGGCGAAGGCATGGTGGTGCACTACCGCACTGCCCGTGGCACTGACGTCTTTGGCCTGGGCGTGCCCAATATCTACTCCAACACCGATTGGGACCTGGGCCCCACCTGGTGCTATCTGGTACTCGGCGACAGGACTACCCTCATCGACACCGGCCGCCGTGGCAACGTCGAGGTGCTGCAAAATCTCTTGAAAGCCACAGGCAAAAGACCTTCAGACATTGACAGGATTGTGGTCAGCCACAGCCATGAAGACCATGATGGCAACCTTGCTGACTTGCTGCCCGTATCTCAGGCAGAACTGGGGGCACATACCATATATAGCCAGATGATTGCCTACCATACCCATGTGCAGGACGGCGCCAGGCATCCAGACCTCCCCGGTTCCTGCCGTATGTGCTTTATGCCCGAGATAGTCCGCCGGGAATGCCTCCCATACCACCAGAGACGTAGCGCGCTCAAGCTGGATTTCGCCATCCAGGACGGCGAGACAACATCTGACGGTAGTCTCCGCTTCCTGTTTACACCCGGCCACTCGCCCGATGCTGTCTGCGTGGTGCTGGATGACGAGGTCATCTTCACGGGTGATACTGTCCTGCCTGATATCACATCACACCCCTCCTCGGTCAGCTTCTTCCACGCCAATCGCCTGGTGCTGCCGGAAGAATACCGCGCCGAGAACCAGGTCTATGGCCTGCTCAACTACATAAAGTCCCTGTCCAGCTTAGCCTCCATTTCCCCTAACCCCATACCTGCCTTCCCCGCCCATCGCCTGTTCTACAACAGTCAATTCAACCTCATCAGCGACGTATCTCATCGCGCCCGCGACATCATCCAGTTCCATTTAGACCGCTGCCGCGCCATCCTGGAGATTATCGGTGATGGTACTATCAGCCTGGAAGAGATAGCCGTCCGCCACTTCCCATCAGCCCTGCTCCAGGGCATGGGCAAGACCATGGCACTCAACGAAATCCTGACCCACCTCGAGCTCCTCCAGGACTGCGGCGATGTTCAACTGCTCGGCGAAAAGGGGGATAAGGCAAAGCGCACAGGCTTAGAAGGTTACGCCAAGACTATCCAACAACATCTACTCGGTAGCTGACCAGCCAACTATCATCTACACGCCACGATGACAGCTTCAGCGCTGGTGCCCCTTCTTTATCCAATCTCCCTATACAAACCTATCTCGGGGCGGCCTTCGGCCAAGCTTCCGGCAGCTTTGAAGAACTCTTTGAAGTAGGGCGTTGAGGTGTGGTAGTCCAGTGCCTCTTTGTTCTCATATCTCTCATAGACCAGGAACTTGTCGGCATCATCTAGGGCGCGGTGGACAATATAGGTCAGTGTACCTGGCTCCTTGTGGATTTCGGGAATGAGCTTGCGGAATTCCTTCTCCAGTTCGTCACCCTTGCCCTGGGCTGCTTTCAACGTGGCAGCAACGATTAACATTGTTATTACCTCCTTATAGGTGCTACCAATACATGGTTAGACTTGCGTTCTACCTAAATACGATGTACTATGATACACTGTGCCTGCGATAAATGCGACTGTAGTGCTACAATGACAGCGATGGATACAACGATTACGGCGATAATGAGCAGGGAAAACACTGCAACAAGTAGTGATTGCAGCAGTGGGCTTTCCCCCTCGTTGTTGACTTATCCCAGGAGATTATGCTATATTGAACCGTTAGCGTCTACTAGCCATTCGTCTGCTTTACCAAGCTGATTAAGCCGGCTGGTTGAACCGGGACGCGATCCCTCAGGGGAAAGAAAACCGGTAAGCAACTAGGTGGCTTTTTAATTGGTGGAAATTCTAAGGAAAAAGGAATAAGTTCAGTATGCCGACGGTCAATCAACTAGTTCGGAAGGGGCGAACCAAGGTCTCCAAGAAGACCAAAGCCCCGGCATTGAATGTTACCTACAATTCCCTGAAGAACAGGGTCAACCGCGGTAACAACTCGCCACAGAAGCGTGGCGTCTGCGTGCAGGTGAAGACCATGACGCCGAAGAAGCCGAATTCCGCACTTCGCAAAATTGCCCGCGTGCGGCTGACTAACCACATCGAAGTAACCGCCTATATCCCGGGCGAGGGACATAATCTGCAGGAGCACTCGGTGGTGCTGATTCGCGGGGGTAGGGTCAAAGACCTGCCCGGCGTACGCTACCACATCATCAGAGGCACACTGGATACCGGCGGAGTAGAGAATCGGCAACAAGGACGCAGCAAGTACGGAGCCAAGCGAGGCAAGGGCCCCTTGGTAAGAGCCGCTGCGCCAGCACCGGCTACGGGGGAATAAATGCCAAGACGTGCTAAGCTAATCAAACGGGAAACTCCATATGACCCCAAGTATAAAAACCTGGTCATGGCCAAGTTTATCAATAAGATAATGGTCGATGGTAAAAAATCTACCGCCCGCACCATTGTTTACGACACCATGGACCTAATCGCAGAGAAAACTAAGTCGGAGCCAGTAGAGGTTTTTGACCAGGCAATTAAGAATGCTACACCTCTGCTACAGGTAAAGTCACGGCGCGTCGGCGGCGCTACCTACCAGGTGCCCGTTGAAGTCCGCCCTGATAGGGGAATGGCACTGGCCATGCGCTGGCTCATAGACAACGCCAGGGCACGTAGCGGCAGGTCAATGGCAGAAAAACTAGCTTCGGAAATGATAGATGCCTCACAAGGTCAAGGAGCTGCTGTGAAGAAAAGACAGGATACTCACAAGATGGCCGAGGCAAATAAGGCGTTTGCTCACTACAGATGGTAACAGCGGTAAAAACTAAGGCCCAGCAGCCGAAAAAATCGGTTGGTATAGGAAACGGCGTCATGTCCAGGACTTTTCCTCTGGAAAGGGTGCGAAACATAGGAATCATCGCACATATAGACGCAGGCAAAACCACCACTACCGAAAGATTCCTGTTCTACACCGGGCGCACCTACAAGATAGGTGAAGTGGACGATGGGACGACGGTGATGGACTGGATGGAGCAGGAGAGGGAACGCGGTATCACCATCACTGCCGCCGCCACCACCTGCCACTGGCGGGACTGCCGCATCAACATTATCGATACCCCGGGACATGTTGATTTCACCGCCGAAGTAGAACGCAGCCTTCGCGTGCTTGATGGTGGTGTAGTGGTACTGGATGCGGTAGCCGGCGTTGAAGCGCAATCCGAGACAGTATGGCGCCAGGCAGATAAATACAAGGTGCCCAGAATCTGCTTCATCAACAAGATGGACAGGGTAGGCGCTGACTTTGAACGTACATTACACATGATAGAGGAACGGCTACGGGCAAAAGCCGTGCCTGTGCAGTTGCCCATAGGCAGAGAAAGCCAGTTCCAGGGCGCTGTAGATTTAATTGAAAACAAAGCCTGGATATTCTCCGACGATGCCACCATCCCGCCCGAGGAAACATCCATACCGGAATCGCTCAGGGAAGAGGCCTCGACTCGCCGTTCAGCCATGATCGAAAAGCTAGCTGAAAACGACGACCAGTTGATGCTTCTCTACGTAGAGGGCAAGGAGATACCAGTGGAGGAAATCAAGGCTGCCACCAGAAGGCTAACAGTGACCAACCGCATCGTCCCGGTCTTCTGCGGCAGCGCTTTCAAGAACAAGGGCATCCAGCCCTTGCTCGATGCTGTGGTGGACTATCTCCCATCACCACTGAACGTGCCGGCCCTGGATGCTATAGACCCCAAGACAGGAGAAAAGGTCACCCGGCAGCCGAGCGATGATGCTCCCTTCTCAGCGCTAGCTTTCAAAGTGGTAACCGACCCCTTCATGGGCCGATTGGTCTATTTCAGGGTATATTCGGGCAAGATAGGTGTAGGAGCGCAAGTACTCAATGCTAGCAAGGGACAGAAGGAACGCCTGGGCAGACTCATCATCATGCACGCCAACCGCCGCGAGGAAATCGAAGAGGTTGACACCGGCACCATTGCAGCCACGGTAGGCCTCAAAAATACCTTCACCGGTGATACATTATGTGAAATAGGCGAACCAGTCCTACTAGAGGCGATACGATTCCCCGAGCCGGTGCTTTCCATGGTCATCGAACCAAAGAGCAAGGCAGACCAGGATAAGCTAGGTGAAGTATTGAACAAGCTCTCCGAAGAAGACCCCACCTTTAAGATGCGCACCGACCAGGAGACCGGCCAGAGCCTCATCGCCGGCATGGGCGAACTGCACCTGGAAATCTTGATAGACCGCATGCTGCGCGAATTCAACGTGGCAGTCAGGGTAGGCAAGCCTCAAGTAGCTTACAAAGAGACCATAACTGAAGCGGTCGAGGTGGAAGGCAGGTTTGTCAGGCAGTTTGGCGGCCGTGGACAGTACGGCCATGTCTGGCTGAAGCTCGAACCGGGAGAGCCACAAAGCGGTTTCCGCTTCATAGACAAGGTAAAAGGCGGAGTCATACCCAAAGAGTATATACCTGCCGTTGAAGCGGGTATCAAAGAAGCGCTGGAAACTGGCGTGCTAGCCGGTTACCCCATAGTAGACATCAAGGCAACTTTGTATGATGGCAACTATCACGAAGTAGATTCCTCGGAGCTGGCATTTAAGATGGCCGGCTCAATTGCGTTGAAGAATGGTGCACAGAAAGCAAGCCCTATACTGCTTGAACCGATTATGAAGCTGGAAGTGGTGATGCCGGCCCAGTTCCTGGGCGATGTCATCGGCGATTTGAACGCACGCAGAGGGCATGTTGAAGGCATTGAAACGCTTGGCGAGACCTGCACCGTCCGCTCGTTAGTGCCTCTGGCAGAGACGTTCGGCTATGCCACTGCGCTGAGGTCGCTCAGCCAGGGCAGGGCTACCTATACCATGGAGTTCAACTGCTACCGGCAACTGCCAGCCAATCTGGCAGAGCACATTACCGCCAGGGTTAGAGGAAGATAGATGCCCAAGCAGAACATTCGCATCAAGGTTAAAGGATACGACCACAGGCTTGTTGACCAGTCTGTACAGCAGATAGTGGAGACCGCAGAGCGCACCGGTGCAGTAGTTGCTGGTCCAGTGCCCCTACCCACCCACATACAGAAGTTCTGCGTTATCCGCTCCCCGCATATAGATAAAGACTCCAGAGAACAGTTCGAAATCCGCACGCATAAACGACTCATAGATATCCTGGGGCCAACCTCTAAGACGATAGATGCGTTGACCCAGCTCCAATTGCCCTCAGGGGTAGAAGTGGATATCAGGCTATAGGTATCAATATGGTCAGAGGTATTATCGGCAGAAAGATAGGCATGACCCAGCTCTTCGAGGGCGGTGAAGAGGTGGCGGTTACTGCTATTGAAGCTGGGCCCTGTTTTGTCACACAAATCAAGACCGAGGCTAATGATGGCTACAACGCAGTGCAGTTGGGCTTCGGCGAAACCAAGCGCCTGAACAAAGCAGAAAAAGGCCACTTAAAAGACATGGGTCAGTTGCAGCACCTGCGCGAATTTGCTGTGGAAGACACCGCTTCGGTCAAGGTTGGACAGAAGATTGACGTGGATATATTCAAGGCAGGCGATCGAGTTAGCGTCATTGGTATATCAAAGGGCAAAGGTTTTGCCGGCGGAGTCAAGCGCCATCATTTCAGGGGCGGGCCTAAGACTCACGGCCAGTCAGACCGCCACCGAGCACCTGGCTCTGTGGGGGCTACTACCAGCCCAGGGAGAGTATGGAAAGGCCAGCGCATGGCTGGCCATATGGGCAATATCCGCTCTACTGAGCGCAACCTCAGAATAGTGAAGGTTGACCCCGCACGTCACCTGCTTATAGTGGAAGGCGCTGTCCCCGGCCACAACAAAGGATTGTTGCTCATAAACAAGGCAGGATAAAGGTAATAAGACGTGAAAATCGACGTTTACAATATGAAAGGCGAGCTGGTCGGCCCCATCGAGGTGAGGGACGACGTCTTCGGCGTCCCCTTCAACGAGGCCGTAGTACACCAGGCTATGCTGAGACAATTGGCTAACCGTCGCCTCGGCACCGCCGATACCAAGAAAAGAGGCGAAGTCACCGGCAGCGGCAAGAAGCTCTTAGCCCAGAAGCATACAGGCCGGGCACGCCGTGGCGATAGGCGTTCGCCAATGCTCAAGGGCGGCGGCGTGGCTTTCGGCCCGCACCCCCGGAGCTATCGACAGGACATGCCCAAGAAGATGCGTCGCCTAGCCTTGAAATGTGCTCTTTCGGCCAAACTTGCCGATGGTGAACTGAGAGTCGTAGATAAGCTAGAATTAAAGGAACCGAAGACCAGCGAGATGACAGATGTCCTGGTGGCACTGGGCATCGGCACCTCCGTTGTCATCGCCACTGATAAAGCGGATGATAACTTGATTCTATCTGCCAGAAATATCGATGGCGTGAAGCTGATACCAGCTCGCCTGCTAAACGTAGGCGATTTGCTTTCCCACAAGGCACTACTGATGACCCAGGGCGCAGTACAAACGGCAGAGGAACTCTGGAGCCAGAGGTCTAAGCAAAAAGCAGCGGCTGGAGGCTCCTGAGAACAGGATTTATAGCTAATTATGCATCTGTACGAAGTATTAAGACGTCCGCTTATCACCGAGAAGGCTACCCTGCTCCAGGGGCAGAACAAATATGCCTTTGAGGTGGCAGGGAGAGCTACCAAAAACCTGGTAAAACAGGCAGTGGAAGCAGCCTTCAAAGTAAAGGTGACAGATGTCAATATGATGACCGTTTCCGGGAAGACCAAGAGGATGGGCAGGCGTATGGTAACCAGCCCATCCTGGAAAAAAGCAGTGGTTACGCTGGAACCAGGCGACAAGATAGAGTTTTTTGAGGGAGTCTAAACGATAGGGGTTAAGAATTGGGTTCCGTCATAAAAAAACGCAGAAAAAAAATGGCGAAGCATAAGCATCGGAAGCTTCTCAGGAAGAGCCGATGGCAAAGAAGACATCCATAAGGATTTTTTAGAGGTAAACTGTGGCACTAAAGACTTATCGCCCGACATCGCCGGGGAGGCGAGGCATGGTGAACGTCTCTTTCGACGAGATCACCAAGTCCACCCCGGAGAAGTCCCTGCTGAAGCCGTTGAAGAAAAAGGCCGGTAGGAATAGCAGGGGCGTTGTCACCGTACGCCATCGCGGTGGCGGTGCCAAAAGAAGGATGCGCATCATAGACTTTGCGCGCAATAAAATCGGCGTTCCTGGCACGGTGGCAGCAATCGAATACGACCCCAATCGCACGGCCCGCATCGCACTTATCCACTACGCAGACGGCGATAAGCGCTACATACTAGCCCCCCTGGGACTAGGTGTGGGAGACTCCGTCTTAGCAGGCGAGGGCGCTGAGATAAAACCAGGCAACGTATTGCCGTTGGCAGCAATTCCAGAAGGCACCCTGCTCCATAACCTGGAATATGAGCCAGGGAAGGGCGGGCAGATAGTGCGCAGCGCCGGAACCTCGGCCCAGTTACTAATCAAAGAAGGCAAGTATTCGTTGGTGCGTCTCCCGTCTGGAGAGGTGCGCCGCTTCATGACTACTTGCATGGCCACTATAGGCCAGGTGGGCAACGTAGAACGCCAGGGCATCAAGCTGGGCAAGGCCGGACGCACCAGATTATTAGGGCGGCGTCCCGCGGTGCGTGGCTCAGCCATGACACCACGTGACCATCCACATGGCGGCGGCGAAGGTCGAGCGCCACGTGGCATGGCGCCAAAGACGCCCAAAGGAAAGCCAGCCCTGGGGAAAAAGACACGTATTTACCCCAAGGCTTCAGATAAATTGATAGTAAGGCGTCGCAACGCAGCGAAGTAAGTAAAAAGGCAGTAACAAAATGTCACGTTCGGCAAAGAAAGGCCCATATTGTGAGCCTAAACTGCTCAAGAAAATCGAAGCGCTAAATCGCTCTGGTGAAAAAATGGTCATCAAGACGTGGGCACGTGCCTCGACCATTGTCCCACAGATGGTAGGTCATACCATCGGTGTGCATGATGGCCGACGCCATGTCCCCGTTTACATAACTGAGAACATGGTCGGGCATAAACTGGGGGAATTCGCTTACACCAGGACCTTCCGCGGTCACGTGAGTAAAGCCCAGGCAACAACGCAGGTCAAAAAACAATAAGCCATGAAGGTCAAAGCTATAGCCAAAGATGTTCACATATCGCCACGAAAGGTGAAACTGGTGGCTGATACAGTGCGTGGCAAGAGGGTCGAAGAAGCCTTGCAATTACTCAAATTCACGCCGACGCCGGCAGCCCAGGCTGTGGCAAAGGTCATAAAATCGGCATCTGCCAATGCCGAGAACAACTACCAACTAGAGCCTTCAGAACTAAGGGTAACTGAGATAATGGCCAACGAAGGACACGTGTTTAAGAGATTCCGTCCCCAAGCGAGGGGACGCATTAATCCAATTCTGAAACGCACCACGCACATTACGGTTTCCGTTTCTGAGGAGAAGGCATAAGTGGGACAAAAAGTTCACCCGTACGGTTTTAGAATCGGCACCATCCGCAGTTGGCAGGCCAAATGGTTTGCCGAAAAGCATTACACTGATTTTCTGCAAGAGGACCTGAAGTTACGCCGATTGGTGGAGAAGGAATGCAAACAAGGCGGCATGGCCCGAGTGGAAACCGACCACCAGGGCAACGAGATATTAGTAACGGTATATTCGTCCCGTCCCGGAATTATCATTGGCCGCGGTGGCCAGCGAGCAGAGGAATTGAGGATAGCGTTGGAAAAAAGCTGCGGCAAGAAGGTACGATTATCTATTAAAGAAGTTGACCAGCCAGAGACCGAGGCTGTCCTAGTGGCCAGGAATCTTGCTGACCAGCTTGAGCGCAGGGTGGCTTTCAGGCGTGCTATGAAGCAGACCGCCTTCCGCACCATGCAAGCCGGCGCCAAGGGAATAAAGATAAGTTGCGCCGGCAGGCTCGGCGGCAATGAAATCGCCCGCCGTGAGACCACCTTAAAAGGCCAGTTGCCACTGCATACACTCTGCGCTGATATCGACTATGGCTTTGTTGAAGCCCATACCACCATGGGTAAGATAGGGGTAAAGGTATGGATTTACAAGGGTAATATCGTTCCTGAGGTAGCGAGAGAAAGTGTTACAACCGAAGCGAGTCAAGTTTCGTAAAGTTCACCGAGGACGGATGAAGGGGAAGGCAAATTCGGGGAATACCGTCGTTTTCGGTGAGTTCGGGCTGCAGGCTGAAGAATGCGCCTGGATTACCGCCAGACAAATCGAAGCAGCCCGACGTGTCATGGTGCGCTATCTGCGCCGCGGCGGCAGGATGTGGATTCGCGTCTTCCCCGACAAATCGGTGACCAAGAAAGCCGCTGAGACAAGAATGGGCAGCGGCAAAGGTGCTCCAGACCATTGGGTATCCGTGGTCAAACCCGGAAGGATGCTCTTCGAAATAGCAGGCATTAAGGAAGAAATGGCCAAGGAAGCCATGCACCTGGCCGCCTATAAGTTGCCGATTAAAGCACGGTTTGTGGTCAAAGGAACAGGTAGCTAATTCTGAGGAAAGAAATTGAAGAAAGAAGAGATCCGCTCCCTTAGTGATACAGAGCTGGCTAAGCGCCTGGAAGAAGCCCGCCAGGAGCTGTTTAACCTGCGTTTTCGCCTGGCTACACGCCAGTTGGTAAACCATCGAGAGCTGCCCAAGGTCAAGAAAAGGATAGCCAGAATGAAAACGATACAAAGAGAGCGAAAGCTCGGGATAAGTTAGGCCATGGAAACTAAGAGAAAAATTAGAACCGGCATCGTGGTCAGCGATAAGATGGATAAGACCGTGGTTGTCCTGGTGAAAACCATCAGACGTCATCCACTGTACAAGAAAGTTGTCCGGCAGTCCAGGAAGTTCAAGGCGCATGACGAAGGGAACACCTGTAGAATTGGCGACACCGTGAAAATCATCGAAACTCGACCACTCTCCAAGGAAAAAAGGTGGCGTGTAGCGGAAATCATGGCGCACAAAGAAATGCCCGAATTGCAGCCTGCCGAAATCGACAAGGAATTGCTGGGAGCAGAGGAAAGTGATTCAACCGTACAGCCGACTTAAAGTAGCAGATAATACCGGCGCCACACAGATTATGTGCATCAACATACCCGGTGGCACTCGCCGCAGATATGCTACGGTGGGCGATATCATAATTGCGTCAGTGAAGCGCGCCATTCCCGGCGGCGTGGTCAAGAAGGGCGACGTGGTACGAGCAGTGGTGGTGCGCATAAATAAGCAATACCACCGTCCGGATGGCACCTATGTCAGGTTTGATGAGAACGCTGCTGTCATTCTGGATGACAAGGATAATCCCAAGGGAACTCGCATATTTGGACCTGTAGCCAGAGAACTAAGAGACAAGAATTTCATGAAGATTGTGTCGCTGGCACCTGAGGTTTTGTAACGTGAAAATCAGAAAGAACGATACCGTCCTCGTTATCGCCGGCAAGGACAATGGGAAAAAGGGAAAGGTACGGCGCGTTATCCCTAAGAAGGATAGCGTAATAGTGGAAGGCGTGAACATGGTCAAGCGCCATGCTCGAGCCCGCGGCGCTGCCAGACAAGCTGGTATCATCGAGCTGGAAGCGCCAATCAGTATGTCCAACGTGATGTTGGTATGTAATAAATGCAGCAAACCCGTTCGCATTGGCTTCCGCGTTTTGGACGATGGCCGCAGGGGCAGGTTCTGCCGCTCTTGCAATGAGCTGATAGACTAGATTAGGGAATAGCTGAGAATGTCTCGTTTGAAAGAGAAATACTTTAAAGATACAGTGCTCGAGCTGAAAAAGAAATTCGGCTACAAAAACGTGATGCAGGTACCACGCCTGGAGAAGATAGTTTTGAACATCGGCCTGGGCGAGGCGATACAGAATTCCAAAGCCCTGGAAGCAGCAGAGGCAGACCTTACGGCTATCGCCGGGCAGCACCCAGTGATAACTCGCTCCAAAAGGTCAATCGCTGCCTTTAAACTCAGGTCTGGCATGCCCATCGGCATGATGGTAACCCTGCGCGGTAAGCGCATGTATGAATTTTTTGACAAATTGGTCAACGTAGTCATGGCGCGCATACGCGATTTCCAGGGAACATCACCTGATTCCTTCGATGGACAAGGTAACTACACGCTGGCCATAAAGGAACAGATAGTTTTCCCCGAAATAGATTACGACAAGGTTGATAAGCTGCGAGGGCTAGAGGTAACAATTGTCACCACCGCAGCCACGGATGAGGAAGGCAGAAGCTTGCTCCAATCCCTGGGCATGCCTTTCAAGAAATAAGGGGTTTGCATAGAGTATGGCAAAATTATCTAGCATATTAAAAGCACAACGCCCACGGAAACATAAGGTGCAGCAACACAATCGATGCAAGATTTGTGGAAGACCACGCGCCTATATCCGCAAATTCGGTATGTGCCGCATCTGTTTCCGGGAGTTAGCACTCAGGGGCGAGATCCCTGGGGTGAGAAAATCAAGCTGGTGACTAGAAGTTCTGGAGGTGTTCGTTGTCGGTTACTGACCCAATAGCTGATATGTTGACCCGGATCCGGAACGCCATCATGGTTCGCCATGACAGCGTGTTGGTTCCAGCTTCCAAGACTAAATTGTCTATTGCCAGAATCCTGAAGGATGAAGGCTTTATCTCTGACTATGCTGTGCTCAGGGGTAAGCCACAGCGCATGATCAAAATAGTGTTGAAATATATCGATGAGCAGCCGGCTATCGTAGGGCTGGAGAGGGTGAGCAAGCCTGGCCTTAGGGTTTATGTAGGCAAGCGCGAGATACCACGCGTCTACGGCGGCTTGGGCATTACCATTGTCTCCACTTCCAATGGGATTATGACCGGCCAGGAGGCTTGGCGCAAGAACCTGGGTGGTGAACTGCTATGCTCTGTTTGGTAATTAGGATTTTAGGAGTGACTTCGTGTCGCGAGTAGGATTATCTCCCATAACCGTGCCGCAAGGCACAAAAGTAGAAATCAAAAGCACACATGTGACGGTGGAGGGCAGCAAGGGCAAGCTATCCCGCTCATTCCACCCGGATATGGCAATAACCTTGAAAGATAGCATCTTAACTGTGGCACGCCCCAGCGATAACAAAGTTCATCGCTCATTGCACGGTTTGACCCGCAGTCTTCTGGCCAACATGGTTCAGGGAGTGACCACCGGCTTTGAGAAGATACTTGAGATCAATGGCGTTGGCTACAGGGCACAGAAGATAGACAAGGGGCTTTCCCTGCAAATCGGCTTCAATAAACCGATAGAGTTCCAATTGCCCCCCGGGATCGACGCCGTGGTGGAAGGCACCAATAAAATAAAAATAATCGGCATCGATAAGGAACTTGTTGGTGAAGTGGCTGCAGAAATCCGGGCATTGCGCCCTGCAGACCCCTACAAGGGCAAAGGCATCAAATATGCAGGCGAAAGGCTACATCTGAAGCCTGGCAAGGCTGGCAAGGCTGCACAGAAAGGTTAATAAACACTTATGGGCAACAAAGTTGAATTGAAGAGGCTAGCGCGAAGTCGCCGCCACGCCCGCTTAAGAACCAGAGTCTGCGGGACCGGAGTCAGGCCACGGCTCAGCGTTTTTCGCAGCTTGAATCATATCTACGCCCAGATTATAGACGACACAGCGGGTCGCACCCTCGTCTCGGCCAGCACGCTGGACAAGGAGATAAGTGAAAAAATCAACGGCAAAAAGAAAACAGAATCTGCAGAATTAGTAGGTGGACTGGTAGCCAAGCGCGCACTGGATAAAGGCATTAAAACTATCGTCTTCGACCGAGGCGGCTATAAGTACCACGGCCGAGTTAAAGCCCTGGCCGAGTCCGCCCGAAAAGCTGGATTGGAGTTTTGAGGTTTTCTAATGAAAGCTATTACCAGAGAAATAGTCCCCCAGATTAAGATCGACTACAGTGAACTGGAGTTGACCGAAAAGCTGGTGGCGCTTAACCGCGTGTCCAAGGTAGTAAAAGGCGGCAAGCGCCTCAATTTCAGAGCTGTCGTCGTTGTTGGCGATGGCAACGGACATGTTGGCGTAGGCTTGGGCAAGGCCAAGGAAGTCCCAGAGGCCATCCGCAAAGCCGGTGTTAGCGCCCGCAAAAGCCTGATTAAAGTGTCCATGAGCGGCACCACCATCCCCCACGAGATATCGGCCAAATTCCGAGCTGCCAGAGTGCTGCTTAAGCCGGCTTCTCCTGGTACCGGGGCTATCGCTGGCGGTGGTGTCAGGGCTGTGGTTGAAGCCGCGGGAATCAAAGACGTGCTTACAAAATCCCTGGGAAGCAGCAGCCCGGTCAATGTTTGCAAGGCTACCGTGCTAGCCTTGTCCAGCCTCAGAAAACCCGAGGAAGCCGTCGCCAGGCGCAAGACCGAGCCTCAGCTTGAGGAGACCGAAGGCAATGGCTAAGAAGCTGCGCATTACCTGGCAAAAGAGCGAAATCGGCTATGTGAGGAAACAAAGGCTTACCTTGCGAGCCTTAGGATTTCATCGCCTGAACCAGACAGTGGAACACGATGATACCCCGGCCATTAGGGGCATGTTAGCAAAGGTCAATCACTTGGTCAGAACGGAAGTTATAGATGGATCAAAGTAAGTTAAAGCCGCCGATAGGCGCCAAACACAAGAGAAAGCGCGTGGGGCGTGGCGATGGTAGCGGTCATGGTACCTATTCCGGTAGAGGCTTGAAAGGACAAAAGTCACGTTCCGGTGGCGGAGTTCGCCTAGGCTTCGAAGGCGGGCAATTGCCGCTTATCAAACGCCTGCCAAGAAAGCGTGGATTTACCAACATATTCAAAAAGGAATTCAGCATCATCAATGTGGCTAGCCTGCAGCGCTTTGCTCCCAATACCGAAGTAACCCCAGATGAACTGTACAGAGCGGGGCTAATAAAATCGCTGAAACATGGAGTTAAGATATTGGGCAGTGGTGAACTTGACCGCCCACTCGTAGTAAAAGCAAACCAGTTCTCTGCCACTGCCGAAAAGAAGATATTCGATGCCGGTGGGACAATAGAGAGGATATAGTATGCAGCAGAGGGAAACCAGACCGCGCCTGATTCAGGCATTAAAGGATGCCTTCTCCCTCCCCGACCTGAGACAGCGGTTACTCTTTACCTTTGGCATGCTCGTAGTCTTCAGATTCGTGGCGCATGTCCCTATGCCAGGGGTTGACCCTGGGGCATTGGCAGAGCTATTTGAGAAGAACCAACTCCTGGGCATGCTTGACCTGTTCAGCGGTGGCGCCATGAGAAACTTCAGCGTGGCAGCTATGGGCGTGTATCCCTACATCACAGCCTCAATTATCATGCAACTCATGGTTCCTGTTATCCCCCAGCTCAGAGCTTTGTCCGAGGAAGGCGAGGCTGGGAGGAGAAGGATTAATCAGATTACACACTGGCTGATGGTGCCGATGGCTGCCCTTCAGGGCTACGCTCAGATAGCGCTGCTCAGAAATCAGGGCGTTATCACCGAAGCTGATGCCCTGGCAACTCTGGCTATGATTACCTCGCTGGTAACGGGGACCGTCTTCCTGGTCTGGTTGGGTGAGTTGATTACCGAGCGCGGCATCGGCAACGGCGTGTCCATCATCATCTTCGGCGGCATCGTGGCCGGACTGCCGGAAATGATCGGCCGTGGCATGATAGCCAAGGAGAACTGGATAGGAGTTGCCATCTTCGCTATTTTTGCCCTCGCCATTATGTTTGTTATCGTGGTGTTCACCGAGGCGCATCGGCGAATTCCGGTTCAGTATGCCAAGACTGCTTTCCGCGGCGCGCGCATGTATCGCCAATCAGGCTCGACATTTATCCCGCTCCGAGTCAACACCGCAGGCATGATACCTCTAATCTTCGCCATGTCACTGGTCATTTTCCCCGGCACAGTAGCTAGCTATTTTGCTGCAGCGCCCGGCCAGGAGCCGAATTTCGCCAGCAAAATTGTAGAATGGTTCAGTCCCAATGCCCCATTGCCCTTAGGCTTCGTCTACTGGGGACTTTACTTCCTTATGGTTATCGCCTTTGCCTTCTTCTATACCATGGTTATATTCGAGCAGATGAACCTGGCACGTACCCTACAGCGCCAGGGCGGTTTCATACCCGGCGTGCGTCCCGGCAAGCCCACCACTGACTACCTCAACAAAGTCATCAGTCGTATTACCTGGGGTGGCGCACTCTTCCTGGCTTTTATAGCAATCACGCCTTTCTTTGTCCGAGAAATCACAGATGTCGGTGTATTGACTTTGTCCAGCACCGGCTTGCTCATCGTCGTCGGTGTAGCTCTGGATACAATGAAACAGATAGAAGCACAGCTAACCATGCGCCGCTATGAAGGATTCCTCAGGTAAGAAAACAATGTATCTTGTTTTATTAGGTGCCCCCGGAGCAGGCAAAGGAACTCAGGCAGCCGTTATCTCAAGAGAGCTTAACTTGCCCCACCTGGCTTCTGGCGACCTGTTCCGACAAGCAGTTCAGAAGGGAACAAAGTTGGGCGAACTGGTGAAGAGCTACATGGAAAGAGGTGCATTGGCGCCTGACGATGTAACTATACAGGTGATATCAGAGCGACTCAACGAGTCGGATTGTGCTGAAGGATGTGTCTTCGATGGCTTCCCACGAACTCTGGAGCAGGCCAAGGCACTGGATAAAGCCCTGGCTGAACGTGGCAAAGCCTTAGACAAGGCAATATATATCGACGTGCCGGAAAAAGAGCTGATGAAACGGCTGGGCGGGCGCTGGGTCTGCCGCCAATGTCAGGCGCCTTACCACGAAGTGACCTCTCCGCCCAAAACCAGCGGTAAATGTGACAGATGTGGCGGAGAGCTATATCAACGCCCTGACGATAACGAGACAACTATTAAAGAGCGCCTTAAGGTCTACTTTGCCCAGACCACTCCGTTGCTTGATTACTACCAGGAGAAAGGCAAGTTGGTAAAAATAGACGGCAAGCTGGGCATTGAGCAAGTGGCTGAGAGCGTACTGGAGGCCCTCGGCTCTGCCAAGGTCAGATGACGGTTATCAAGTCTTCAGAAGAGATAGCTATAATGCACAAAGCTGGTAAGATAGTGGCAGCCGTTCTACAGAAACTGAAAAGAGAGGTACGGCCAGGAATACAGACACAATTACTAGATACCGTGGCTGTGGAAGAGCTGAAGAGGCACGGTGCCAGTGCTTCCTTCAAGGGATATCGTGGCTTTCCTGCGTCCCTCTGCGTCTCGGTAAACGACGAGGTGGTTCACGGCATACCCTCGACACGACGGCTTAACGAGGGCGACATAGTCTCTCTCGACTTTGGAGCTATCGTCCAGAGCTTTCATGGAGACGCTGCCATAACTGTGGGAGTAGGAAAAGTAAGCCCGGAGGCACAAAAACTTATGGATGTCACCGAAGGCGCCTTGATGGAAGGCATAAAGGCAGCGCATAATAGAGCTCGCCTGGGAGATATCTCGGCAGCTATTCAGGATTATGTCGAGTCGAGAGGGTTCTCAGTAGTAAGAGAATACTCAGGTCATGGTGTAGGCAGAGAACTGCACGAAGACCCGTTGGTGCCGAACTTCGGCATCCGTGGCGAAGGGTCATCGATGCGCAAGGGGATGACCCTGGCGTTGGAACCCATGGTGAACGCCGGTGGCTGGCATACCCGTGTAGCTGAGAACAAGTGGACTGTGCTGACTGCCGATGGCAGTCTTTCCGCCCACTTCGAGCATACCATAGCCATTAGCGATGGCGAACCAGAGGTGCTCACTCTGCTGTAAAACGGAAGGATGGCATGCCAGGGAAAGAGACAATAGAGGTCGAGGGAACAGTGATAGAATCTCTACCCAATGCTACGTTCCGCGTGGAGCTGGCCAACGGGCATAGAGTACTGGCACACATATCGGGCAAAATGAGGAGACATTATATCAGAATCTTGCCAGCGGACAAGGTATTGGTGGAGCTTACGCCCTACGACTTGACCCGAGGGAGAATCACATATCGATTCAAGTGATAGACGGGCAGCTCTTTGACAAGTTCGCTCACAAGCTATATGATTATCAGGTTTTGAGTTTTGAGGTAATCGCAAATGAAGGTGCGTTCTTCTGTTAAACGTCGTTGTGACAAATGTAAAATCGTAAGGCGCCGCCGCATAATTCGGGTGATCTGCGAAAACCCGAAGCATAAGCAGCGCCAAGGATAATTGCGGAGTAAATAAGATATGGCTCGTATTGCTGGTGTAGACCTACCCAAAGACAAAAAGGTCGCCTTTTCCCTGCAGTATATCTATGGCATAGGACCCACGGCCAGCCATAGAATCGTGTCTACTGCCGGCGTCAACCCTGACACCAAGGTCAAGGACCTCACTGACCAGGAAGTCAGCCGTATTCGCGAGGTCATAGATAAAGAGTATAAAGTAGAAGGAGACCTCCGCAGAGAGGTCACGATGAATATCAAGCGGCTCATCGAAATTGGGAGCCGCAGAGGAATCCGGCATCGCCGTAGCCTGCCAGTGCGTGGACAGCGGACAAGAACCAATGCGCGCACTAAGCGCGGCATGCGCAAGACAGTTGCCGGACGCGGCCAGAAGCGCGGCGCCACCAAGAAGTAAAGGAGTAGTAACAGTTATATGCCCAAAAAGAAGACCGGCGTCAGGAAGAAGGAACGAAAGCTTATTGCCGAAGGTAAAGCTTTTATTCAGTCCACCTTCAACAATACCATCATTACCATAACTGACCCCAAAGGCAACGTGATTGCCTGGGGCAGCTCCGGTACTGCTGGATTCAAAGGGTCGCGCAAGGGTACTCCCTATGCCGCTCAGATGGCCGCTCAAGTGGCCGCCAGCAAGGCAAAGGAACACGGCATACGCCATGTAGAGGTTCTTGTGCAAGGACCAGGCAGCGGCCGCGAAGCAGCAATCCGCTCTATCCAGGCTTCGGGCATTTCAGTCACAGCAATAAAGGACGTGACACGCATTCCACATAATGGCTGTCGTCCTCGAAAGAGAAGGCGGGTTTAGAAATGGCACGTTACACAGATGCTACTTGCCGACTATGCCGCCGTGTTGGCGACAAGCTAATGCTTAAAGGCGAAAGATGCTACACAGCGAAGTGTGCTATAGAGCGTAGAAATGCACCGCCAGGACAGCATGGCACCGGTTCTCGCAGGCCCAAAAAATCAGACCGCGGCATCCAATTGCAGCATAAGCAAAAGGCAAGATACACCTACGGCATGCTGGAGCGCCAGTTCCGCAAGACCTTCGCCGAAGCCGAAAGACTGCCAGGGGTCACCGGCGAAAACCTCCTGATGCTGCTGGAAAGACGCCTGGATAACACGGTATTTCGCCTGGGATTTGGCACCTCCCGTGCCCAAGCCAGACAGTTAGTCAGACATGGCCATATCACACTAAACGGACGCAAGACAAACATCCCCTCCTGCTTGATCTCCGAAGGCGATGTCATCGCCTGGCGTGAAACCAGCACTAAATCAGAGTATTACAAGACACTGCTCCAAGAAATCAAGAATAGGACCATTCCGGCATGGTTGAGCCTGGATACTGAAAAGCTGATTGGCAAAGTTCTAAGATTGCCAACGGCTGCCGACATCGAAGCCAAATTCGATGAAATGGCTATCGTTGAATATTACTCTCGCTGAGGTGGTTAGTTGTCAGGGATAGCATTACCAAAGGTAGAATGTGTTGAAACAGAGGGCAACTACGGCCGTTTTGTCGCTGAGCCTATTGAGAACGGCATGGCAGTCACGCTAGGCAATAGCTTGCGACGCGTGCTTCTTCGCCACCTGCCTGGCGCGGCCATAACCTGGATACAGATTGAGGGAGCCCAGCATGAGTTCTCTACTATTCCACACATAAAAGAGGACACCCTAGACTTCCTGGCTAACGTCGTCGCATTACGAATTAGGCCACTTTCTCAGCGCTCAGGGAAGATGAGACTGGAAGTCGAGGGGAAAAAAGAAGTCCTCGCTTCAGACATCAGGACAACAGCAGATTTCGAGATTGCCAACCCTGAACTGCATCTCGCCACGCTGGATTCATCCAAAGCCAAGTTAAGCGTTGAGTTCAACGTTGAGTTGGGCAGGGGTTACCTGCAGGCCAGTTCCAGCGACAGTTTGCCTATTGGCGCTATACCCATAGACGCCATCTTCACTCCTGTGCGAAAGGCAAATTATCAAATCGAGCGCAGCAGTGTCAGGGAAGGATTTAACTACGATAAACTTATCCTGGAGGTGTGGACCGATGGCACCATATCTCCTACAGAAGCCATTACGCAAAGCGCCTCCATACTCATGGAACAATTCTCCTGCTTCAGGGAGCTGGCTAAAGCTGTTGCCGACGAGGGGATTGAGCTATCGTGGCAAAGGTTGTTACCACCAAGTCAGTATAACATGCCCATAGACCAGTTGAATTTGTCCACCCATACTTATAACAGCTTGAGAAGAGGTGCCGTCACCACGCTGGGACAGGTATTGGAGAGAGGCCTTGACAACCTGACAGCATTAGCAGGTTTCGGAGCCAAGGCCAGAGAAGAGGTTGAGGCAGCTATCGCCGCCCTTGACCTGCCAGGCGCTCCTTACTCACAAGAGAAGAAGGAGAAAGAGAAGAAGAGAAAAAAAGAAAAGGACGCAGAGACCCCTGCTGCTAAGACCACAACCAAGTCGAAATCCAAGGAAGATAACACATGAGACACAAGCTAGCCGGAAGAAAACTGAGCCGGCCCACAGCTCAACGCTGGGCATTGTATCGCAACTTGGTGACGGACCTATTCAAATACGAGAAAATCGTCACCACCGAGGCCAAGGCCAAGGAAGTGCGAAGTCTGGCTGAGAAAATGATTACCCTGGGCAAAGAGGGAAGCTTAGCTTCGAGACGACGGGCGCTGGCCTTCGTCTATAACAAGAAAATCGTAGATAAATTATTCGATGAGCTTGCTACCAGGTATGCAGAGCGTGCCGGTGGCTACACACGGATTATGAAGTTGGGTCCCAGGTTGGGCGATGGCGCACCCATGGCTCAACTCGAGATGGTGAGGTAACAAGCCATAGTTGGCAGAGTTCCTTAACAGCATAAACAAGATTGTCCTGATTCTGGAATATGACGGCAGGCGCTATCACGGTTTCCAATGGCAATCTAATGCGCCGACCATTCAGGCGGAGTTAGAGCGAGCCATAGAAAAGGTCACAAGCGAAAAGCTACGGGTAATCGCCGCCAGCAGGACAGACGCCGGAGTACATGCTACAGGACAGGTGGTCAGCTTCAGGACAAGCTCTAGGCTGTCAGCCCAAACCTTGGCACGAGCCCTGAATTACTACCTGCCAAAAGACATAGCAGTCAAGGGTGCATGCCGGGTCGATGCCGATTTTAACGTCAGGCGCCATGCCCTCAGCCGAGAATATGATTACCGTATTATAACTAGTCGTAATCGGTTGCCATTTGCTCAGGGCTCTGCCTACATAGTGCCCTATGAATTGAATATAGAAGAAATGAATAAAGCTTGTGAGTTATTGAAAGGCAAACATGACTTCGCCTCCTTCGCTGCTGCTTTGCTTCCACGCCGAAGCACGGTACGCGAAGTCTACGAAGCACGGGTGACCAGCAAAGGCCACCTGCACACCGTTTACATGGTTGCTAATTCATTCCTACCACACCAAGTGCGCAACACAGTGGGCTTGCTCATCAGGCTTGGGATTAATAAAGTGGGACTAGACGAGTTCCGCCACATAATGGAAGCAAAGAAACTAGGCTTGGCAGGCCCTGCCGCGCCAGCGCATGGCCTGTGCCTGACCAAAGTAAATTACCCCATCGACTTGGAGTTTGCGATATGAAAACCTACTCAGCCAAGGCAAAAGACATTCAACGAAAATGGCACGTCATCGACGCTTCCGGCAAGACACTGGGCAAGGTTGCCACTCAGGCAGCCGCTTTGCTCATTGGCAAACATAAGCCGATGTACACACCTCATCTGGATACCGGCGACTATGTCATCGTGATTAATGCCGAAAAGGTCAAGGTAACCGGCAAGAAACTGGATGACAAGAATTACCACCGCTACACTGGCTATCCCAGCGGCCTGAGGTCAGAAACGCTCAGAGGGATGCTGGCCAAGCACCCCACCAGAGTTATTGAACATGCCGTAAAAGGCATGTTGCCTCATAACTCGTTGGGCAAAGCAATGTATAATAAACTGAAGGTTTATGCCGGAGAAAGCCATCCCCATCAGGCACAGACTGCTGCCAAGACCACCAAAGGAGGGAGCAAGAGCTAATGACCACGCAGACCTACAATCGGGGTACGGGGAGACGTAAGTGCGCTATAGCTCAGGTGAAGCTGTCCCCGGGCAGCGGCAAGATCACCATTAACGGCAAGCCATATGAGCAGGTATTTCCCAGGGTTGACCACCGCAATTACATAGAGCAGCCCTTCGCTGCTACTGATACGCTGGGCAAGTACAATGCTGAAATAAAAGTGACAGGCGGTGGTATAAGCGGACAAGCCGGGGCTATCCGCCATGGCATTGCCCGTGCCCTGCTCGCCACCAAAGAGCAGTTCAAACCTCTTCTGCGTCAGGAGGGCCTCCTAACACGTGACCCCAGAGTCAAGGAACGCAAGAAATACGGCCTGAAGCGCGCCCGCAAGGCACCACAGTACACCAAGCGCTAATCTCTAGCAGCTGGAACAGTGCAGCCTGTTCCAGCCACGCCAACTGCTGGCAGACATACACTTGCCACCTAAATCTTGTTACCCGGGGCAAGCATTCTCAAGTGCCAAGCACGATGCCTCTGTGCGGCAGAATATCGAAAACATGGTCTTGGATGTCTGCGGCTGTACTGCGCATTTTCCTTACAGATAGCGTGCGAACGCGCTGCCCATTCTGCTTACTCATACCCAGTATAATCACCCCCTCTGTGACAAACTCCTCAACTCCATATCGAGAAAGGCTTGGAGTCCCCGCCACTATGTCCGAAGTAATCAGAGTTGTGCACTGTAGGCTATCTTCGATCTCCAGCACCAGATTCCTTATGTGCTCCTGAACGAATATTGAGCTTTGTTCTCCGTACACAAGTGGTGCTACAGGATCGATGACTATTCGCCTCGCACCCACTGCCTTCACCTGCTTCGTCAGGTCACTAACTAAGGCGCGGGTATCGATATGCTTTGCTCTACCTGCACGCAGGTCAGCAAAGCGGGGTGACACGTCCATGATTGCTAGCTTCTTGGACTCAACGTATCTAGCAAAGTCCCAACCCAGCGACCACGCATCGCTGAATATGTGATTTGCTTTTTCGTCTCCTGAAACATATACACCCCCATCGCCCAAAATAAGACCACCAAAAATAAATTGCAGCCCAAAGATAGTTTTCCCAGTACCTGCTTCACCGCTTACTAAATAGACCTTGTTTGCCGGAAAACCACTGCCTATCAAAGGGTCAAGCCCCTGAATGCCAGTTGAGATTCTAACCGGTGCAACTGGCATCACCTCCCACTTGACCGTGGGTGAAGGCTGTGAAGCAGTCGCGGCAACCGGCGCTTGGGCTGGTGTTGCTGGTTGCTGTGGCACTTGGGTCCCGTCCAGCTTCTGTCCACACTCACCACAGAACACATAGCTATAGGGATTCCTATGGCCACAACTGGGACAACTCCTGACCAGCTTCGCCTCGCAGTTCTCGCAATACTCTGCGGTATCGGGATTCTGCGTCTGACACTTCGGGCACATCATTTCTCAATCCCTCCCTCGCATTTGCTCATGCTCTGGCTAACAAGGATATTGATAATCCAAGCTTCATCCTGCGCCCTATGTTATGCCATAGGACTATTCTCGTCAATAGGCAGCCCATTAATTACGAGCAAAACACATCCTTTGACCCGTGCGATCATCTCGTTAATATACCGCAGCAGCCCTACTCAAAAACCGACGGGATTTCGTCTATCAGCTTCCGATATCTGCTTTCCTCCTGGAACACCTTCCACTCAGCACGGAACCAGCGGAAGGGTCGCTCTGCTTTTGAAAATACCACTATACCCAGTTCTCGCAGGTCATCTGTAGCCCATGACGCCTTGTACACCGCAGTCAACGGCGTGCCAGCAACCACCCTGACCTCGAAATGGCTGCGCTGCTGTCCCTCGGGCAACAAGTACTGCCGGTAGATGCTCCAGTCCACCCGCAGAGATTGCCTGGGCGCAGCCCGAGTTCGCAGATAAAGCCTGAAATCTTCAGGATTATCTGGCTCCAGCCAGCGCACCTCCTCAATCCGGGCGAATGGGCTTGAAGATTGCGCCAGGCTCGCCTCAAATTTAGTTCTCCTGGCTCCCTCGTAAGTTGGCGGTACATACTCCACAATATCTTCCCACTCCTGCCACAGGAACACGGATTCATTTTTGTGCTGAACCGCACCGCTGATACCCAGCACGTCGCCCACAATATCCTGCCAGTAATCTGCTCCCAGAAATCCTGCTGCCCTGTGTTCCAAACTACCCTCCCCTGCCAATACAGGACAGTTTATGATGCCACCGAAAATATATGTCAGAATCCCATCTGCGATGAGACCAGCAGGCTCCCTCAAAGTGTGAAAATCGCTGTGGTAGTACTGGCCATAGTAGATGACATCCGCTCCATCGGCATACTGGGCTGATAACGGGACTACAGCATCATCCATCTCTCTGGGGTAGGTATCAATCCCCCCAAAATCGCACTGAGTGCTCAGCGGTGCGCTCTCGGCAGATACAAAAGCCAACCAATGTCGATTTTGTCCCACCCAAGTTCCATCTTCAGAACTATCATAGTAGGCAGCCGATTCGCAGACACCGCGGTCGGAGCGCAGCCACCGCGCCCGGCAATACTCAACAGAGGAACCTCCACCGGCAATTTGGTATTGCGCCAGTGGCTTCACCGGTGTATTAATGGTAACCACCAGCGCTGTCTTGTCTGCCAGCCCATCGACATTGTGAGCCAGACCATAGAGAGCCGCTTTCCCGCCCATGCTATGCCCGACGATAATCATGTTTCGCTTGGCCGGCAGAAAACGGTTAACACTCTCAGCAATGCTCCTGGCCCAGGTCTCTGCATCTACATCGTTGGGATAGCAACGATTCAAGACGTTGACCCGCACCTTAACCCCGGGGTTGGCCAATTGGTAGATACGGGTATAGGCTGGAATCCGTTCCAGAATAAGGTCAGACAGCAGCTGTGTACCACAACCAGTGCCAGCCGCTCCATGCGAAAAAACGAAGTTCAACTCCTTGACCTTGACAGCCGCAGGCGCCGACTGCACCATCCCAGCGACAATCGGTTGAACACACAGCAAGACAGCTACAAGAAACCAAATTACTCTCGGCTTTGGCATGGTCCCGTAATCTAAAGGCTTATTGTATTCCGCTTGACTGGGCAAGGCAAATATATCCGTGCCCATCTTGACGCTGCCATCATAGGGGCATATACTACAAGCCAAGTTCTGGCCGATGGGCCATTTCCACCGTTAAAAGCCGCGAACAGGTCCGCAATTTCAGGTCTGGAGGAAGGATATGGACTTCGACTTGACCGAAGAACAAAACTTAACGCGCCACGCCGTCCGTGACTTTGCCGAAAGCGAGATAGCCCCAGTTGCCCGTGAGCTGGACGAAAAAGAGCAGTTCTCAGTAGAACTCACCCAGAAAATGGCCGCCCTCGGCCTGTTGGGCTGCTTTGTCCCGGAGAAATACGGCGGCTCCCACATGGGCTACATCTCTTATGCTATCGTCGTGGAAGAACTGGCACGGGTTGACGGTTCACATGCCGCCACCATCGCCGCTGGCAACTCCCTGGGCATCGGCCCTATCTATTACTTTGGCAGCGAAAAGCAGAAAAAGGAGTGGCTGCCCAACCTCTGTTCTGGGAAGTATCTAGCCGCCTTCGGCCTAACCGAGCCTGAAGCAGGCTCAGATGCCGGCGGCTCCAAGACCACAGCCGAGCTTAAGGGGGATAGCTGGATCATCAACGGCAGAAAAATCTTTATCACCAACTCAGCCTGCCCTTTAACCGGCGTTATCGTGGTGCAGGCCGTCACCGGCCGCCCGGAAGGCGGTAAACCTGAGATTAGCTGCATCATTGTCCCCAATGACGCCCCGGGTTTCACCGCCAAGGAGATGAAAGGGAAGCTGATGTGGCGCGCTTCTAACACTGGCGAACTGTTCTTCGATGATTGCATCGTGCCCAAAGAGAATCTTCTAGGAAAGAGGGGAGACGGCTTTCACCAGATGCTTGCCACACTCGATGGCGGGCGACTCAGCATCGCTGCAATGGGGCTGGGGGGGTCACAAGGCGCCTTCGAGCTGGCACTGGAATACGCCAACACGCGCATGCAGTTCGGCAGACCTATCAGCTCCTTCCAAGTCAATGCCTTCAAGCTCGCCGATATGGCGCTGGAAATAGAGATGGCACGTAATTTCCTGTACAAAGCCTGCTGGCTCAGGGAGCAGGACCGCCGCATAACCAAAGAGGCAGCCATGGCTAAGCTGTTCTGCTCCGAGGTAATGCGCCGCTGCGTCCACCAGGCAGTGCAGCTACACGGCGGCTACGGCCTGATGAAGGACTTCCGAATAGAAAGATTCTATCGAGACCAGAGGCTACTCGAAATCGGCGAAGGAACTTCAGAGATACTGAGAATCGTCATCGCCCGTCACATCGGCGTGGCTGGCAGGGCAATCTAGGAGGGACACTATGAAAAAAGAGACGAAGAAGGCTAAACCAGCAACTAAGAAGAGACGCACAGGTCATGAAGACCTGTTGACTGACGTGTCCCAGGTCAAGCCAGCCGAAGCCCCGCCGATAGCCAAGGGGCAACTTGGCGATAGAATCAAAGCCGCCCGCGAAATGCGTGAGCTTACGGTGGCGGACATCAGCAGCCGCACCGGCATAGACGTAGCCACGCTCAAGCAAATAGAGGCAAACAAGATTGCGCCGCCATTGGGTCAGTTGATTCGGCTGGGCAAAGCATTGGACATGAAGATGGGCTATTTCATCTCGCCCGGCGTGGACAAGCCTATTACCGTGGTGCGCAAAGACCAGCGCCAGGCTGTGGCTCGCCACGGGCAGAAGAAAAGCCAGCAGTACGGATATTCTTACGAATCACTGGCTCCAGAAAAAGCCAACCGCCTTATGGAACCTTTCATCGTCACTTTGATGCCCACAGAAGCCGAAGAATTCTCCAACCACGATGGCCAGGAGTTCATTTTCGTGCTGGAAGGGGAGATAAAGGTACAGGTGGGAAACCAGGCGGAGTTCTTGCAACCCGGAGATGCCGTTTACTATGACTCCAACCAGCCCCACCTGGTGAAAGCCAAAGGCAGCAGCAAAGCCCGCATATTGGCCGTGCTATACGCCGGAGCTAAATAGGCCAACATAACCGTGCGATAAATAAAAGGAGCAAACATGGTAAATCTTTCGCGTTTTTCTCTGGAAGGCAAAGTGGCATTGGTCACCGGTGCCAGCCGCGGCATCGGTCGTGCCACCGCTCTGGGATTCGCCGATGCCGGAGCGGACGTAGTAATCGCCAGCCGTAGGCAGCCAGACCTGGAAAAAGTAGCCGAGGAAATCAGGGCTAAGGGCAGAAAGGCATTGCCAGTGGCGGCTCACATCGGCAAGATAGAGGAAATCCGCAGCCTGGTCGATACCGCTGTAGCCAAATTCGGCAAAATCGACATTCTGGTCAACAACGCTGCCGCCAGCCCGGCTATGGCCTCCCCCCTGGACGCAGAGGAACGCCTCTGGGACACCATCATGAATCTCAATGTCAAGGGCGTTTACTTCCTGAGCCAGGCAGTGGCTAAGATTATGAAAGAGCACGGCGGCGGCAAGATAATAAACGTGTCCTCGGTTGACGCATTCAAGCCGGAATACCGTGTGGGCATTTACTCCATTGCCAAGACAGCTATCTTGATGGTTACCAAGTCCCTGGCTCTGGAGCTGGCAGAGTACAACATAAGGGTCAATGCCATTGCACCCGGCGCCGTGAGCACCAAGCTGCTCGACTCCCACTGGTTCGGCATGCCTGAAGATGTGGCCAAGGCACAGAAAGACTTCCTGGCAAAGCTGACACCAATGGCGCGCGTTGCCGAACCCGACGAGATGGTTGGAGCAATGATATTTATGGCATCTGACGCTTCAAGCTATATGACCGGCTCCTGCATCGTTGTTGACGGAGGCCAGCTTCTGGGCACTGTGCCCACCGTCTACGAGGACATGTTCAAAGAGCTATTCCATTAATTATTCAAAAACCACAAAATCAATAGAGCCTGACAGGAGCCAGAACTGCGAAAAGGCTATTATGCCCTGAGCCTGGCCAGCCTTTGCCCGTCATGGCTCAGCACTGCACTGATAGCTTTGGCAGCGCCTTCAAATGAGTAGAAGACAGGGCATTTGAGGGAAACGAGCTTCTTTATAATTGGAAAGGCAACATCAGCTTCGCGAGGTACAATAGAAGGCACAAATACCATAGCCAGAGGCTTAGACGCATCCCTCGTAAGTTCCAGCACATCCTGGATAAGTCCAGCCATCATCGGCATCATTTCAGGTGGCATCATGCCTGCCCCCAAATATATGGTTATGAAGTCAACGTCAGCCCATCTGTTGACAATGTTCAGGGTTTTGCTAAACTTGCCAGCTTCCCACATGTTCTGCCCGTAGTCTATGGGGTTCCTCAGCATATTCCCTGCAGCTTGCGAATATTCACGTATCTTCAGCCTTATATCCTCAGGTAGCCGCGGTACTTTCAGCCCATACCTCTCAAACTGGTCGGTAATAAGTACACTGGGCCCACCACCCCCTCCCAAAAGTGCCACATTTCTGCCCTCAGGTATAGACATAAATTCAAGGGCGACCAGCACATCAGCCAGTTCCGGCAGAGTATCCACCCCAATGATATTCAGCTGTTTGCATAGCGCATTCCAGGTACGCTGGCTGCCGGCCAGCGCCCCTGTGTGGCTGGCTGTAGCCCTGGCACCGCCTTCGGTGGCACCACCCTTGAGCAATACCAGCGTCTTCTCCCTGGCTGCCTTCTCCAGAGCTTTGCGGAATCTCATGCCATCCCTGACGCCCTCAATATACATAGCTATTATCTTGGTATCAGGGTCAGTGGCAAGATATTCCAGGAAATCGCTTTCGTTGAGGTCGCAGGCGTTCCCGTAGCTCATCACCTTCCTGAAACGGACGCCTCGCAAGCCGGCATCCCTAACCAGAATTGCGGTATTGCCACCGCTCTGGCTGATGTAAGCCACAGAACCGCTCTCCCTGGGGAATTCAGGATTGAAGCTTACGCGTGATTCAGGGCAATAGACGCCCATGCAATTTGGCCCGATGATTCTGATTCCGGTCTGGCGGGAAAGCTCAACCAGCTTGTTTTGCAGCTTGATGCCCTCTTCCTCGCCGGTCTCGCTGAAGCCCGAAGTGCAGAAATGCACTGCCCTGACACCTTTTCGGGCGCATTCCATAATCAGCCCAGGTGCAGCGGGGGCTGATACGGTGCTGATGACATATTCCACGGAGTCCGGTATGTCTGCCATGCTGGTGTAAACCTTGCGTCCATTTATCTCACCACCCCGCGGGTTCACCAGGTACAAAGGTCGGTCAAATTCAAAGGCGGTCAGGGCATCCAGAAAGACACGCGTCCAGTGGTCTGGGTTGGCTACTGTAATCCCGGCTAGTGCAATGGAGCTAGGACGGAACAGATAGTCTAGGCTTTGTTGCACTGCGTTGGACATCTAAACACTGCAAAGCACTCACTTCCACACGCCAGCAGCAAACTATAGCACATATGACACTACATAGGCAATTTGACGGTCGGTTTTTAACAGCCCGCCCAGCCACAGGCACACACACTGTGCCTATTTTCGTGAAGCCATCAAGCCGACAAAGGTTTCCAGCAGCGACTTCGTCCTGTCTGGTGAGTAGCAGCGCTGGTCGCTCATATCGCCGTCCAGCTCCAGCAACGGGATTCCTTTCTTTTCCAGTGCATCGCCGATGACGCGCACCGCAGCATTGGCATGTCGGCAGGCAGTAGAGGAGAAATGTATGGCCCCATTAACATCATATTCCTCAGCTAACTGCAGAACTCCCGATAGGCGTTGCTCAATTGTGCCCACATAGGGATTTTTCAGGCAGCGCAGCGCCATCCCCTCGAAAGGCTTCTTTTCATCAATCTCGTCCCAGTACACCCGCGCCAGCTCTGACATCACTATGCTTACTTTGTTCTGCCGCAGGATGTCATTGATGTTAGTAGGCTGCACCGGTACCCATGCCAGCCACAGCACGCGGAAATCCTCAGGCGATACCCTGCCCTCCGCCAAACGCTGCTGGCACTCCTCGGTCAGCTTCTGGTAAAGCCGCTCTTGGAAAGGTGACCCTGAGAACATGTTCCCGATGATGGAAAGGTTGCAGACGCGGAAACCATCCCAGGGAAACGGCTTGGATTTCTGCACCTCCGCCAGCCGGCCATAGGCAGCACGGGCACGGTTGGAAGCCCTGACACACTCCCGCAGCCGGTCGTAGTCCAACTTCTGACCGCTGACTTCTTCCAGTTTTTTGGCTATGTTCTGCAACTGTCCGGAGACATAGGCCACCGACTCCTTGCTCAGCTCATTGGGCACATCCAGCATCACTGCCTCTTTGCCATAGTACTGAGCCAAAATCTGGTTGGTCTTCGTCTTGCCATCGCAGAAATGCGATGTGGTGAGAAACAGGTCAGCCTTGGGAAAATAGTCCAAGAAATGGCAGCCCAACGCCAGCCGTTGGAAAGAGCAAATGTCCACAGAATAGCCCCTGGCCTCAGACTTAGTCATGATATCAACGCAACTTTTCGGGTCAGGTCCAGTAAGCAGATTGCAACTGATTTCAAAATCGAAGGGCAC
>Ga0194126_10002437_pt1 | contig 30127 bp, 29 predicted proteins | sample TA2KigC150mmetaG_FD_148641 | JGI IMG/M metagenome (GOLD analysis project Ga0194126, IMG submission 148641) | Freshwater microbial communities from Lake Tanganyika, Tanzania - TA2015035 Kigoma Deep Cast 150m | ecosystem: Environmental > Aquatic > Freshwater > Lake | place: Tanzania: Lake... | reverse complement strand
GGAGAAACGGTTTTGGAGAAGAATGAGATTCTTACTGATATCTTTATTCCGAAACCTCTTCCCAATACAGGTTCTGCCTACTGGAAACTTCAGAGAAGAGGAGCGCTCGATCTTCCTATTCTTGGCGTCGCGGTGCTACTCTCACTGGATAAGGCAACTGTGACTTGTTCTGATCTTCTCTGCACAGCCTCACCGATCTCCACCGTACTCCATTCTCTTGAGGGAGATGAAGTGTTCTGCAAAGAAGTTCGGATCGCTCTGGGAGTAGCCGCTCCGACCCCGATGAGAGCAACAAAGGCAGAGAATCTTCTGAGAGGTAAGAAGATCAGTGATGAACTCTTAGGTAAAGTGGCAGAAACCGCCGCCCAAGAAGCTCAGCCACGTGATAGCATTCGTGGAGAAGCCTGGTATCGAAGGGATATGATCAAGGTCCTGGTAAAACGAATGGCGATGAGGTGTATCGAAAGGATACTGGTGCCAGAAGAGACAGTGTTTCCGGTGAGGCTGTGGTAACGATAATAATAACCAAACACCAAGCACCAATAACCAATGACCAAATTTAGTTTGGTCATTTGGGGTTTGGTGATTGATTATTATTTGGATCTTGGAATTTGGTTATTGGTATCACTTTAGCTGTTTGAAAATCTTTGTAAAATCCCTCCCAACCTCCCTTTTCCAAAGGGAGGAGAAACATTTCCCCCTTTAGCAAAGGGGGATTAAGGGGGATTTTATGATGATTCTTTGAACCAACTGGCTCAAAAACTCCTTCTTTTCAAAAGGCTAACGTGTTACGGTTATTGGAATTTAGTTAAGGGCTAAAGGAGAATCCGAGATGAAAAAAACTATTAGTTTTGTTCTAAATGGGGAATTAACCGAGGTGGAGATTGAACCTCATCTCACTCTGTTGCAAGTCCTTAGGGATAAACTGGAGCTCACCGGCACCAAAGAAGGATGCGGGATGGGTGAATGTGGAGCCTGCACGGTCCTCATCGATGGGAAAACAGTCAACTCCTGCATCTACCCTGCCCTCGAAACTGAGGGGAAAAACGTCACGACGATCGAGGGTCTGACCGATACCCAGGGCAACCTGCATTCCATCCAGAAGGCTTTCATTGAATACGGAGCGATCCAGTGTGGTTTTTGTACTCCTGGAATGGTTCTTTCTGCGAAAGCTCTTCTCGATGAAAATAAGAAACCTACAGAGGAAGAGATTCGTCATGGAATTGCTGGAAATCTATGCCGCTGTACGGGCTATCTACAGATCATCCAGGCCATTAAAGCAGCCAGTGGAAAGGCATAAATTCGAAGCACGAAATCCGAAATTCGAAACAATTTCAAATGACCGAAACTCAAAACTTAAAAACATATGATTTAGAGGAACGAACATTAAGATTTGCAAAATCGGCTAGGGCTTTTGTAAAAAAACTATTTAAAACAACTGCAAATATTGAAGATGGAAAACAACTGATCAAGGCGTCCGGTTCTGTTGGAGCTAATTATATTGAAGCGAATGAGGCCCTAAGTAAGAAGGATTTTATTGTGAGGATAAAGATTTGCAGGAAAGAAGCTAAAGAAAGCCGGTATTGGTTGAGATTAATAGATACTGTTGATGAGGCGGATTTAGAAAATGAACGCAAGATATTAGAGAATGAGGCTTCAGAATTAATGAATATCTTTGGGTCCATTCTAAGAAAGAGCGAATAGTGTTTCGAAAATTTGGTCATTTGAATTTCGAATTTGTTTCGGATTTCGATATTCGAATTTCGGATTTGATAACCGGAGGTTAAGATGCCAGACTTCATTAATATCGGGAAGCGGATTCCGAAGATGGATGCAGAGGAGAAGGTTACAGGAAAGGCAATCTATATCCACGACCTCAAGCTGCCAGGAATGCTTTACGGAAAGATCCTTTACAGTCACCATCCTCATGCAAAAATATTAAGGATAGATACCTCTGAGGCAGAGAAGCTTCCCGGGGTGAAAGCCGTTTTAACAGGCTATAACATACCTTCCATTAAATTCGGGGTCTATAAGGATAACACCCCCCTCAAGGCCAACAAGGTCTGCTCTTACCGAGACGAGGTTGCGGCTGTCGCAGCAATTGATCCGGATATTGCCGAGGAGGCCATCAATCTCATCAAGGTTGAGTACGAAATCCTTCCAGCCATATTTGACCCTGAAGAGGCAATGAAAGAAGGAGCTCCCCTCATCCACGAAGAGCATGTAGGTGGAAAGGAGAAAAAACCGACCAATGTGCTTAATTTTCCCTGGAGGTTGATCGCCGGAGATGTGGATGAGGCGCGCAAGAACTCGACCTACGTGGCACAGGACCGTTTCAAAGTGACCTGGGTTGCTCACTGTTGTCTGGGGACAAGCGGATGTGTGGCACAGTTTGACCTTAAGAATAATCTAACAATATACAGCAACACACAGATTCCTTCCCTCGCACAGAAAGACTATCTCGATGCTCTCTCCACGATAGGATTACAGGGGAAAAAAGTCCGTGTCATTAAAGCGATGATTGGGGGAGGATTCGGAAGCAAACTCGACACTTATGCCTACGAATATATTGCCATCCTTTTAGCCCACCGGACACGCAAACCCGTCAAGATCATCTTCAGCCGTGAGGAAGAGTTTTTTGCCACCTCACCCAGACAACCCGCCATCATAGACATTGCTCAGGGGTGCACGAAAGACGGGAAACTGACTTTCCGGGACATCCGAATGACGCTTGACAATGGCGCCTACACTTCCTGGGGAGCGACCACACCTTCGGTCATGATGATGCCCATCTCCTCCCTCTATAAAGTACCCAACGTTCGATATGTGGCGAAATGCGTTTACACGAATAACACTTACTCTCAGGCCATGAGAGGATATGGGAACCCCCAGGCCACATTCGCGATCGACTCCCAGATCGATATTCTCGCTGAAATGGCCGGGATCGATCCTCTCGATTTCAGGATGAGAAATGCCAATACGCCAGGGGAAGTCACCCCTCAGAAATTTAAAATCAACACCTGCGGTTTGAGGGAATGTATTGATGTCGTGGCACAGAAGTTAGACTGGCGACAGAATCGGGGAAAAAGGGAGGGAAGAGGAATCGGTATGGCTTCCATGATCCATGTGGGCGGAGGCGCCCGGGTCTATAAATCCGATGGCTGTGGGACAATTATTAAGATCGATGATTTCGGAACGGTCAATGTGATCACTGGCGCTACGGATATGGGACAGGGTTCGGATACGGTCATTGCCCAGATCGTTGCCGAAGAGCTTGGGGTAAAGACAGAGGATGTGGTCGTCACCCATACGGATACCGACATCTGCCCCTGGGATGTAGGAGCTCATGCCAGCCGGACAACCTTTGTTGCTGGAAATTCAGCAAGAGGAGCCGCAAAAAAAGTGAAAGACCAGCTTCTTGAGGTAGCAGCAAAATCTCTCGGTGAAAGCCCTGAAAACCTGGATATACGGGATCGGACCATCTTCTCAAAAAGTGATCCTGAGAAGAAATCCCCATTGGGGAAAATATTGAGGGCAGCCCATTATGCCGCAGGCGGAAAAATGGTCATGGCGGAACATTTTTACGATCCACCCAATGAAAACCTCGATAGGGAATTCAAGGGAAATCTTTCAGTCACCTATGCTTACGGGACACATGGTGTTGAGGTTGAAGTGGATAAAGAGACGGGGCAGGTCAAAATACTGAAATATATCGCTGCTCATGATGTGGGCCGGGCAATCAACCCCATGCTCCTTGAAGGCCAGGTTTACGGAGGGGCAACCATGGGAATCGGTTATGCGTTAACCGAAAAGCTCATTCTGCAAAATGGAAAAGTGGTCAATCCCAATTTCCTCGATTACAAGATGCTGACAGCAAAGGATGTTCCAAATATTGAGCCCATTGTGGTCGAGACGGATGATCAGTTTGGGCCTTTTGGCGCTAAAGGCATCGGTGAGCCAGGTCTGGTCCCCACAGCACCAGCCATTGCCAACGCCATTTATGATGCTGTGGGAGTCAGGATCAAAGAGCTCCCGATTACTCCTGAGAAGGTGCTTGCAGCCTTGAAAGAAAAAGCCCCTACAAAATGATGAAATAGTGGAATATTGGAATAATGGACTCGTAAAAACCCTTTATGGGTTAAGGTTTCCCAATGATGATGGCGCTTATTTCTTTCAGGACATCTTTAAGGGAAGTCTCCGTTGAGGGTATGACGTTGTCGGGAGTGTGCTTGTGGTGGGGGTAAGAAGCTATCTCCGGATGATGAGGAGCATTATCATAACGGAACAGCATCTGTCCGTTACCTTTCATATAATGAAGCCTATATTTCTCGATTTTTACGGCCTCATGGGTTTCACTGACAAACATAGCGATTTCTAAGACGGAGGAATCCACGAATACAAGATTCCCTTTCATATAAACCGCTCTTCCATCCGGAAAGAAGTGTTTTAGAATATTGGAAGATAGAACAATTGAAGAAGATGCAATGGTTTTATCAATGTTTTCGGTAAATCTTTTGATCACTGGATGGCTGAACGGATGGCAGATTGAGTTTTCTGCCATTGGTCAAGAAGTTTAGCAAAAGCATGCCAATCGAAATAATCGGCATCATCCCCTATCTCGCCTGCCTCAAATTTCTTCAAAAAGGCCCGGGTAGAGAGATTGTATTTTTGTTCAAAATCCTTTATTGCTTTTTTATAAAAAGCAATGGCATTTGAGCAGAGCAAGTATTCCCGCCTTAACGAAGTTCTTATTTCTTCTGTTATTTGCATGAGTTATTTATAAATAAACGTTCCTTCAAAGTCAAGCGCTGATAATTGTCCTACTCTTCCCTTTTACATCTACACCCACCATTCCAATATTCCTTTATCTATCTTCCCTTTTTGTACAAAATTGTCATTTATTTGGCAAAGTTGTCATAAATTAATCACTTTCTCCGATTTCTCTACCCCAATCTTTCCCCTTTTCTATATTCTACATTAAAAATAAAATCTATTAAATTCCAAATAGTTATAAGCTTAAATGCATTTTTATGACAATTTGGAATATTTTGGAACAAATATTGCTAATTGTTCATGTTGTATCTTTCTATCGTCAAAATTTCCTGAAAGGGCTTCCGGATGGAAAAAAAGAAAAAAGAGGCTAAATCACTTACTCTCAAAAAAAGAAAACCGGTAAACATATCAGCCAAAAACAAAAAATCAAAAACAAAAAAGTCTTACCAGGAACCGGGAAGCCTCTATAAAAAATTAGTTGAAGCCTCTTTACAGGGGATTGTCATTGCTAAGGGAATCCCCCCTCGCCTCGTCTATGCAAATCCTGCGATCTCCAGGATGCTGGGATATACACCTGATGAACTGACCTCTTTAACGATTGAACAGACGCAAAACCTGGTCCATCCTGACGATCGATTATCATTTTTCAACCGATATAAAGACCGTTTGGAAGGAAAACTGGTCCATCCCAATTATGAAGTTCGTGCAATCCGCAAAGATGGAAATATCGGGTGGTTTGAAATATCCGGAACCCAAATCGAATATAATGGCGAACCGGCTGTCCTGGCCACCTATGTCGATATCACCGAACGCAGACAAGCGGAGGCAGAGCCAAAACGATTGGCCCAAGAGAGCGCGATTATGGCCGAAATTGGGCAAATCATCAGTTCTTCGCTTGACATTCATGAGGTATATAAACGTTTTGCTGAAGAGGTCAAGAAGATTATCCCCTTTGAGCGTATTGTTATCAATCTCGTCAACCATCAACACAGTATCATCAACATCGCCTATGCGGCTGGGATGGATGTCAAGCAACGTCAGGCAGGGGATGTCGTGCCATTAAAGGGTTCAGGGGTTGAAGAATGCATGCGGAGGCGTTCCGTCACCCTCATTCAAGCCGAAGAGATAGAAGAGGTGGCAAATCGTTTTCCAGGATTGTTACCCTCTTTACAAGCCGGATTTCGGTCGTTCATATTTGTGCCCTTAGTATCGAAAGACCGGTTCATAGGCACCCTGTCTTTACGACACACCCAACCCAATATCTACAAGGAAAAAGACCTTGATCTTGCAGAAAGAGTGACCCGACATATCTCCGGCGCTATTGCAAATTCGCTCCTCTACAATGAAATAAAACAGGCCGGCGTAGCACTGAGGGAAAGCGAAGAAAAATATCGTTCCATTCTTGAAAATATTGCAGATGGTTATTACGAAGTTGATCTTGCCGGCAATTTTACCCTCTTCAATGTTTCGATCTGCCAACTTCTTGGATATTCCAAAGATGAATTGCTGGGAATGAATAACCGCCAATATACGGACCGCGGAAATGCGAAAAAATTGTATCAGGCCTTCAATAAAGTTTATCAAACAGGAAATCCCTCTCAAATATTCGATTGGGAGATTATCAGAAAAGACGGGACAAAACGATATATCGAATCCTCTATCTCTTTAATAAAGAACTCTTCTGGTCAACCTGTTGGGTTTCGGGGTATTGTTCGGGACATCACCGAACGCAGGCAAGGGGAGGAAGCCCTTCGGGAGAGCATGGAACGTTTCAGGCAAGTGGCCGAAACCGCGGGCGAATGGATCTGGGAATTCAATGCAGATGGTCTATTCATTTATTCAAATCCTGTTGTGGAAAAAATAATTGGTTTCAAAGCGGAGGAAATCGTTGGAATAAGATATTTTTACGATTTTTTTCCTCCCGATGTAAAGGAACGACTAAAAAAGGTTTCATTTGAAGTTTTTTCCAGAAAAGAATCTTTTAATAATTTTGTAAATCAATGTATTACCAAAAATGGTGACACTGTTATATTAGAATCAAGCGGCACACCGATTTTAGATCACAACGGAACCCTCCTCGGATATCGAGGGACGGATACGGACATTACCAAACGTAAGCGCACAGAGGACGCCCTTCGAGAATCGGAAGAACTATATCGAACCATCCTTGAGAATATTGAAGATGGTTATTACGAGGTAGACCTCCAAGGGGATCTCACCTTCTTCAACGATTCTTTGTGTCGGATGCTGGGTTACTCCAGAGACGAATTGTTAGGGATGGGGAATCAACAATATACGGACCAGGAGAACCGAAAAAAGTTATTTGAAGCTTTCAACGAAGTATTCAGGACCGGAGAACCCGCAAAGAATTTTGATTGGGAAGTGATTAAAAAAGACGGGACAAAAGTTTTCGGCGAAGTATCCGTGTCACTTATAAGAGACGCAAAAGGGCAGCCGATTGGTTTTCGAGGTATTGCCCGGGACATCACTGAGCGTAAACGTGCTGAGGAAGAACTTAAACGAACCTTTTCCCTGCTCAATGCCGCGCTGGAATCCACCGCTGATGGTATTCTTGTGGTTGACAGGCAAGGAAAAATTGAAAGATTTAATCAAAAGTTTATCCAGATGTGGCATATCCCCGAATCCATCCTTGCATCCCGTGATGACGATCAGGCGTTGGTTTTTGTTTTAAACCAGCTAAAATACCCTGAGGATTTTCTCTCCAAGGTTAAAGAATTATATGACCAGCCCTTGGCTGAGAGTTTTGATCTTCTTGAATTTCAAGACGGACGAGTTTTTGAGCGTTATTCGAAACCCCAACAGATCGGTGAACAAATTGTTGGAAGAGTATGGAGTTTTCGAGACATAACCATTCGCAAACAGGCAGCGGAAGCTTTACGCCTGAGTGAAGAACGGTATCGGACTCTGGTTGAGGAGAGTTTTGACGGAATATTTTTTCAAAAGGGAGCTGACATCATCTTTGCCAACAATCGCCTCCATGAAATGCTGGGCTATGAGCCAGGTGAATTAGAAGGCCGTGACCACTGGATTATCTACCATCCCGATTATCAGGCTCTCACCCGTGAAAGAGCTCTTATGCGTCTTCGCGGAGAATCACCCCCTTCCACGTACGAGGTGAAGTTTCTTCGAAAGGATGGCTTTTCTTTCTGGGGAGAAATCAACGCAAAAGTCATTAATTATTTAGGAGAACCAGGAATCCAGGTCTGGGCTCGAGACATCAGCGAGCATAAGCAAGCCGAGGAAATTTTGCGCGTTGAGCGGGAAAGGTTTCGGTCCTTATCGGAAAATGCCCCTTTTGGGATGGTAATGATCGACAGGAATGGAACCTTTAACTATGTGAATCAGAAATTTAAAGAACTGTTTGGATATGATCTGACGGATGTTCCTGACGGAAGAACCTGGTTTCGAAAGGCCTATCCTGATCCTGATTATAGGCATCAGGCCATTTCTGTTTGGTTAGATGATTTAACCTCTATAGGGTCCGGGGTAAAGAGGCCAAGAATCTTTAAAGCAACATGCAAGGATGGATCAGAAAAGATTGTCAATTTTATTTCTGTGGTATCAGAGGAAGGAGAAAACTTGATGACCTGTGAGGACATCACCGAACGCAAGCGGGCGGAGGAGGCCCTCCGAAAGAGTGAAGAGGAGTCTAGAAAATTAGCTAACGAGAATGCAGTCATAGCCGAGATTGGGCAAATCATCAGCTCCTCTCTCAACATCGAGGAAGTATATGGGCGTTTTGCTGATGAAGTGCGCAAATTGATTCCCTTCGAACGGGTTGCAATTAATCTCAACAATTTAAAAGAAAACACCGTTATGATTGCTTATGAATTGGGGCTTGATGTGCCAGAACGACGAATTGGAAATATCTTTCCATTATCCGGTTCGCTCAATGAGTATCTCATAAAGACCCGTTCAAGCCTCCTTCTCCAGACAGAGGATGGAAATGAATTGGTTAAACGATTTCCCAGTCTTCTGAATACCATTAGGGTAGGATTTCGTTCGATGTTATCGGTTCCTTTAATTTCCAAGGATCAGGTGACTGGTGTGATCCATTTCCGGTCACTGAAACCGAATGCTTATTCTGAGACGGATGTAAAACTCGCAGAAAGAGTTGGGAATCAGATCGCCGGCGCTATTGCTAATTCACAGCTTTTTAAAGACCGTGTGCAGGCGGAGGAAACCCTTCGGGAGACCGAGGAGCAGCTCCGTCAGTCACAGAAGATGGAGGCTGTTGGACGGCTGGCTGGTGGAATCGCCCATGATTTTAATAACCTTCTTACGGTCATCAAAGGCTATAGTGAACTATCCCTTTTTGGTCTAAAAGATGGAGACCTTCTAAAAGAAAATATAAATGAAATCTATAAAGCGAGTGAGCGGGCCGCCAATTTAACCCGCCAGCTTTTAGCTTTCAGCCGGAAACAGATCCTCGACTTCAAAGTTCTCAATCTCAACTCCCTCATCCGGGACCTCGATAAGATGCTCCATCGCATCCTTGGTGAGGATATCGAACTCATTTATAAGCTGGATGAAAACGCAGGCAAAGTTAAGACCGATCCGGGGCAGATCGAGCAGGTCATTTTAAACTTAGCGGTCAATGCAAGGGATGCCATGCCATCCGGAGGAAAATTGATCATCGGGACAGACAGGGTGGATGTGGACGAAATAGAAACATTCGCCTATCCCGATATCAGCCAGGGAAGTTACATAAGGGTATCCATTACCGATACAGGGTGTGGGATGACTCCTGAAGTCAAAGAACATCTTTTTGAACCTTTTTTTACGACGAAGGCCAAAGGAAAAGGCACGGGCCTGGGACTCTCAACGGTTTATGGAATTGTGAAACAAAGCCGTGGGAATATTTATGTATATAGTGAACCAGGAAAGGGAACCACTTTTCATATCTACCTCCCAAGGGTGGAAGAAGACGAAGATAGGATTCAAAAAGAAGAGGATGGAATTTATATTTTGACAGGAAATGAAACAATCCTCCTGGCCGAAGACGAACAATCGGTTCGTGAGCTGGCGGCTCGAATTCTGAGTGAAAGAGGATATCTGGTCTATTCAGCGCGTGATGGAAAGGAAGCTTTAAAATTTGTCCAAGACCATCCGGACAGAGACATTCATCTTTTACTTACCGATGTGGTGATGCCCGGAATGAGCGGTAAGGAGCTGGCAGATCACCTGAAACTTTCGACACCTCAAACCAAAGTTCTATTTATTTCGGGCTATACGGATGATGCCATTGTTCACCATGGGGTGCTGGATAAGGGAGTGAATTTTGTCCAGAAACCTTTCACGCCGGAGGGCCTGGCAAGGAAAGTCAGGGAAGTATTGGACCGGTAGGTTCTAAAGTAGTTCGGAGTAATTAGTTCGGAGTTCGGAGACAATGATAATAAAATTAATCAAATTTTATTGAGTCATTTTAAAAAAGCTCCGAACCAAGTACTCCGTATTTTAACTTTCAATACAGTAAGGAGAAATAAAAATGGATAAATATTCTGAACTACGAACTACGAACTCAGAGCTCCGAACTAAAGCCATCATGACACCGCGGGAAGCGGCTGATTATCTGAGCATCCATGTCCGGACGATCTACCGGCTTGCGAAAAACGGTGATATCCCCTGCCGAAAGATTGGGGGGAGCTGGCGCTTCAAGAAGGATGCTCTTGACGAATGGCTATCCGGAAGAGATAACCATGCCCAGGAGGAAAAAAGATAAATGGAAAACAGAGTCTTAGTGGTCGATGACGAGAAGGAGATCCGGGACTTTCTCATGAAGGCCCTTACCCGCATTGGTGGATTTCAGGTTGAACTTGCGGAAAATGGAGAGGCGGCTCTGAAAAAGATGGAGCAACAAAGGTTTGATCTTGTCATGACCGACCTGAAAATGCCACGGGTAGACGGCCTCCAGTTGATCAAAGAGATTTCAAGATCGCATCCGGAAATCCTTACTGTTCTCATGACCGGACATGGAACCATTGACTCCGCCATTGAAGCCATGAAACAGGGAGCGAGTGACTATCTCACCAAGCCGATTAATCTGGACGAAACCATCTTGCGCTTGAAAAAAGTCCTTGATGAAAAGCAACGTTTTGTGAAGATGAAAGACCATGCTGATCGATTGGAAAAGGCCAATCTGGAACTTAAAAAAATCGATGCAATGAAGTCGGAGTTTGTCTCGGTCGCCTCTCATGAATTAAGAACTCCTCTTGCCTCTATTAAAAATTCGATTCAGTTGATCCTCTCGGGAAAGACGGGGGCGATCAACGAAAACCAGACGAAGTTTCTCTCTATGGCAGATAGAAACATCACCCGATTGACCAACATCTTGAATGACTTGCTCAATCTCTCCAAAATTGAGTCGGGGAAGATCGAATTGAAATTCGAGGACGTGGAATTAAAAACCCTCATTGAAGTTACCGTATCTTCATTGCGACCTCAGGCCGATGTAAAATCAATTAAGATTTTATCAGAAATACCCGAAGGACTTTCATCGGTGAATGGAGACAAAGAAAAAATAGAACAGATCCTGATCAACCTCATCGGGAATGGGATCAAATTTACACCTGAGATGGGAAGCATTTACGTCTCGGCAGCTCCCTATTCTGAAGAAAGGGCAGGAGGGTTTGGAGATAAGATTGCTATCTCTGTGAAAGATACAGGAGTTGGAATCCCCGCAGAACATCTCAGCTCAATCTTCGATAAATTCTTCCAGGTCGAAGGATCGCTCCATCGCTCAGTAAGCGGAACCGGATTGGGTCTGGCCATTACCAAAGGACTGGTTGAAGCCCATCAGGGAAAGTTATGGGCGGAGAGCGAAGTAGGGAAAGGCAGCGCCTTCACCTTCACCCTTCCAGCATCAAAGGGAGAAAGAAGAGAATCTCAGTTCCGGTTTATGCTGGACAAAGCTTTCAATCGAGCACAAAAAAATGACTCACCTCTTTCCTTATTTTTCATAGAAAGTCTTGGACAAAAGAAAGAAATAGAAGATGAATCATTGAAAGAGCTCGAATTGAGGATAAAACAGTCCCTTTGCCGAAAGGGGGATGTTTTAATGAGAAGGAAACAAGAGAAAATGCTGTTTGCGCTCTGTGAGGCTGATTTAAAAGGAGTTCAGGCCATCCGTCAGAGGATAGAAGAGGACCTTCGGAAAAACCCAATCGAGACAGCAGATGGACCGTTATCCATTAAAATCGGAGTTGCTACTTTTCCTGAGGAGGCTCTTTCAAAACGGGAACTCTTCAGGAAGGCGAAAGAACGATTGAGGACGTAGGGAACGCATAGATGCGTTCCTTCGGCAGGCGAAAAAAGAATTGAGGAGGTAATTTCAATGAGCAATAAGAGGATACTGGTGGTTGATGATGAAGTGGATCTGGTGGAAACCGTTCGTTTCGCTCTCGAACTGGAAGGATATGAGGTGCTCTCCGCTTACAACGGTGAAGAGGCATTAAATCAGGCACGGAAAGAAAATCCGGACTTGATCCTTCTTGATCTCATGTTACCGAAACTGGATGGATACAAGGTCTGCCGGTTATTAAAATTCGATGAAAAATATAAACACATCCCCATTCTCATGCTGACCGCAAAAACCCAGGAGAAAGACAGGGCCACCGGCATGGAAACCGGGGCAAACGAATATATCACCAAGCCCTTTGAGATGGATGAATTGATGAATAAAGTGAAGAATTATCTGCGATAATTCAGTCCGGAGTTCGTAGTTCGGAGTTAGGTTAAGAGTTGGGGAGATGGGGAGATGGGGAGTTGTGGGGATAGGGAGATAGGGTGATAAAAAGAAAGATGGGGAGATTGGGAGATAAGGAGATGGGGGGATAAAAATAATGGAAAAGAAGTTGATTCGGACTCATCGGGATTTAGAAGTTTATAAAATGGCCTTTGAAGCGGCTATGCAGATATTTGAAAAAAGCAGATCATTTCCGGTCGAGGAGCGTTATTCACTGACAGATCAAATCCGTCGTTCATCGAGATCGGTTTGTACCAATCTTGCTGAGGCTTGTCTCCGACCCAGAGGGGCAGAATAATGTTTGTATATATCCTCCATAGCAATCTTACAGGCAGACGTTACATAGGACATACTAACGATTTAAACAAAAGATTAAAAGAACACAATGCTGGCCGTGTGAAATCAACTAAGGCTGGCTTACCTTGGCGGATAATCGCCTGCAAAAAATATTCTTTACGTTCAGAAGCTAGATGGATAGAACGTTCACTGAAGCATTCGAAAAAAGCTTTGGACAAATTCCTGGGTCTCTGACCCGGAGGGGCGAAAAAGGCGTTATGAAGCTTCATTCGTAAGCAAACTGAGTGATGCTGAAGCAGAAGCAGCTGAAACTCAGGTTTGGCTGGAGTTTGCTATTAAGTGCGGTTATCTCTTAAATGAAACGGGACAAGAATTATTGAGCAATTACGACAATATCCTGGGTAAGATCGTTAGTCTAATCAACGATCCTCTCCCATGGTTATTACCTGGAGCGAAACAACGCTGAAGATTGGATGGGTTTTAAGAAGATGGGCTCCCTATCGCCCCATCTCCTTATCTCCCTAAATCTTAAAAGGGTAAAAGAAATGCCTACTTTCAAATATAAAGCGCGCGACAGAGCTGGCAAGGCCATGGATGGGAGGCTGGAGGCCCCTACCCTCCAATTGGCTGGCGATCAGCTTCACCGCCTCGGATACCTTCCAGTTTCGATCGAGAAACTCGAAGAGGTCCCTCTGTTTGACCTTTCGGATTTAATGGACCGTTTTAAAAAGGTTCCCCTGGAGGATCTCGTCGTCTTCAGCCAGCAACTTTCGACCCTATATAAGGCAGGCCTCCCCCTTCTCACTGGTTTATCCAATTTGAAGGACCAGACAGAGAACAAGAAATTTCAAAATGTTCTGGATGAGGTTTGTACAGACATTGAGGCCGGGAACCCATTATATGCCTCCATGGCTAAACATCCATCGGTCTTTTCAATTGTCTACATTAATATGATTCGTGCAGGCGAAACATCAGGACGGTTAGGTGAATCACTGGACCGATTTGTCACTCTCGCCGACCGGGAACTTCAAACCCGCCAGAGGCTCAAAGAGGCAACACGATACCCTAAAATCGTCATCTCCGCAGTGGTCATTGCCTTTGTCGTCCTATTAGCTTTTGTCATTCCAAGGTTTGCAGCAACCTTTGCACAGTTCAATATGCCTCTCCCCCTGCCGACCCGCCTTATGATCGGGATGAATAAAATATTTCAAAGCTACTGGTATATGCTTCTGGGAGGACTGATCGGAATTTCCATTCTTGTCAGGCGCTACCTGAAGACTGAAAATGGAAGATACTTCTGGGATAACATTAAAATCCGGATTCCGGTTTTAGGCCAACTTTTCTTAAAAATTGGCCTCTCCCGGTTTTCCAATACGTTTGGCATGTTGAACCGAAGTGGAATCCCTATTTTGCAGGCGCTGGACATCACTTCTACTACGGTGGACAACGTCCTTCTCTCCCAATCCATTAAGAGCGTCCAGCAGAAGGTGGGAGGGGGAAGCAGTTTGACAGATGCACTGAAGGAGAGCGGAAGGTTTACCTCTCTTGTCATTCAGATGATCTCTGTGGGTGAAACCTCCGGAACACTGGATGAGATGTTGACAAGAGTGACGGATTATTATGATGTGGAAGTGGACAACGCTTTGAAGAAGTTCCCCACTTATATTGAGCCGATCCTGACGCTCTTTCTGGGGGGAGTCGTTTTACTTCTGGCACTGGCCGTATTTCTCCCCTGGTGGAACATGGCCTCGTTGTTCAGGTGATTCTTGATGAACGTTGAACCTTTCAATTTCGGATTTCGGATTTCGGAATTCGGAATTTTAAATCCACAATCCAAAATCCGCAATCCGCAATCGGGAATGTCTCTTATTGAAGTTATTCTCATAATGATTGTCATTGCCATACTGGCGGCTGTGGCTATCCCCAGGATGGGTTTTGACATGGCCCCAAAAGCCTCTGTGGAAGGTGCCGCTCATATGGTTGCCTCAGATATCCGGTATGCCCAGGAATGTGCCATGTCTACCCGAACTTCAAAGACCATCACGTTTTCCGGTGGAAATTCTTATACTTTTGCGCCCTCCAACAACTTAGATCCATCGGGCCGACTCCCGGCTGGCGTAGCCACCTCTGCATTAACCTTGACCTTCAATTCCCTTGGCGAACCCACAACAGGTGGAGGAGGATCAGTCACGGTTTCCGGAAGTGGAGGATCAAAGACTATCAGTGTCTCAAACTATACAGGAAAGGTGAGTATTAATTAACAGTTCGGAGTAATGAGTTCGTAGTTCGGAGAAAATGATAATAATTAGCAGTTCGGGGTTAGGAGTTCGTAGCTCGGAGAAAATGATAATAATTAGCAGTTCGGAGTAATGAGTTCGTAGTTCGGAGTAAATGACAAAGATGAGAAAAACAATTAAACCATTAAAAAAACATTTTAAAAGATTAGAGTTTAAAAACTCCGAACTCCGAACTCCCAACTTCGAACTTGTATTTCAACAGGGTTTCACCCTTATCGAAGTCATCATCCTCATTGTGATGGCGGGGATTCTTTTGCCGGTCATCATCGTCCCCTTTGCAACGGGTATTAAAGGAAGCCAGAAGCCAGAAATGGCAACCAAGGCTATGTATCTCGCCCATGAGGAGATGGAATACCGAATGAAATACAATTATGGTGGACCACAACTCAATCCTACTAACCTTACTGCATGCCAGACTTCACCACCTTCTGGCTACCAGTGCCAATATGAAATCCTTTATGTGCCAAACAATGATCTCAATGCTTTAGGAAGTTTAGGCCCAGACACAAATTACAAACGAATGAGAGTTCGGGTAAGCGATCCACAAAACGACACTTATGAAATCTATTCAGTGGTCACAAGGTTTCCGTAATGAAAATAGTTCGGAGCAAGTATTTCGTAGTTCGGAGAAAATGAAAAAGATGATGAACATATTCAGTCCGTATAAATATATTTCAAAAAAACTCCGAACTCCGAACTCCGAACTCCGAACTTTCGGTATCGAGGGTTTCACCCTCATCGAAATCATTGTGGTGATCGTCATTTTATCGATCGCTTCGGGTATTATGATTTATTTCTTGATTAATAGTTTGAAAGTCTATACAATGACGGTCAATCAAAAAACCCTTTTCGACGAGGGAAAACTGGCGCTCGAGAGAATGGTCAGAGATATTCGGGATGCAAGAAGCATCACCACGCCTGCCGCAGGAGGCTCGGGCAATACCATCGTTTTCCAGAGAACCAACGCCACAGCCCAGGATGGACTTAACGAAACCCTCACCTTCCAGTTAACCGGCTCAACCCTTCAAAAAGTTAAGACATCCCCTGCGGCGACAAGTCCACTTGCCTCAAATGTGTCTTCATTCACAGTGACCCGGGGGGCAGTAGCTACCAACAATGAAAATGAGATTACTTTGTCGTTTACTCTTTCATTAGCAAGCGGTGAGAATGTAACTTTACAGACAAAGGTCTATCCAAAAAATTTTGTTAAGAGTTCAACTTACAAGAATTATTACGATAACTGGCGAGAGGAACCCAGCAGTTGAAAAAAAGAACAAAAAAAATTCATACCCCCCCCTCTTCCCCCTTTAAAAAAGGGGGGGAATTAATTTCCACTCCCTTTGGTCTCCGACCCAGAGCGGTCTCTGACCCGGAGGGCAAAGGGAGGTTGGGAGGGATTTTCTTTAACTCCAGAGGCCTCTCCGTTCTCTTCCTCGTCGTCGTCATGCTGTTGATGGTGGCAATCGGGTATGTCTTCTCTTATCTCATCCCAACCAAGCAGAAGTCTATTGCTCTTACCATCAGTTCCAATCAAGCCTTTTTCTTAGCCCAATCAGGAGTGGAGTTCGCTGTGCGATATACAACGGACAACGGTCTGAGCGGTCTCAGTAATCCTATTTCAAGGTCTCTTGGCCGTGGAAGCTTCACAATCAGTTATGAACCCGCTCCTACGGATCGGCTCACATCCATCGGTGAAATCCCAAACACCAGCCAAAGGAGAATCGTTGTATCTAATTTTACTAGTTTTCTAGTAAAGCAGTTGGTCCTAGATCCAGGTTCTCCATCTCCCTGTTGGACGCTTGGAGGCCAAAGGGCACGTTTCTTTATAAAAAACATTGGGAGTTCTAATGTCACCCTCACAGCTTTCACTGCAACATGGAGTGACTCGTCAAGCACTCGCATACGAGAAATTCATATGGATGGAACTCAGAAATTTTTTGGTAATTACTGGAACGGAGACCCTCGACAAAATTTGAATCGTGGAGGGAATAACCAAGTAATTATCCCCAATCAGGTTATTCGAATAGATGTTTATTGGTTCAATCCATATGTTACAGGAAATATTATCATTACTTTTTACACCGGAACAGGAGAACCTTACGAGTTCGACTTGGGAGGCGCGTTGCTTCCTTGCCTATAGCAGAAAAAATGTAGCCTGTCTGATGAAGGACAGTGAAAGAGTAAAACACAATAAAGGGACAAAACTAATATGACAGAAACAATCGGGTTGGACATTGGGTCTCATTCGATCAAGTTGGTGGGAATGGAAAAGACTGCTAAGGGGCCTTTTCTAACCTGTTTAGGGCTGAAGAGAATTCCCCAGTCCATTGACAAGGAGGATATCAACTCCCTCTCCATCCTTCTCAAAGACTTAATTGAAGAAACCGACATCAGAACAAAGAAGGTAAGGCTTACCGTTTCCGGCTCAGGAATCCATATCAGACGGATGACCCTACCCTCCATTCCTAAAAAAGAGTTAATTCAAACACTGCCGTGGGAGATGAAGGATAATCTCCCTTTCCCTGTGGAAACAGCACGGATTCAATACAACATCCTTGGAGAATTTGTCGAAGATGGGGCCAAAAAGTTGGACTTGCTTGTCGTGGCCTGCCCGATCAACCTCATTGACCGGACACTCTCCATTGCCAATGTTGCCGGGCTTCAGGTCACTCATCTCGATGTGAGTGCTTTTGGCCTCTGGAATATGCTTTACGCACGGGATCAATTAAAACTTGGGGAAACAGTCGCTCTGATTGATTTAGGTTCGGAGAAGATAAGCCTTTTCCTTTTTAAAGATGAAACGCTCCAATTCAGCCGAGAGATGACTCCGGCCGGAGCTGACCTGACCCGTGCGATCACGGATGGCCTCCCTTTTGAGAAAGACATGGGTTTCCTCTTTGAAAAGGCAGAGAGGATTAAAGAAGAAGTAGGAATTTTGTCTGGCGCCCAGGAAGGACGAGTGGCTGGTGAAAAACTCGATTTCTCAAAAATCTCCTTTTTGATGAGGCCCGTGTTGGAAAGATGGGTAGCGGAAATTGGGCGTTCTCTCGATTATTATCGAAATCAGTTCTATGGAGAAAAGATTGACCGCATCCTTCTCACCGGGGGAGGCGCCCATCTGAAGAATATTGCCTCTTACCTCGAAGGCGAACTCCACCTTCCTGTGGAACTTTTTAACCCACTCAGGGAGATGCTCTATGACGCCAAAAGGGTAAATGGACAGGCCCTTGATGAAACAGGCTCGATGTTCACCACAGCAGCAGGCATTGCCCTCTCCGAACCGCGGCAGGTAGAATTGCTACCCGTTAAAGAACCTTTCTGGTCAAAAATACCCGCTGAGAAAGCAATTTTTATTCTTGTTCCAATCCTGACCATCCTTATTTTTCTGGGGATGATCTGGTATAAAACCGGGCAAGTGACCGCTCTTCAAAAGGAACGGGCTGACAAGGTAGCAAGGGTAGCAAAGCTGGAGGATCTTAGGACCAGGCTGTCGGTCCTGAAAGAGAAAGAGGCGAAGATCAAACAGGATCTCTCCCTCTTTCCCTCTTTGGTCACCCCACCCATACCCTACCGAAAGGCACTCAAAGAAGTCCTTGAGGTCATCCCCGGGAACATGACTCTGACCTTGTTTGAGATTCAATCAGGGGGAAAACCCGTAGGCAAGCCCTCTCAAACTCCAGCATCAAAGGAAACCGAGCCACAGGGTCATCCCAAGAGTATTCTCCATCTCTCCGGTCTGGCCTTTGGAAACGATATCCACTGCCTTACGGCTTTGGCTAAGATCATCGAGGGACTTGAACGGTCTCCTCTTTTCAGCCATGTCAAATTGATTTCGACGGATGAGAATAAACTATATAATCAATTAGCCACGGAATTCGATATCGTCTGCGATATTGACATTCCCAATAAGGGAAAGGATTAGAAGAGGAGAAACCTTAATTCATGGCACTTAAAAGAAGAGAAAAGATTTTATTGGTGGTTGTATTGGTAGCTGTCGCCATTTTTCTATTCGATCGGCTTTTCGATACACCCATGAATCGCAAGATTTCCATGCTCAAAGGAGAAGTTAAAGCGGCTGACTCTAAACTGGCCGAACTTGCTCTTTTATCAAAAGGTCTCGAAACAGCAGAGGCTGAGATCATCAGACTCGAGGAGGAATTGAAGGGACTTTCTGAGCGCACGCTCAGAGGCGAGGAATTCAGGGCTTTTCTGAGACATCTGGCGAGGGAAAGTGACCCTCTTCAGATGAAGGTGATTTCCATCTCTCCTTCTGAGGAGAAGATATCTCCGTCCGAGGAGAAGAAAGAGTCTGTTCTTCAGGATTCACGAAAGGTGGCGGTTCATCTGGTTCTCCATTCCACTTTCGCCAAATTGGAGTCCTATTTGAAAGGGATAGAGGAACTCCCCTTTCTGGTCCAGATAGAAGGACTTCAGATTCAGAGAAATGATGAGATACAACCTCTCTTAAAGGTCACCCTGGGGCTTAAAATGTATATCATTGCGTTGTAATAGAGGATAATATGAAGATGCACAAATTCATACTTAAGTTTGCCTTTACTCTGTTATGTACAGGAATTTTGCCTACGACGGGCATCGTTTTAATAGAACCAGAGTTCAGCTTTGGACAACCCCAAAAGAAAACTATTGTATTTCATGAGGGACGGAAAGACCCATTCTCCATACCTCCCGGAATCCGCCTCCTCTCTAAGGAGACACCAGTAAAAGAAGAAAAAACGGTTCAACCCATAGTACAGGTAAAGACGAGCGAAATAAAACCGGTTGAGCCCACTTTGCATCTGAAGGCAGTCTTGATATCCGACCGTATTCGATTGGCGTCAATTGACCGGTCCATAGTAACCGTTGGAGACTCAATCGGCGGAGAAAAGGTATTGGAGATCTGGCCTGACAGGGTTATTTTGGAAAAGGTAGGTAAAAAAAGAACAATCCTTCTGGACCAGAGTCCAGTGAAACTAACAGTTGAAGGTAGATAATCCCCATGTCCCCCCTGATAATTTCCCTTCCTTAACCCCACCTTACCTCCCCTTAATTTAAGGGGAGGAAGGGAGGGATTAATAGGGAAAAGATATAGACCGAAAGAACCATAAAAAGGAGTAAGACATGAAAACAAAAATACTATTTATTTCTCTTCTGTGTCTCTTATGGGCAGTGGGTTGCGCTTCTCCTCCTAAACAGGATCGCGCCAAACTGCCTTCTCAGAAAATGGAGCCCTCTAAACCGCAGCCGCCTCCTGAAGAAAAAATGAAGGAACTGGTCATTCCCCAAAGGGAAGAGGCAAAAAAAGCCCCAGAGAGGCTCTATTCCTTCTTCGCGAGAGATACGAACATTCAGGACATTCTGATCGCTTTTTCAAAGGAGGACGAGTATAACATCGTCATCGACCCGGAGCTGACTGGTAAGGTGACCATTGATCTTAAACGGGTCACTCTTAAAGAAGCGCTCGATGCCATTCTTATTCCCCTGGGATGGACTTATCGCATCGAAGGAAAATTCATTAAAATCATTAGACCCCAGGTGGAGACACGCCTCTTTACGCTTAATTATCTTGCCACCCGGAGAAGTGGAAAGAGGGAAGTCTATGCGACGACAGGTGGGGGACTGCAAAGCGGCGTTATTCCTGGAACCTCCACCACCACTGGAAGCACCACTCCCACGACCATCGGGGGCACAGGGAATAGAACAGGATTTAGCGACCTGGTCAGTGTGGATGAAATGGACCTGTGGAAGGAAATCCAGAGGGGGTTGGAAGTCATTATCTTTGGAGGAGCCGATGAAAAAGCGGCACCACCAGAGCCAGATAAAACGACCTGGGCTAGGGCTGATAGTAAAGGGAAAAAATTAATCGTCAATAAATCGACTAGCGTGATTTTGGTAAGCGACTATCCGGCCAATCTCAATAAAATCGCATCCTTCCTTGAAGCGATGGAGGGTAGCGCCCAGCGTCAGGTCACCATTCAGGCGAAAATTTTTGAGGTGATCCTCTCGGACGAGAATAAAGAGGGGATCAACTGGAAGGTGATTCAGGGATTGCCCCGCCTTTCCAATTTATCATGGGGGCTTACGAATAAGGCGGGAACAACTGGCTTTCCAGGAGTGACAGGGGGCTTTACCCTCACTGATACGACCACCGGAACAACGATCCAGACCCCCGGGACTTTTAGAATAAGGCCTTTTGGAGGGACTTTTGCCGTTGGGGCAGGTGATGTCGCGCTTTCAGACATCATGCAGGCCATCGCAGAACAGGGAGATGTGAAGGTGCTTTCCAGCCCGACCATCTCCACGCTCAACAATCAGAAGGCCATCATCCGTGTAGGAAACCAGGATGTCTTCTTCATCTCCGGAGCAGTGGTCACCGGAGGAGAAACAGTGGTCCAGACGTTTCAACCCGTGACGATCGATGTGGGAATCATCCTCGATGTCACCCCGCAGATTGCTGAGGATGGAACCATCACCATGAATATCCATCCCAGTATTACTGAAAAAACTGGAGAGAAAGCAACTCCCGATGGGAAAACCACCTTCCCTCTTTTAAGCGTAAGGGAAACCGATACTACGGTAAGGGTACAGGATGGCCAGACCATCATCATTGCCGGGCTCATGCAGGATAAAATAGAGGACACCCATGTCGGTGTGCCCGTATTACAGTCTATTCCTCTGCTTGGAGGGATGTTCCGTTACAAAACCGAAAGGAAGAGAATTGCAGAACTGGTGATCATGATCACCCCTACCCTTCAAGTGGGAAAGAAAGTGGAAGATGTTACAAAAAACAGATAGGTTTCAAGGGGCCAAGGGGTCAAGGGTTCCAGTAAAATATTTTTAAAATTCTCACTTGAACCCATGAACCCTCGAATCCTTGAACCCTTTAGAACACTTTTGGGAAAGAGATGTACCTCGACTTCTATGGTTTAAAAGAAAAACCTTTTGCTCTGACGCCGGACCCGCAGTTCCTCTATCTGAGCGAGAGCCACCGGACCGCGATCGATTCCCTCCTCTACGGAATCAAGGAGAGAGAGGGATTCATGGTAGTCACCGGAGATATTGGAACCGGAAAGACAACCATCTGCCGGAGTCTCCTCGATAAATTGGATAAAAATGTGAAGACGGCAGTTATTTTCAACTCCTATCTTGCGGAGGGGGAGCTGCTGAGAGCGATCCTTCAGGATTTTGGTTTTAAAACAATTGGAAGAACGAAGGCGGAACGGATTGATGCGCTGAATCAATTCCTCTTACAACAATTGTCCCAGGATAGCCATGTCATCCTCATCATTGACGAAGCCCAAAATCTTTCCATACCGGTTCTCGAACAGATCCGTATGCTCTCCAATCTTGAGACGACAAAAGAGAAAATGCTCCAGATCATCTTATTCGGTCAGCTCGAATTAAACCAGAAACTCTGGTCTCCTAAATTGAAACAGTTGAACCAGCGGGTTGCCATCCGTCATCACATCCGCTCCCTCAATCGGGAAGAAACAGAGTCATACATTTACCAGCGCCTCACCGTGGCCGGCTCACACGGTACCATTACGTTTTCAAAATCGGCGCTCAATGAAATCTACCGTTTTTCAGGGGGAACTCCAAGGCTGATCAACCTGATCTGTGATCGAGCCCTGCTCGGGGGCTTTGTGGATGAGACCAATCAGATCGACAAAGAGGTCGTCTTAAAGGCTAAAAAGGATTTGGGAGGAGAAGAATCAGCCACTGGGGCCTTCCGTATCCCCGCTTATTTAAAACAATTTACACCCTTGCGTGCCTCTCTTCTTATTATCTTGATCTTTTTATTGGTGGCGATGATTCTTCTAAACCATGACCGATCCCTTTCCCTTCAGGGAGCACGAGACGTAATCAATCAGAAATTTGAAAAGATTTACCTGCGGATTGAAGATAAGAAATCACCATCGATCGCTCCGATCCCTTCAGAAAAGAAAGTAGAACAGGATTCTCTGCAGAAAGAGATTTTATCAGAATCGGCGAGAATCTCGCCGGAGGGGTCAAAATGAGTCTGATCATTGACGCCCTGAAAAAGGCTCAACAACTCCGTTCAATAGAGTCAAAAGGGTCGCCTTTTTTCAGGGGCCGCTCTCCGGATAGAAAAGGTCCAAAGCAATGGGCTTGGTTCATTCTTCTTTCTTCTCTGATCCTTCTCATTATAATAGTTGGCGTCTGGAAAATTCTTTTACCTCCTTCACCTCCTGAACCGGTGATTAAAATCGCGGAGAGGAAACCTTCTCCAGCAGTCATTGAAAAGATTCCCCCGGAACTCCCAAAAGAAGAGGAGAAGAAGAACTTAGAAATGATTGAAGAACCCAAAATCACTCCCCCCCCCGTCTCTTCTCCCGCTCCTAAAGAAGTAAAATCGGTTAGAAAGAAATTAACCATTCCTAAAAAGGAAAACATAGAATCTCTTCCTCAGACAAAACCCGAAGAAAAAATAGCGGGGACACCCAAAAAAGAGGAAAAGGCCGATGCTGAAGTAAAATCTTCTCAAGAAAAACCAACTGTGCCACCTCCTCCTAAAGAGGAAGTGATACCGAAACCTGTTGTACTTGAACAGGGAACCGGAAGAGATCGTCATCTCACCATGGAAGTGATCCAACATTTCAATATGGGGGTTGCTTATTATCATCAGGGTGATGTATTGAAGGCGATTCAGGCCTACCAGAAGGTGATTCAACTGGAGCCCAACCATATGGAGGCGCATAATAATCTTGGAATCATCTATCAAGAGATCGGAAAACCGGAGAACGCCCTCCAGGCTTATCAAAAAGCTATTGAGATCAATCCCCGATATGAAAAGGCCCTTAACAACATGGGGATTATTTTCTATCTCAGGGGAGAAGATGAAAAAGCAATGGAAGCTTTCAAAAAAGTCCTTTCCATCAATCCAAATCATATCGGGAGCCATATCCATCTTGGGACTCTCTATAAAAAGAAAGGACAGATGGAAAAAGGAATCGAATCTTACCAGAAGGCCCTTTCTATTGATCCTCTTCATGGAGAGACCCATTACAACTTAGGCCTCCTCTATGAACAAATTGGCAACAGGGAACTGGCTATACAGCATTACCGGCAGTTTGTCCAGTCGTCTTCAAATGCCTATCCGGAACTGGCATCAAAGGTCAGGAGGCATATCCAACAGATGTTGAAGACAAAGGAAGGAAAGAAGGAGTAAATGAAATACTCAATATTAGAATAATTGAAATAGTAACTCCCCCTTTCCCCCTCTTAATTTAAGAGGGGTGATGCCTCCCCTTATTTTAAGGGGAGGTCAGGTGGGGTTATGAGCATTGGTAATCGATATTTGGTGCCTAAATTAAGCGATTCTTTTTGAAAACATCTTTAGCTACAAGCTTCATCTCGGGTTTAAAATCACCCAGCGGGTGATTTGTAGCGCAAGGCTTTAGCCTTGCTTGCCTGACGCAGGCAGGGATCAGAAGCAACCCTAAAGGGTTGCGCTACAATGAAATTCAAAAAAATCGCTCAATTTAGGTGGTGATTAATAGGTGGAGGAGTTATGGCTCAAAAAAAGAGTTTTGGAGAATTTTTAGTTGACCTTGGGATCCTTACCCCTGAACAACTCAAAAAGGCGGCTCAGGAGCAAAGGCAGGGGGGGGAAAGACTGGAGCAGACCGTCACCCGTAAGGGATATGCCAAGGAGGAGGTTATTTATCAGTGCCTGGCTGATTATTTCAATCTCCCTTATGTTGACCTTGATACCTATCTGATCGATGATAAGATCGTAAAGATTATTCCAGACGAATTAGTACGGCGTCATGCCTTGATCCCTCTTTTCAAAATTGGAACGACATTAACCGTGGCCATGGACAATCCTCTCAATATTATTGCTCTTGACGAGGTGCGAAATAAAACGAAGATGGATGTGGAGATAGCTCTCAGTACAGAGAAAAAAATCAAAAAGGCGATTGAACAATATTACGGGGTGGGAGCAACCGTCATGGAGAACACCCTGCGACAGGCCACCGCTCAAAATTCGACCGAAACCGCCAAGGAACCAGTCGAATACAGGAAGACCTACGATCTTCAGCTAAAAGAACCTTTGACAGGGTCCGTCGAAGGAGCTCCGGCTGCAAGGATGCTCGACCTGGTCATGATTCAGGCCATTCACGACCGTGCCAGTGACATCCATTTCGAACCTGATGAAAAGGCGCTCCGTGTCCGATTTCGCATCGATGGCTTTCTCTTTGAAACCTTCACACTGCCTAAAACCGTTCATCCGGCAGTTACCGCTCGTATCAAAATCTTAGCGGAGATGGACATTACCGAGACCAGGCTCCCTCAGGACGGGAATTTCAATATCAAGATGGAGAACCGCGGTTTTGAGATCAGGGTCTCAACCTTCCCAACGATCTACGGAGAAAATGTCGTCCTTCGTATTCTGGATCAGACAAGCCCTCTTCTCACCTTGGAGGATCTGGGCTTCTCGGAGGAGATGTTAGCCCAATTTAAACAGCTTCTCCGGAAGACGACTGGAATCATCCTGGTCACCGGTCCGACCGGAAGCGGGAAAACGACAACCCTTTACGGCTCTCTCAATCTGATTAACTCCATGGACAAAAATATCATCACCATTGAAGATCCCGTCGAATACCGGCTCTCTTTAATCCGACAGACCCAGATCAACCCCAAAGCGGGAATCACCTTTGCGGCTGGCCTCAGATCGATTCTCCGCCAGGACCCGGATGTGATCATGGTCGGCGAAATCAGGGACCTCGACACCTCTGAAATCGCCATTCAGGCCGCCCTCACCGGCCATCTGGTCTTAAGCACCCTCCATACCAATGATGCGCCCGAAGCCATTACCCGACTGATGGATATTGGTGTGGAACCTTATCTCATCTCATCTTCTGTGATCGGCGTTCTCGCCCAGCGATTGGTCAGAGCCATCTGTCCCCATTGTAAAACCCCAACTCCTCCCGATGAAGGGGTATTGAAGGAAATAGGAGACCAGGTCTCAGCCTTGAAAGTGCCCCCCTCCTTCTCCCGTGGAAAAGGATGCAAGCAGTGCAAACAGTCGGGCTACCTTGGAAGAAAAGGGATTTTTGAACTTCTCGTGGTCAACGAAACAGTGAAGCGGTTGATCTCAGAAAAAGCGTCTTCTATCGCTATTCGAGATGCGGCTCGCGAAACAGCAGGGCTGCTCTCTCTCAGGAAAGATGGCTTGATGAAGGTCGTAAAGGGGATCACCACACTGGAGGAAATCGATCGGGTCGCCTATTAACCGCCGTTACCTCCCCCCTTATATTACTAATCCTTACCCATAAGTGGCATTGCTGGCCGCAAGAGATATCTATTGTCGGCAATTGGCACTGAAAATCCGAATCTCAAATGCCTCAAACGTGTTCTTTCATGTTGTATGTTTCGAATTTGGATTCATCCGGCTTTTTTATGGGTGCTTTTCCCCCTCTTAAGTATAAGAGGGGGTGAGGGGGAGTTATGAAATACCTTCAGAATGACCTGGCATTAAAGCAACGACGAAGGGAATTGAGGCGTAATCAGACGGATGCGGAAAAGGCCCTTTGGGCATACCTCCGAAACAAGCAGTTCTATGGAATGAAATTTTTCCGCCAATACAGCATTGGGCCTTATATTTTAGATTTTTATTGCCCAAACATGAAACTCGCAGTAGAATTAGACGGGGGACAGCACAACCGATGCGAGGCTAAGAAATATGATGCCGTTCGTTCAGAATACCTGAAAGTCAAGGGGATTGAGGTTATGCGGTTTTGGGACAATGAGGTATTGCTTGATATGGAAAGCGTCCTATCTGAGCTGGGACGAAAAGTAACCCCTCCCCACCTCCCCTTAACCTAAGGGGAGGTTACCCACTCAATTCCCGGATGAACCCGAATTTGGAATATTTTGATTTCGAATTTCGTGCTTCGATATTCGAATTTCACCCCTTAATAGCTCGAAAACCAAAGAAACCTTGTGTCAAGCGGCCTGACTTATGGGACGCGAAAAGCTTAAATTAGAGGGGGGTTAACGAAACAAGTTGAACTTGATGATCCAGTAAAGAGCGGCCAAACCATCTTTCCAGTTGATCTTCTTCCCTTCAGAATAGTCCCTTCCCCAGTAAGAGATGGGAACTTCATAGACGCGACATTTCATCTTGGCGACCTTAGCCGTCACTTCCGGTTCAAACCCGAAGCGATTGCTCTCAATCTGAATTCCTTTCAGAACTTCTGAGCGAAAGGCCTTATACCCTGTTTCCATATCCGACAAATTCAGGTCCGTAAGCATATTGGACAATGTGGTGATCACCCTATTTCCAACAGAATGCCAGAAATAGAGCACCCGATGGGTTCCTCCCTGGAATCGGGAGCCATAGACCACATCCGCCACTCCATTCAGAATCGGATTGATCAGGTGAGGATATTCTGACGGATGATATTCGAGGTCCGCATCCTGAATGATCGTGATCTCCCCTGTAATTTGAGAAAGAGCCGTCCGTATGGCTGCCCCTTTACCCTGGTTCCGATCGTGAAAGAGTGTTTTGACCCCTTCACTATTATCCTTAAGAAGGTTAGCCGTCCCATCGTTTGAAAAATCGTCAACAACAATAATCTCCTTCTCGAAAGGAGACTCTTTCACTCTTCTAATGATTTCGAGGATCGTCTTGACTTCGTTATAGACTGGAATGATCACCGAAAGCTTCATCATTTTTCTCCCACTGCAATTAACGATTGCCCCACCCGTCCGGGGATCATCTTTTCCGCGATCCTAAACAAAGGAACCATTTTATTGAACATTCCCATCTGCCCTTCCGGCAGAAGGCGCCTTTTCAAAAGCGTGCCATTCAAATACCAACCCAATATGCCGAAGAAATTGAAATAGGCCAGGTGAGTAATTCTGAACCTGTTCCGTTTCATTTTTTGTATTAGCTCCTCCCTGCCATACCTCCGGCAATGGCCAAGTTCCCAGTCAAGGTGATTATACAGAAATTTCAGCGCGGGGACAAGGAGAATCAGTTTTCCACCTTCGGGCAATAGTTCATAAAAATGGCTTAAAACGATATCATCATCCTCCACATGCTCCAGAACATTGGAGCAGACAATAGTATCAATCGGTTGTTGAAGCGCCTCCGGAGGATTGCTCTCAATATTCCAGATGAGAGTGCCTATCAGGTTTGAATCCTTCCCGTACCTCTCGCGAACGATCCGAAGATAGTCCTCATTAAGGTCGACAGCCATCACCCTCCCCTGTTGCAGAAGCAACCCTGTAAGATTCCCTGTGCCACAACCAACCTCAAGAAGATTTCCTTTTAGGAATGGTTGGATCTCCTCAAATATCCACCTGTGGTATGCGGTGGCTTTCTCAAGCATAAGAAGGGTCAAGGTATTTGTTTTTTCAACATCCATCTGATTTTTTCGATCTTTTCCGTCGCTGGAACACCCAGCCACAAAGAAGCCCCATCACTCCCAGTGAAGTTATTGCAGCGCCAAGTTTCATACTGATGGGATCATATACGAATTCCACTCTGGAGGAACCGCCGGGTACCGGAATTGCACGGAAATGATAATTGGCACGAAGGATTTTTTCTTCTGTCCCATTCACAAACACTTTCCAGCCGGGATAGTGGGTGTCGCTCAATACCAGCATCGAGTCTTCATCTGCTTGCACCTGAAGTGCCAATCGATTACTGGTCTCTGAGAGAAATTTCACCTCTCCCCCACCCTTCCCTCCCCCCTCGGAGGCTGTGTCGTAATTAGCCATTCGCCCTTCGAGAGCCTCAGGACGAACGGCTAACTCATTGATTTTTAACATGTCATATTCCGTTCGTGGTGAGGTTCTCGAACCATGAACGGAATTACGACACAGTCCCTCGAGAGGGAGGGTGAGGGAGGGGGGGATTTCTTCCAAGAGCACTATATTGTCCACTTGAAAATCCTTCCCAACCATCGACTGTAGAATCTCTTTTGAATCCATCACTTTAAAGTTTTTCACGATCTGTGCCCTTTGAGAAGGGTTTTTAACTTTATACAACTTTATGGTTTCCTTTTTTAACAGCTCCTCTTTTTCTCCTTCAAGCCCTTCCAGCTTGGCATAAATCAGTTCAAATCGTGGATCTTCTTCAAGCTGAGTTACAGAAATGACATACTTGATTCCGTAAACATCAACAAAGCGGCTTGAGGAGATGGAAGGAAGACTTATAAACTTTTTGTAAAGTTCATCGTTCTTTTTTAATCTAACCACATCCACTCCCCAGATATCATGGACCTTAAAAATCATGTTCAATGAGGGGATGTGCTTCTCTTTGATCAGATCAAATGGGGCGCCTTTTCCAAGGATAATGGGCGCATCCAGGGCAATGGTTTTCCCGGTAGCGAATGTCCGGAATGGTTCTTTTGTTGAAGTGACATTCTCCAGTATCTCTGTCTTTTTAAAATAGTCTTCAGATTTCTCTTTCCCATAGAAGCCCATATTTCCGAATAGATCTGTAATGAGAAAAAAGACTAAAACAACCTTAGTCCACCCTTTCCACTTCAACTCATATCCCACCCGGAGAAGAAGGAAGAATAAGGTGAGATAGAAAAAGAATCTTTTGGCATGAAAAAGGTTGACGGAAAGGCGATTGAATTGAGGGAAGTCAATCTCTCTGACCTTAAGAAAATGCTCAATCGGCCCATGCCCGAGCGCAAGTAACAGAAGTACAACTCCAGAAACAAGGGAAAAGGCCATAAGGACCTGTTTCAAGGTCTTACCTTCTCGCTCCCTTGAAAATTTCAGAAGTCTTTCAAAACCTAAGCCTGACGTAATAGCAAGGGCAAGAATGAAGATATAAAGAAACTTAACAGGATATCGGATCCCACTGAAAAATGGGATATATTTAAAGGGTTCCTCTAAAAATTAACGATATTTACTATCAACCTATACCAATCTAACCATCAGTATGTTATGGTCTGGCATCGAAATGGAAAATAAGGAGACAAATCATGATGCAGACCGGCCTTTTGGATTG
>Ga0194126_10002436_pt1 | contig 30143 bp, 25 predicted proteins | sample TA2KigC150mmetaG_FD_148641 | JGI IMG/M metagenome (GOLD analysis project Ga0194126, IMG submission 148641) | Freshwater microbial communities from Lake Tanganyika, Tanzania - TA2015035 Kigoma Deep Cast 150m | ecosystem: Environmental > Aquatic > Freshwater > Lake | place: Tanzania: Lake... | reverse complement strand
CAAGATGCCCGCGCTCCGTTCTTGGCCGGCGCGCAGGTTGCAGCGGTGTCCGGCGAGTCGGGGGAGGCCAAGGTGAAGGCGCGTGAGTGGAAGGAGGTGGGTGCGGAGTATCGGCGGCGGTTGTTTGTGCGTGGTGGGGTGTCTGGGAGCAGTGGGAAGGTGGCGTTGAGTCGAGAGCAGATTAGGCGGGTGTTGCAGAAGGGCGGGGAGTTGAGCCTGGGCGAGGTGCTACGACTCCGGATTCGGCACTTGACGGACGGGGTGGTCTTGGGATCCAAGGGCTTCGTGGACGGGGTATGGTTGGCTCATCGGGCTCGGTTCGGACCGAGGCGGCGGAGCGGGGCACGATCGATCCGCGGCGGGGGCAAGACACTGGCCGGGTTGAGTGCGTTGCGAGACCTACGGGTACGGACGCTCTCGTGAGGTTGTCCGGTCAGGTTTTTCCGTCAGGTTTTCGCGTTGCCTCGAGCCTGCAAAGCAGGTTTCATCAGCGCCGTGTGCGAAGAGTGGCTGGAGCCCTGGTCCTCTGGTCTGCAAGCCGGGTCCTGGGCGAAGGGGGATGTTCCCTCGACTCGTCGCCGATGCGATTCCGAATCTGGAGACTCGATCTATGTTTCAACCTCGCGACCCAAGTCAACCGTCGAACCCTGGAAACCTCAACCGCCGCCGATTCCTTGCCAGTGCCGGCGCGGCTGCCGCCGGTATCACGTTGCTCGAGCCGCGGCTGATCCGCGGCGCGGCCGCGAACGCGAAGCTGAACCTGGGGTTGATTGGCTGCGGCGGTCGCGGCCGCTGGATCACCAATCTGTTCGTTCAGCACGGCGGCTACGCGATCGCGGGGGTGTTCGATTACTTCGCCGACCGGGCCAACGCGGCTGGCGACCAGTTCCAGGTGCCGGCGGCCCATCGCTACACCGGTTTGCACGGGTACCGGCGGTTACTCGAGCAGCCGGGCCTGGACGCCGTTGCCATCGAGAGCCCACCCTATTTCCATCCGCTCCAAGCGGCGGACGCCGTAGCCGCAGGCAAACACGTCTACTTGGCCAAGCCGCTGGCGGTCGACGTGCCCGGCTGCCAGAACATCGCCGCAAGCGGCCGGCGCGCCTCCGCAGAGAAGCTGTGTTTCCTGGTCGATTTCCAAACACGCGCGCACCCGGCCTACCAGGAAGTTGTCCGGCGAGTTCACGCGGGCCAACTCGGCCGGCTGATCTCCCTGGACGCCGGCTACCAATGCGACCTCTACTTCCAAGCGATGGATGCCGAGTACCGGACGAGCGACCGCGGCGCCGAAGCCCGGCTGCGCGCGTGGGCGATTGACCGCGTCCTGTCGGGCGACGTGATCACGGAGCAGAACATCCACTCCCTGGACGTGGCGACCTGGTTCACGAATGCCGATCCGCTGAAGGCCTACGGCACCGGCGGGCGAGCGCGGGATTACTTGGGCGATTGCTGGGATCACTACGCCGTCATCTTCTATTTCCCGCAAGACGTCATCGTCAGTTTCAGCTCGAAACAGGTCGGCTACGGTTACGACGACATCATGTGCCGCGCCTATGGACTGGCGGGCACGGTCGAAACCCACTACTCAGGTAAGGTCACCTTCCGCACGCGCGACGACGCCTACAACGGCGACGCCAAGAACCTCTACCAGGACGGCGCCGTGCGGAACATCGCCACCTTCCACCAATGCATCGCCCAAGGCGATTTTTCGAATCAGACCGTGGCCCCCAGCGTGCGCAGCAACCTCACCACCATCCTCGGCCGCCTCGCCGCCTACGGCCAACGCGAAGTGACCTGGGCGGATATGCTCGCTCGAGGCGAGGCTTGGGAATTTGATACGCGCGGACTTAAGGGCTAACGGTGGCCGAGGATTCGGGCACCCACGGCAACAAGACACTTGAGTTCGGCCGCGGATGCGACAAGATCGCCTCATGCCTAAACCTGCGTTGTTGGCGGCGTTGGCCGTGGTTGTGTTGCTGGGTTTCGGTTTCCTGGGGCTAAGCTATAGGAACCAAGGCCTCGAACTGGAAACGTTGGCCGCCGAGTTGGCGGCGGCCCAAGCCGCCGGAGAAACCAATCTCACCGAACAAGCGTCGCTCCGCACGGCCCTCGAGGCGAGCCGCGCCCAGGCCGATCGGTTGCAGCGGGAGAAGGATTCCGTGGCGCGGAACCAGAAGAGCCTCGAGGAGGAAATGCGCCGCACGCTGGCCTCCAAAGACATCACCATCTCCGAGCTGCAAGGCAAGCTCACCGTGAATATCCTCGACCGAATCCTGTTCGACTCCGGCGAAGCCACCCTCAAACCCGAGGGCCACGAGGTCCTCTTCAAGATTGCTGAAGTCCTCGCCCAATATCCCGCCCGCCAAGTCCATGTGATCGGACACACCGACAACGTCCCCATCCGCGCTTCGGCCCGGGACCGGTTCCCTAGCAACTGGGAACTCTCAACCGCTCGGGCGACCGCCGCCGTGCGGTTCTTGGTCGAGTCGGCGAACGTGGATCCGCGCCGGTTGGGAGCCGTCGGGTACGGCGAGTTTCATCCGCTGGCGGACAACGCGACAGCCGAAGGCCGAGCCAAGAACCGCCGGATCGCGGTGGTGGTGCTCTCGGAGGAGTTGGCCGGATCGGACGTCGTCCCGAAGGCTGGCTCCGCGCCGCCCTCGGCGAGCACACCGGAGCCGGCCGCCGCACGCACCAACCTCCTCCGAGCAACCACCAACGCGCCGCCCGGCACTGTGCCCACCAACGCCGTCAGCCCCCGCACCAACTCGCCTAGCGCAGGCTCGCCCACCTCGCCCACACCCACCCCCTAACCTTGCCAGGATCGGTCCGGTACGACTCACGGCGGAAGGGCCAGGCCGCTTGACTCCCGCTGCATCCCGCGGGCTCCCGACGCCGATCGGACCACCCCCGCGAGCGCGTGCGGAGTTGGCCCAGCGTCCATTCCATCGCACCCTCCCTCTCGGCGCTCGGCTCGTGGTCACGTCGCCCACTAACCCGAGAGCGCTCGCATCGATTCTCTGATTCCGTTTACACGGTGGACCGAGGCATGCTCATGTTGTGTCCGCAGGTTGAGCTTGAAGTCGCGGACCAAGCGTTGGGACAGTTGGATCTCCAGGGCGAGGATGTCGGCTTCGCCGACGCGGTCCATGCGGTTACCGGCCGACCGAGAGGCCCTGGTCGCGCCTGGGGAGTTGGGTGTCGATCAAGTCCACCAGGCCCGCTTGCTTGGCCTGGTCGCAGAGGGCGGCGCTACTCGATTCGATCGAGGGGAACCGGCGGACCATTCCGCCAGCGATCGGTGGCCGCCCAGAGGTTCACCGGGGTGATGGATCTTCCGTACTTGAGGCCGCGGACGCTCCCGTCGGCAAAACCGTAATTGGAACTGCCCGTCTGGGTGCCTGCCCGGCCGCCGTGCCGCCCGTGCTCGAGCTCCTCGAGGTCGTTGCCCTTGACGCCCTGGTGGAAGTCCATGTAGGCGTGGGGCGAACCGGTTCGCTTCTCGCCGAAGGTGATGGTCTCCGCGGGGTTGGGAATCTGGGAGAGCTTCATTCCGTGCGGCCACCGGAAGGCCTTGAAGGCCTCGAACTCTTCCCGGGACAGCGTGCTCTCGAAGTAGTCATTCCAGCCGTTGATGATGTAGCTGCGGCGGGACCCGTGCTCATCGGAGGGGCACTTCAGCAACGCCACCTCTTTGTAGTACGGGTGGAGCGGCAGCGGCCAGTAGGGGATGAACTGCCGGGGCGGGCACTGGTCGCCATGGTCGCTGGCGTACATCAGCAGGGCCAAGTCCAACTGCCGGAGATTCGAGGCACACGTTGTGCTCCGGCCTTTCTCTTTCGCGCGGGAGACGGCCGGCAGGAGGAGGGAGGAGAGGATCCCGATCACGGCGACCACCACCAACAGTTCGATCAGGGTGAAGCCCCTCAGGGCCTTGGCTGGGAAGGGCGTTCTCACGGGTTGACCTCAGTCAGCGGGTTTCTTGGGGGACGGGATCATCGCGGCAATCGTAGCCAGGCTGCGAAGGGTGGTGTCGAACTCCTGCTGGTTCCTGGCCTGGAGCAGCGAGTCCATGGCCCCCTCGAGCGCGCCCAGGGCCAGGTGGAGCATCGGTTTGGCTTTCTCGAACTCGGGACCGCCCAGTTTCTTCAGTCCTTCCTTGGCCTGTTCCACTCGGTCATGCCAGGCAGCGGCCATATCCGCGGGCAGCCAGCGCCCTTCCACGGCCGTCATGGTTACCTCACGCACCGCATCGGTGGCGGCCGAACTCCAGCGAAGGAGGCCCAGACCGTTGGTGCCCGGCTGAAACTCGATCCGGGCCTGTTCCAGGGCCTGCCGCGCTCGGTCCCAGGGGTTCTGCCCCGGGGAACGCGTGGTGCTGAGGCTCAGGTTCTCCATGCCTTCCATGACCTTGTGACCGGTGGACGCGAGGAAGGCGCCCGGGTCGATCCGGCTCAAGGATTCCAGCGTGGACAGATCGCTGGTCGCGATCGTGTCCAGGAGTGCGACGGTTTCGTTCCAGCGAGCGCCCATGCTCGATTCGATGAAGGGTGTGCTGAGCATGATTGGGCTGTTGAAGATAAACTCCTCCTTCTTGCTCATCACCTGGACAGCTTTGCCCAGGATCCGGAAGGCGCGGTCGTAGATCTGGGGGTCCATGCTGGCGCAAAAGGCGGAGATGACTTCCCGCAGGTCCTGCTGGTAGCTGGAAGGCAGTGCGTGCCAGAGGACTTGAGGTTGATTGTCGGTCAGGCCCGTGATCACCGTCTCGATCGCCTCGGGGGGCGACGCCGGGACGGCCGTCGGCGAGCGTTTGCAGCCGCACACCAGCAGGGCGACCACGGCCACGCTAGCAGCGCGGACGCGGCTGCCAGTCAACACACCCAGCCCGCGCCGCCCGCGGCGCACGACGCGGCCCCAGCCGACAATTGCATATGGCCTCACACTCTTTAGATACGCGCGACGTTGCCCGTTGGTTACAATTAGTTGACCACAAGGTTCGGGCTCGGAGTGACGCTGCCAGCGGCTGGACTCGATCGGTCTGCGAACTCGGCTGAGCTCAACCAGCGTGGCGGGAGACGATCCGCTTCGCCGGCCTGAGCGGTGGCGGGGTTGGGGGCGAGCGACACGGTGCCTCTGGCCAGGAATGCCCGGGGTGCCCGAGCCGGTTCGTCGGGGACCGCCAGTGGCAAAACTTGACAATCTCTGCCAAGCCGCCAGTTTTACCGTATGGAATCGAACACGCTGAACGTATCCTTGCCCAAGGCCCAAGTCGCTTGGATCCGCCAACGGAAGGACCTTGGAAACTTTGGTTCCGTCTCGGCGGTCGTGCAGGACTTGATCCGGCAAGCCCAAGCCGCGGAAGCGGAGGGGCTGCGCCGCACCTTCCGCGAACTCCAACCCGATGGCGTGGCGGGAGCGGAACCGACTGACGCCGTGGTGGCCCTGTGCCGAAAGGTCAAACGTGAACGACTTGCCCATCGTCGTGCTGGATAGCTCGGTGGTCGTCGGGGGCATCGGTTGGGCTGGCGGCGAATCGCGTCAGGTGCTGGTCCGGTTGGCGCTCGGATCCTTCGGCAGCCGCTACAGCCACGAACTGGCGCGTGAATGGTCTGACGCTCTGGCTGCGACGGCCGCCGAAGAACCGCGCTGGCGCAACGCCAACTGGTCCGCCGGGCTGGATTGGCTGCGGCGCGCCTCGCGCGCCATCGAACCGGCCCAACTCGGTCGCACGGTCAAACGGGATCCGGCAGATGATGTCGTCTTAGCCGTAGCCGTCGGCGCGAAGGCCGCTTACTTGGCGACGTTGGACAAGGACCTGCTCTCCCTGGGCAAGCCGTGGGGCGTGCACATTCTCACGCCCCGCGCATTGCTGGCCGAGTTGGCCTGAGACACCCGCCCGCGTAGCACGCCGCCGCGGTCGCTCCGCCGGCAAACAGCTCAAGGCGGCGACAACACCATGAACTTCGCCAGCGTCTGGGTCGCCCCGCGGCGCGATTTCGCCATCCTCGTCTGCGTCAACCAGAGCGGCGACGCGGGCTTCAAGGCGACTGATGAAGCGGTGGGTGAGTTCATCACGCTGCGAGCGAGCAGCGCATCGGCGCCCTGAACCGCGGAATCGTAAGTCTTGAAAATCAACGGAACGACTCCACGGTTCATGAGGAGAGGGCCAACCAGGCGGCGGAGGGCGCGCGCGGGAGTGCTTGCAGGGACGAGTCCAGCGCCGGGAACCCGCTTCGAACAGTCTGCAGGCGCCCACCCAGCGGCTCCTTTCGCCTTGACGGCCCTCCCGGGTCGGGCACGGTGGCCGTATGCGAGTAGGGCCATGAGCGAGATTGAAGACCAAGGGTGGCAGGACTTTAGGGAGCAATGCCGCCGGCAGATGCAGCGGCCGATGGAGAACCGCATTCGCTTCGGTTTCTGCCGCCTGTACAAGCCCGTGCTCGACGACGCTCCCTGGCGGGCGTTCGAAACCATGAGTGAGTATCGCGCCTGGTGCTCGGCCAACCTGCCCGCCTACCTCGGCTTCAGGCCGGCCCCGAAATGAATCGCCCCACCTTCCGTCCCGAGCAGGCGCGCATCATCGCCGAGGCCTTCGCGGCCCACGGTGTGGACTACCTTTTCATCGGCAAGAGCGGTGCGATCCTGCTCGGGTTCCCCGCCCTGACGCAAGACGTGGACGTCTTCGTCGCCCGCTCACCCGCCAATGGGCGCCGCATCGTGGCAGCCTTGCGCGCGAGTGGGTTCGAGGTCGATTCCGAGCTCGAACAGGCGATCATCGCCGGCAAGGATTTCGTCCAAATCAAGACCGGCCCGTTCGACGTGGACCTGGTCTTCGCCCCCGACGGCATTGCCAGTTTCGCCGGTGCGAAAGCGCGAGCCCTCGAGATCGATGGCTTTCGCATTGCCAACCTGCGCGACATCATCGCCAGCAAGCGGTCCAGCGGACGCGAGAAAGACCTCCTCGATCTCGAATACCTCGAACGATTTCGCGAGGAGTACGAAAAGCTGCATTCGCCAGCGCTCCGGTCCGCTGCCGACATTGCCGCGGAGCGCTCCCGGCCACTCGGCAGCCAAGATCCGAAGAGCTAACGCCGGGGCGCCCGCTGGCCATCAAGGGCGCCTGTCGCCGGCGCTCATCAAACAGGTGTATGAAGCGGATCCGCTTTGCTGTCATCATCGCCACCACGCCGCGCAATGAACTCCGTGTCAAGACGACCGAAAGCCAGGGTTTCTTCCGCCTCTGCGAGGACCCGTAACCGTAACCGACCCCGCGCGGACCGCCCTACCTCCAGTAACGCCAGTCCACCTGCGCAAAGAGCAGGTCCTGCGACTCGATCCGGCTCAGGATCGCCTCATCCACCTTGCGTGCCGTCAACTGTTCGTGTAACCGCAGAAAGTTGAGCAAGTGATGATTCACGCGGTGCAGCGCATAGCCCGGGCTCGTCCCCGTATGCAAAATGAACGGCCAATCGCTCGCCTGGGCTAACATCAACTCCCGCGCCGCCTGCCGCAGCGCCCGCGCCTCCAGCTCCGTGGGCTGGCTCAACGCGCCAACCACCTCGGTCATCCGCGCCTGCGCCACTCGCAAGTGAGGCAGAATCCAATCGTTCTTCTCGTTTAACCACACCCGCAGGTGCCCCGCCTCGCCCCAACTCGATGCGCTCGGCCGCACCACCTGGTGCGTCGCCTGTTGCCGCAGGTAGTCGGTCGGCGTCACCAGACTAAACGCGGGCGGGTCCCGCAACGCCTCCCGCACCAGCACATCCAAAAACAGCAGTCCCTCGTGCCACCAATGCCCGAATAACTCCGCATCGTACGGCGCCACCAACACCGGTGGCCGATCCATGATCTCCTCCAACCGACCCAACTGCGCCAGTCGCCCGCTCAGAAAATGCCGCGCGTGCTCCCGCGCCGCCGCCTCTGCCACCTCCGGCGCGTACACCTGTTTCTCCCCAGCCGGCCCCGAGATGCGGTAGTACTTGATGCCCGTGAAGCCACGATGGTCCGGCGACGGCAAGTACGGCCGCAAGTAATCGAAATCCAGGTCGAACCCCATGTCGCGGTAGAAATCCCGATAGCGCGGATCCCCGGGATAACCCTCGTTCCGGCTCCAGACCTGCTTCGCCGATTCCACATCGCGCCCGAACACCGCCAGGCCCTGAGGCGTGAACACCGGCGCGAAGACCGCATAGCGCGGCCGCGGCGTAGCGTGCAGCAACCCGTGCGTGTCCACAATGAACCACCGCAGGTTCGCCTCGCGCAGATACGGTTCCACCGCCGGCGTGTACCCGCACTCGGGCAGCCAAATCCCCACCGGATCGCGCCCGAAACAGGCCCGGTAATGATCGCGGGCAGTGAGGATTTGGCCCCGCAACGACGGCGGATGATCCGCCAAGAGCGGCAACAACGCGTGCGTGGCGGCGCAGGTGATAATCTCGAGCCGACCACGTTCCTGCAAACCGCGAAACGCACCCACCAAATCGCGCCCGCACCCGCGCCACAGCTCGCGCAGGCGGCAAAACCGTTCGAGGTTCCTCGCCGCCAACGGCTGCAACGCCCGATCCCATTGGGTCCGGAACGTCTCCTTCTCCGCCAACTCGATCAGCCCCGCCAGGCGACTCTCGTACCGGGCCTGCAGCAGCGGGTCCAACAGCATCGAGCACAGCGTCGGCGACAGCGCCACCGTCAACCGCGCGTTCACTCGGTCGCGTTCCCACGCCTGCAGTAACTCGACCAGCGGCAAATACGTCTCCGTGATGGCCTCGTACAGCCAACTCTCCTCGAGGAACCGCTCGTGCTCCGGGTGGCGCACGAACGGCAGATGCGCATGCAGTACAAGTGCTAAATACCCCGCCATGTATCAATAACCTCGGTCTTGGTCCCCGGCCGAGCCGGGCCGATCGAGCTCCGCCCCACCCCGCGCTCGACCCGCCGGGTCAATCGCCTCCCTTGGCTCCGGGCGGCTCGAGCTCACCCGCGCGCGGATGTTCCCCCACCTCGCCCTGGTACTCCGTCCGCCGTCGAAACTCGAGTCGAGCCGCACGCGCCTCCGCACCTGCCCCCGATACCGCTACACAGGGCAACTCGTATTCGCCATCCGGTAACGCAAATCGCAAACTGAACGTGCCATCGGACCGCAACCGCACCCCCCGCCCAGCCACCGTCAGCCGCGCATCCGGCTCCGTGGCGCCGTATACCACGAGCTCGGCATTCACGTTGAACCAAAAACCCGCCGGCCGCGCCGGCGCGCCACCCGCCATCGCATCGCTGGACACACCCGCTGCCGGACCACCCGCCTCAACCCCCGCCAGCGCCGGACCGAGCCGCCCCGGCCTCGGCGCCTCGGCCGACGATACTCCCTCGCCCACACGACCACGCACCAGCTCGGTCACATCCAATGACCCAACCGACAGCCGGCCTAGCGCGTCCAATCGCATCACCTCGGCCAAGGCCAGCTCCTGCTCCGCGGTCCACAGCGGGCTGACCACTTCGCCCGGTGCGGGCAAATCCAAATGGCCCGCCCGGCGCAACTCCTCGATCGCCTGCACCAACGAAGCCGTCTCCGGAATCGCCGACCGCACCCGCCCCACCAGCTCCGCAAACGATAGATCCACGGGAATCGTCGCAAACTCCTCCTCGCCACGCTCGGACGGCGCCTCCGGCGGGGTCACCACCGCCTCGGACGCCGCCACGACCCGCCAGGCCCCCGCCGCGTCATAGTACCCCAACTCCGTCACGTACCGAGTGTCCCCCCGACCCACCTCGACATACCACGAGCGCGTACCCGGCGTCACCACCACCTGCCGAAACGGCTCCTCCCCGAACTCCTCCAGGTGCAGCCGCAGTACCAAATGCCCTCTCGCGGCCAAAGCCGTGTACTGCGCCAGTTGGTCGTCGCTCAAATCCCAATGCAAATGCAGCCAATGCGCATCCCGCGCCGTCACGAATAACCGTCGCGTACCGTATGCCCGCGGCAGGTCCGCCAGCGGCGATTCCCCTCCCGACGCAACGGCCCCTAGCGCGCCCGGACTCTCCGTAGCGCTCGGCGTCCCAACCGCCGCCGCCACGGGCTGCGGCGGCATCACCGCATAACGATCCCCAGGCCCGCTCTTAACCGACCCGCCCGCTTCATCGCCCTCGAACAAAATCGGCGGAATCCGCAGCGGCCGTTTGGCCCCTTGCGCGCCGGTCTTCGCCTCGCCTCGAACGGTCCGTGCGCCTCCGCCTCCACTGCCTGCTGCCTTGCCCACCCCCGCTGTCTCGCTCCCGGTCCGCCCCGCCCGGGCTCGCGCCTGCCCTTGGCCCTTAGCCCGAGCCGCTCCCGCCGCGCCTGGCGTAGTCGGACTCGGCGCAGGCGGCTCCGCCCCAGCCTCGGTCTGCCTGCGCCTTGCCGTGGAACGACCGGGCTTGACCGGGCCAGCAGTTCCTTTGCGAACGGCCTTAGCCTTCGCCTTTCGACCGGCGCCGGAGGACGCAGCCGCGCCTCTCGCGGAGGCCGACTTGGGTTTCTTCAGCGGTTTCATTGGCGTGATGGCAGGTCGGCCACGGCCCTGAAGGACCCGTGCCGATCCAGCCCGCGTCAACTTAAGGACAGCCCCCGTTACTCCGCAACGCAAATCCTCGCTGCGAATCGTCCGCTGTCAGCCCGGGGCCGCTCCCACCAGCTGCCGGCTTTTCAACCGGCCGATCTGCCGTACCGCTGCCCCCTGCCTTGCCGCCCATGCCCATGCCCCTCGCCGCTACCCTGAGCCCGTTGACTAGCAGGTCTGTCAAGTTTTATTAACCTGGTCTAGTGAACAACATCCCCAGCCATCTGCCGCACCGGGTGCCCCGCTGCCCCGCCGCCCCTGCCTTGCAGCCCATACCCATGCCCCTTGTTCCTACCCTACCCCGAACCCGCCGACCTGCAGATCTGTCAAGTTCTATGAAGCTGTTGAATAGCACAGCACAACCTCGCGCGATCGGCGTACCTGCCCCATAGTGCCTCCCGCCCCACCCATTGTAGCGCCGGCTTCCCAACCGGCTGATCCCTTGTAACGCTGCTGCTTGCACCGGTTTCCCAACCGGCCGATCTGCCGCACCCCCGCCCCTCTGGACCTCTGCCCCGCTGCTCCCCTGGATTGCCGCCCACGCCCAAGCACCATGCGCAACGTTGACAGCCCCCTAGCCCCCTCCTACCGTGCGGCGCGTGTCGCCGCGCGGACTCAAGCTCGGTATTCTGATCTCGACCCGACCCGGCACGGCCGGCTTCGTCCATGGACTCCGGCTCGCCGAGGCGGCCTTAAGCGAAGGACTCGAAGTCTACCTCTACTGCATCGACGACGCCGTGCATGGCGTGAGCGATGCGGGCCTTCAAACGCTGCGCGCGCGCGGTCTGCGGCTCTTTGCCTGCGCCTACGGCGCCCAACGCCGCGGCATCCCCCGCACGGACTTGGCCACCTTCGCGGGGCTTACCCTCCTGAACGATCTGATCGGCGGCACCGACCGCTTCGTGAGCTTCAACTCGGCGGCTGCCGCCCCGGCCCCATAAACCATGAACCCGCGCGTCTGGTTCGTCATTACGAGCGACCCCCGGAGCAGCCCACGGCCGGCCGAGGCCGTGCGCATCGCCGCCGGACTGGGGGCGTGGGGGAAGCTCGAGGTTACCCTTTACCTCCGCGACGCCGCCGTGCTGACGTTGCTCGAGGACCCCGACGAGCTGCTGGACGAGGACAATTTCCGGCGGTATTGGCCCATCGTACGCGAGTGGGGTCGGCCAGTGTATGTCCAGCAGGGTAACGCGCACCTCGCGGAGGTCGGCCAGGCGCCCGTGCCGTGGGAGGAACTGGACGACGCCGAATGGGCTCGGAGGCTGGCTGACGCCACCTATGTGCTGCGCTTCTGAAGCCCGGACGAAGCCCACGATGAAACGTTGCCTCCACATCTTGACCCAACCGGAGGATCCCCTGGCGCACGACCTCATTCGCCAACAGCAGCCCCTGCACAAGGTCGAGGTCGAGGTCGAGGTCTTCGACCTCACGCTACCCCAGCCCGATTATCACGACCTGGTGCGCCGCATCTGCGCCGCGTCGTCCATCGTCGTCTGGTGAGCACAGCCTGAACGCGCACTGCGGCACGGCGCCCAAATCCTTAGCGAGGTGCTTGAGGGCTGCCATCGCAGGTGAAACCCGGCAGGCTCCCTGTGAGGCGCGGATCGTCAGATCCGCTTGGCGGACGTGACCGTCCGCGCTCCGCCTCGCTAAGGATTCGGGCACGGCATCGCGCTGCCAGAATGCGGTGGACGCCCAACCCGCATCCCGGCTAAGTTTCCCGCCGTCTCGGTCCATCAACTCGGCAGACCGCCACGGGCAACTGCAACGCTATGTCAGTCGTCGTCCCGGAAATGTCCGTCTTCACCGCGGAGGTCGTCGGCACCGCCCTGCTCATCTTACTCGGCGATGGCGTGGTAGCCAACGTCGTGCTCGGCAAGTCCAAGGCGCAGCAGGGCGGTTGGCTGCTGATTGTGACCGGCTGGGGGCTCGGGGTGGCGATGGCGGTTTACGCGGTGGGGACGATCAGCGGGGGCCATTTGAACCCCGCGGTCACGATCGGGTTAGCGGCCATCGGCAAACTCGAGTGGGGGCTTGTGCCCACGTACATTCTGGCCCAGATGCTGGGCGCCTTCGTGGGCGCCACACTCGTCTGGCTAGCGTTCTTGCAGCATTGGAAGGAGACGCCCGACCCCGCCGCCAAACGCGCCGTGTTCTGCACAGCGCCCGCCATCCGCCATCTGCCCTCGAATACCCTCACCGAGGTCATCGGCACGTTCGTACTGGTTTTCGGCGCCTTGGCGATCCCGTCGGCCAACAACCTCCAGCCCGGCTTTTCCACCGGCATGGGGCCGCTCCTGGTGGGGCTGCTGGTTCTGAGCATCGGCGCGTCGCTCGGCGGCCCGACCGGCTACGCGATCAATCCCGCGCGCGACTTAGGTCCGCGCTTGGCCCACGCGCTCTTGCCCATAGCCGGCAAGGGCCCGTCGGATTGGGGCTACGCGTGGGTGCCGGTCGTGGGGCCCATTCTCGGCGGGCTCCTGGGCGCGCTGGTCTATCGCTGGCTCTGGTGACCCTATGAAATACGTCCTCGCCCTGGACCAAGGCACAACGAGCTCGCGGGCCATCTTGTTCGATGAGCAAGGCGCCCCGCGCGCCGTCGCGCAGAAGGAGTTCCGCCAACTCTTTCCTCAACCCGGCTGGGTCGAGCACGACCCGCAAGAGATCTGGTCCACGCAAATCGGCGTGGCCGCCGAAGTCCTCGCCCGCGCCGGGCTCAAGCCGACCGACCTGGCCGCGGTCGGCATCACCAATCAACGCGAGACCACCCTGCTCTGGGACCGCGCCACGGGCGCGCCGGTGCACCCGGCCATTGTCTGGCAAGACCGCCGGACCGCCGAGTTCTGCGATCGGCTCAAGCGCGACGGCCACGCCGACCTCATTCAACGGAAGACCGGCCTGGTGATCGACGCCTACTTCTCGGCCAGCAAACTGCGCTGGCTCCTCGATCATGTGCCCGGGGCGCGCTCGCGGGCTGAGGCTGGCCAACTGGCGTTCGGCACGGTCGACACCTGGTTGATCTGGAACCTGACCGGTGGCCGGCATCATCTGACCGACGCCACCAACGCCTCGCGCACCATGCTTTACCACCTGCCGACCGGCGACTGGGACGCCGAACTGCTCGAGCTCCTCGAAATCCCGCGGGCGATCTTGCCGGAGGTGCGCGCTTCGAGCGAGGTGTACGCCGAAGCCACCGGCTTGCTCGCCGGCGTCCCGGTGGCCGGCATTGCGGGCGATCAGCAAGCCGCGCTCTTCGGCCAGGTCTGCACCCAGCCGGGCATGGTCAAGAACACCTACGGCACGGGCTGCTTTCTGCTCCTCAACACCGGCCCCCAGCCGATCCCCTCACGGAACCGACTAGTCAGCACCGTCGCTTGGCGGGCCGCCGGCCAAACCGCGTTCGCCCTCGAAGGCAGCATCTTCATCGCCGGCGCCGTGGTTCAATGGCTCCGCGACGGTTTGGGCATTATCAAGACCTCCGCCGACGTCGAGCCCTTGGCGGCGAGCGTGCCCGACAACGGCGACGTCTACCTGGTCCCGGCCTTTGCCGGACTCGGCGCGCCGCACTGGGATCCCTACGCGCGCGGCACCATCACAGGGCTGACCCGGGGCGCTACGGCGGCGCATCTGGCCCGCGCCGCTCTCGAAGGCATCGCCCATCAGGTGGCCGATGTTTCCCACGCCATGCAGGCCGACTCGGGCATCGCGCCCAAGGAATTCCGCGTGGACGGTGGCGCGTGCCAGAACAACCTGCTGATGCAGTTCCAGGCGGATCTACTGGGCGTGCCGGTCGTGCGCCCGATCGTTTCCGAGACCACCGCGCTCGGGGCCGCCTTCCTGGCGGGACTCGCCGTCGGTTATTGGCGCGACGTCGAGGCGTTGAGCCAGCTCTGGCGCGCCGAACGCCGGTTCGAGCCGACCATGCCGGCCGCGCAGCGTGAGCGTTTTCGAGCCGGCTGGCGCGAAGCCCTCGACCGCGCACGCCAATCCGCGAGGACCTAGCCAAGGACATTTAGGATTTAGGATTTCAGATTTCGGATTTGGACCTTTGAGAAACGTCCTGCACAGATTGTCGCGGCTGTAGGGTGTCGTGCGGCGGCAAGACGACTGGCTAGCATGGACCGCGGTTCTGGGAGGTCGAGATCGAGGCGAAATCCGGACCGAAGTCAGGGTGTCGCGGAGCTCCGCCCTCCAAGGCGGCAAGGCGGTTGACAATCGAGGGGCGAGTCCCACGAGCCCAGGGCCTCATGCCCCAAACCCCGAAGGCCGAACCCGATGCGAAATCAGGGCGTCGCGGAGCTCCGCCCTCCAAGGCGGTTGACAGGCGGTTGACAATCGAGGGGCGAGTTCCACGAGCCCAGGGCCTCATGCCCCAAACCCAGAAGGCCGAGCCCGATGCGAAGTCAGGGCGTCGCGGAGCTCCGCCCTCCAAGGCGGTTGACAGGCGGTTGACAATCGAGGGGCGAGTTCCACGAGCCCAGGGCCTCATGCCCAAAACCCCGAAGGCCGAACCCGATGCGAAATCAGGGCGTCGCGGAGCTCCGCCCTCCAAGGCGGTCGGCCGTGGTCAGATCTCAGCAACAGCACCGATTGAACCTCCGGCGAAGGCCAGATCCAATGCCCTGCTGCTTCGTCCGCTGTGTGGGATCTACAGAAGGAACGCAAGGAAACGAAGAAGGACAACAGCGGACTTCATCTTGTGCCTTCTGAGTTCCGGAAGTCTTCCATTTAGTGAGGTCTGAAGGTAGGGCTCGCAGTCCCCTGCGAGCCGAGATTGGCCCAGCGTTCCCCACGCGGTTCGCTGCGCTCGGGAGTCGCTCCCCCGGGACCTTGGCCCACAGGGTGTGGCCAATTACGGCGCCGGGTTGGGTGGCGCCAGCAGGCTCGGCGCCGGCGCGGCATTGGTCTGGCCGCTCAGAAAGGCTTGGGCTTGCTGAAGGTACCCGAGGGCGGTCTGGTTCGTCGGGTCCAACCGGAGCGTCTCGCGAAAATGGACAAGGGCGCCGCGCAGGTCGAGCTGCTGCGCCAAGGCCACGCCCAGATTCAGATGCGCCCGCACGTAGTCCGGCCGCAAACGAATCACCTCCTCGAACTCGGCCTGCGCCTCCTTCACCTTTCGCTCCATCGCCAACTCGACGCCGAGCAAATAGCGCGCCTCCCAGTACGTGGGCCGCAGTGCAATCGCCGCGCGCAATTGCTCGGTAGCCGCCGGCCGCTGACCCTGCGCCGCCAGCACATTCGCCATCTCGAACGGCACCCGCGCGTCGTCCGGGCGCAACCGTTGGGCCTCCCGGTACTTGGCCAAAGCCAAGTCGAGCTTGCCCTGCGCCGCCTGGCTCTTGCCCAACTCGAGGTGCGCCTCCGCCAAGTCCGGCCGCAACTCGAGTGCCCGCCCAAGCGCCGTCTCCGCCTCGGGATACTGCCTTTGGCGCGCCGCCAACCTGCCCACGTGGAACCAGGGCAAGTAGTGGTGCGGCAAGAGGTCGCGGACGTGCTGCCACTGCTGCGCGGCCTCGGCCAGTTGGTCGGTCGCCTCGAGGAACTCCGCGAAGTTCTCGTGCAAACGATGATCGTCGGGCGCGCGCCCAACGGCCTGCTCGTAGACGAACCGCGCATCCAAGTAGGCGCGCGGGTGCAACCGCGCCTTCGCGGCCGCCCACTCTTCCCGCAAAGCGCGCGCTTGTTCGGCGTGGTTGGCTTGCTGGGTGTAAGGCGCCTCGAGCACGCGCCCCAGCATGTTTTCGAGTGCCCCGTGCCGATTCCAATCCGTGAGCCCGAGCCGTTCCTCACACCGTTCCTGGCTAGCCCAGCCCGGTCGGGCGCCTGCAGTCAGGGCGACTGGTAACGAAGGCGCCACCGCCTCCGCCATGGCCCGCCCCAGCCAATAGTTCCCCGCAAACGTCAAGTGGGCGTGCTCGTAGAAGGACTCGCGCCCCGGGAGACCCGTGGGACCGTGTTCGGCCAACGCCGCCGGCGCATCCAGCAGTTCGACGCCACGGCCGGCGAACCGCGCCGCCACCTCCGACACGATCTCGTTCAGCCGCGTGTCGGCACGGAACGGGAGCGCGTCGTCGTCTCGGGCCTTAATGAAACAAGGCCGGGCCGCTTCCTGGTTCGTCAACGCGAGCCAACACACGCCTCGACGATACTGCAGCTCGGCAAACCGCGCGTCCAATGTCGCCGCCTCGCCGTATGCCGCCAGGGCGTCCTGGAATCGGGCTTCGGCCTCGAGGCGCTTGCCCTCCTGCCAACGCTGCTCCCATTGCACCAGGTTGGGCTCGGCCAGTCCGCCCGTGTGTCGCGAGGCGAACGGAGCGCAGTCGCGCAGATTGACCGCCACGGTGCTGACCAGAACCCGGGCGCCCGCCTCCAACCCGCAGCTCACGATGTCCTCGAAGTTCTGCTCGAAGTTGCGGTACACGACTTCCCGCCGCGGGTCGTCTGGCGCCAACTGCGACTGGCTGAACATCTTCAGACCCGCCCAACCGGCCGGTTCAGCCGCGGTACCCTTGAGTCGTTTGGCGAGCGCGGCCATGCCTTGACCGGTGCGCGTGGCCTGCAAGGCTAGGGACGCGCGCACCCAGCGCCAGCTTGGGGCCTGCGGTCCAAAGACGGTGTTAGCGCCAAAGGGCCCGGCCATTTCGTTGTTCCCGAGGTAGAGAATCCACAGGTCGCCTTCGTGCGGCGCGCAGGCGCGCGCGATGGGGAGGATGGCATGCGAATTCACCGCCGTCATTGCCACGCAGATCACCTCGAACTTCGTCCCCGGGTAGCGCTCCCGTAACAGCACCTCGAGGTACCGCCCCATGCCGTAGGCCGGCCGCGGATCGCCCAACGCAGCCGACTCGCCGAAAAGAAAGATGCGATACGTGCCAGCGGGCTTATGCGCCGGCAACACAACCGGCGGCGGCGTCCGCGCCATCGCCCGCGGGAAGAAGCGCAGGCCGAACTGGTCGTTCTCGACCCACACCTCCCGTTGGCCGATGCGCGTGGGCCGCAGAAAGGCCGTCTCGTAGCCGTAGCCCGCGAGCCGCAAACCGGACTCGACAAGGCCCAGCGCCAGCGCCGGCACCAACAGGACGGCCAGCAACCGAAACGCCCAACGCCGCCAGACGCTCCGGTGGGGCGTGCCCGATCCCGTCTCGCCTGTGCTGGGTGCGCCGGGCGCGCCGCCGTCCACGCCGCGTCTCCGCTTCGACTTGTGCCGCGAGCCTTTCAACCCGGCAAAGGTAGCCGTTGGACCTGGCCCCAGGAAAACAAAAAGCGGCAGCGCACGACCTCGCTCCCCTCTGACAGGTCGACCGCCGCCGGTCTCGACGCAAAAAGGGACCGGGCTTGCGCCCGGTCCCTCTGCAGAGAAACGGAACCAAACAGAATTACTTCATGATCCGACCGAAGAGCATCGCGTCGGTCGGCGTGAAGGTGTACGGGCTGGTGGCGCCCGTGACGTTCTGCCACGGACCCGTCACCGACGGGGCGGCCTGGAGAGTGCCTCCGCCGGTCCACGTCACGGTGATCGTGCCGTTGGCGTTCCTCACGATGCTCACGAACCTGGGCGGCTCTTCCGTCGCCGGCACCAGGAGCATGAAGTCCCAATCGCCGCTCGTCGGCGCGTAGCGCAACGTGGTCTGGCCACCGAGATCCAGCGCCAACACGCTGCCGCCCGCGGTATCCTTGAGCGGTACCAGGGCGTTATTGCCCCAGCCACCGGTACCCGGCGCGTTGAACACGCCCAGGTCAGCCGCCGTGCCACTGGTCACCTTCTGCAGCTTGGCATCCAGTTGGTTCGGATTGCTTTCACCGTGTGAGATGGCCGCGTAGACGTTGTACTTCCCGGCCGGGATGTTGCGGGTGTAATTGTACCACTGCCCGCCACCGATCCAGCCCAGCTTGAAGTTCACCGCCACTTCGCCCAAGCCACGATTGCGATCGCCCGTGCGGTCCATCGACACGCGCGGATTGACGCCGAAACGGTACAGCGGCGAAGAGGCGGAATCGCCGCGGGAGTAGTCCGTGCCTGAGACGGCCGTCAAACCGGCATAGGCGCCGCCCATGTACGGCATCTGACTGGCCGCCGCTTGCGCGGCGCCGTTGTTGTCGAAGTCTTCAGCTTCGATGAAGAAGGCCGGGGTCGCAAAGCTCCCCTGTACGCGGAAGGTCCAACTGACGGTCCGGTCGCCGAAGGTCAGCCGCGCCACAGTGTCCTTGTCCGGCGTCCAACCGCCGGCCGGTTTGTAGGTGACCGTGACCTCATTGCCCGTCTTGGTGGCGGTCGGAGTCACGTCCGCACCGTCGATCTGCAACTTCACCGTGGCCGGATCGAGGTTACCTGTGCCCTGAACGAGCACCGCCGTGAGGGTAGCGTCCTTGCCGGCGCGCCCCGGACTGGCCGTTGAAGCGCGATTGCGACCCGGGTTGAAGAGCTTCACGTACGGCACGCCCGGGCTAGCGAGCGGGTACTGATAGGCCTTGATGGAGGCCGGGAAGAAGAAGTCGTTCACCAGGATGGCGTTGCTGGTGTAGCTCGTGTTGACGTCGACCGTGCGCGAGCTCCACTCGACACTGGACCCGCCGCCGCCCTCGTACCAGAGCAGCCGAGCTGGATAGAGACCAGCCTGCTGGACCTCGAAGTAGAAGGTCGTGCCCGAGCCGAAACCGCCACCGGCGCCGCGGCCGCCGCTGAACTCGCCCACTACCAACGGCAGAGTCCACCATTCGAGTGGATTGCCGATCGTGAGGCGGAAGCCGTCGTCGCTGTTGACGTTCATGGCGTACAAACCCGCCTGGAGCTCCAGGACCGTGAGGATCTCCTGCGAGTAACTGTCGGTGCCGTTGTCCGAAGTCGGCGTGACGCCATCCGCACGCAAGCGGCCCGGGATGCCAGGGACCGGCGAGTCGGGATAGCCTGAGCCATTGTCGAAGAACCCATCATCCCCCGTGCTCAGGTAGTTGATCACACCGATCTCCTGGTACCAGCCCTGCTTGCTCAGCGGCCCGGTGAAGTAGGTGTCATCGCGGAACTCGGGTAGCCCGAGCAGCCCGTGGATTTGGACCTCCGCTGCATACGTGGCGTTCTCGCGAGTGCCCAGGTCCGTATAGGTATCGTTCTGTACGGTCCGAACCAAGAACCCAATGTCGGACTTGTTCACGGCCGAGGCCGGCAACGCCAAGCTCGGCGGCACCACCGGGACGTTGCGCACGTCGAAGGTGGTCTCGGCCGAGTAGCTCTGAGCGCCTGCGGCGAACTCGACTTTCAGCCGCCGCGTGCCCGCGGCCAGATTCGCGGTCGGCTTGAAGCTGACCGTGGTCGTCGCTCCCGACTTGCTCTTGGTGGCAGCGACTTCCGCCCCATCCAAGAACATCTTGATCGAACCCTGGTCCACGGCCGTCGCGCCATCCTCGAGCTTCGCCGAGAGGGTGACCGTCGGCAGATACGGATTGCCCGAGGTGCGGAACGGATGCGTGAAGCTCACCACCGCCGGCCCGGCGCTCGCGCGGCCTCGGTAGGCCTTGATCGAGTCGGCCGCGGTCGAGTTGAGCAACTGGCGCGCGGTCAGCGCCGGCACGTGCTGGCGGCCCGACCACTCGAGGTTGGCCCCGCCACCGCCCTCGAACCAGACGGTGCGGAAGGCATAATAACCGGCCTGCGGCACATAGAGCGTAGCCGCTGTGTCACTGGCGCCGCGCCCACCGTCAAACTGCGCGACGAGCAGCGAGCCTAGCACCTCCTTGACACCGGCGTCCGCCGTCGTGCGGAAACCATCATCGCTGTTGAAGATGATCTCGTACACCCCAGCCGCCGGGAAGTGGAGGTAGGTCGTAATCTCCGCCGCGATGTTGTCCGTATAGGGACTGAAGTCGGCGTTGAACTCCGTCGTGCTCGGGATGCCCGGAATGACCACGTCGGGCGCCCCCGTGTTTTCTTGGAACACGCCGTTTTGCTCGACGGCGCCGGCACTGTTCACCTGGTTGTAGTTAATCACGGCCGTCTCGGCGTACACACCACCGGAGAACAAGGCCAGGTCAGCTACGTTCGCGCCGCGCATTCCCTGAAGTTGCTGCTCGGCCCGGGCCACCGTGTTTTCCTGGTTTCGGGCCGCAGTCTGATGAGTGCGGACGTTGAAACCGGGCTGGCCGGTGTTCACGTCGGTGACGGCTAATGCCGCCGGGATGGTCACGTAGGGCGACACGGTGAACTCGAGTTCCCTGGACACCGTCTCGCCACGAGTGTCTTTGGCGCTGACGAGCACCTTGTGCACGCTGCCGGCCGCCATCGGCTGGGTGACGTCATACCAGCCCAGGGTGCTATTGATGCCGCTCTTGCTCCGCTCGATCACTGGCACGTCCACCCCGTCCAGCTTGAAGGTGACGCTGTTGGGATCGAGCACTGCCGGGCCCGAGTCAATAATCACGACGCGGAAGCCCACCGGGTTGGGTGTGACCGTCGAGATGATCACCTTGGTGGCTGGCGTCGTCGTGATCTTAATGTCGTCGACGCCGGCGTATTCCATCGCCCCACCCGTGCTGGCGCCAAAGATGATGCGGCCCGGGCGCGGGTTGAAGGTAGTCTGGTAGTCTTTGACAATGTTGGCGCCTTTCCAGAAGACATTCAAGATGCCAGCCTCGCTGACGCTGACCTTCAGCGGCGCCCAAAGGAGCCGGGTGCCCGTGGCCGGCGGGCTGCCGCCGTTGCAGCTCGGGTCACCGTAGTTGGCGTTGGCAGGATCGGGTCCGCAAGAGAACGGCCCGGTGATCAGCGTGTTGGGATCGTTCGCATAGTCGTAGGGTTCGGTGAAGAGCACGGCCGGCATGGCGATCTGGGCAATCTGATTGCCGTCCACGCGCACACTGATGCCGCGCACGTCTTGCGGGCCGTTGCTGCCCCCGACCGGCGCGGTGCCTGTGCCCCAGGTGTCGAACCCAACGGCAATGCCTGTCTTGGTGCCTTCCTCGGGCAGGTTGTCTTCATCACCGCCGTTCTGGAAGCTGCCCGCCCAACCGTTGGCTCGGCCACCGCGACCCGGGTTCGTCCCACCCTCGACCAGTGCGATGATCGGGTCGGTTGCGCTGGCGTAATTGACGCTGAAGCCGTCAGCCGGAGGGTTGCCGTACCAGTCGCCACATTTGATCATGCACTCGAACTCGAAGGAGGCGACGACGAGGCCGACGTCGAAGTCGGGAAACAAGACCGCGCAGGATTGGCCGGTGGCGTCGGTCAGTTTGATGTGACCGCTGTTGTTGACTCCACCGGTGGCGACCCACTCAGCACTGCCCACCAGGGCGAAGCCCGTGGGCGGCGAGTTCAGGTCGTAGGTCGCAGAACCCGCCCAAGCGGGCATGAGCGCCGAACAAGATAGAGCTGCAGTCAGCGAAAGCAGCTTGAGGGACTTCCTGGCCCCTGGGCCGGGACCGCTACCAGCCCCGAACCCTGGGGGCGAACTCCGGACGGATTGGACACACATAGGCTGTTCTTAGATGTGGTTTGGGCCAACTCCACGCGACGGAGCGGAAAGCCCCCGGCTCTCTGCCTCAACTGTGACCCGCTTCCCTGTGAGCACAGACGACATCGTGGACATTTGGCTGATGTGATGTGACGTGGTCGAATCGGCTGCGCCGCCAACTAGACGCATGCTCCCGTGCCCCGTGCTAGGCAGTTGCGCCTGCCGACTTCTACCGTTGCTTACCGCCCGCTTCCTACACACTGGCCAGCGCCACGTCAACATAAAAATGGCGGAATCCTGGCGCGCGCAGGGCTGCTCTAAAGTCAGACGGGGCGGGTGATGCCACGAACCACTTGGCCGATGCGGCGGCTCATTTTCGCAAAGAAAGTTGGACCGGTGCGATCCCGCGCACGCGGCGATCGACGCGCGCCTCTCAAGGGGTCGGCAGTTGCCATGCCCGTAAACCCCAGGCTGCGTCCTTGACCAACTCACGCACCAACGACTGCTTGGGCCGATCATAGGCCTGATGGCGATCCTCGGCCACCTGTTGGAAGCCCGCCGTCGTGATGTCGACATGCCGCCGCGGCAGCAACGCGGCGACCCTACCGCCCCGGCGCCTCGACCCCATGGTACCGGTTGACCTCCGGCCCCACCAAGGTCGTGGTCCGGCCATCCGGCCAAACCAAGCGCACACGGTCGACGCGGCTAACTTGGCCGAGGCCGAAGTGCGCCGTCGGGCTGTGCTGCGACCGGAACGAGTCGCCCGTCACCAGCGAGCGCACGGCGCGGTACTCGCCGGCCTCGATCGCCATGCGCACCCCCACCGGTGAGCGGCCCGGACCCGCCTCGCGCAAGCGAAACCCGATCCAGTGGCCGGCCGTGGTTAGCCGATTGCGGTACACCCGCAGCACCTGCTGCTCGACCGGCCAGAACTCGTACGTGGTGACGAGTAAGTCGAGCCGGCCATCGCCATCCAGGTCCTCGGTGACGACGTTGCGACAGTCCTCTTCGAGGGCGACACCGAGCAAGTGGCCGAGTTCGATAAAGCGTTCGCCTCGCTCGTTGAGGTAAAGCCGGTTCTTCTCGTAACCGCCGTACGACCATCCGGCGCCGCGTGTCCGCGCGTGTTTCGCCAGCAAATAAGCACTGGCCGTGACGTCATCCACCGACCGATCCAAATAAAGATCGTGCAGCCAGAACTCCGTCTCATAGTCCCGCACCGACTGGCGCGTCTCGTTCCCGTTGGCAATGTAGACGTCCGGGTAGCCGTCCAGGTCGAAGTCGGCCGCGCTGGTCCCCCATGACCAACCCGAGCGCGCGATCGTCTCGTTCAGCGTCGTTTGGTCGAATCCAGCCTGCGGGCGGGCGACGAAAAGCCGGTTGCCAAACGTCATCGCCCGCCGTTGGGGAAGCGGGTCCACCTCGATCGCGCGGACCAGGCCCAAGTGCGCCAACCGATCCGCCGTGGGCGAATTCATGCCGATCATCAACAAGTCCAACCGTCCGTCGGCGTTGAAGTCGGTGAGCGTGTGCGCCATCCCGAAGGCCAGCGGCTCCTCGACCCAGGCGCCGGTCACATCGGCAAACCCGCCCTGCCCGTCGTTCCGATACAAGCTCAGCCCGGCAAAATCGCTCACCACCGCCAGATCCAAATCGCCGTCCTCGTCCAAGTCCACAAATGAAGCCGAGTAGGTGCGCTGCCGCCGTTTCCGCTCGAGCCCGGCGGCCACCGTGACATCGCGGAAACCGCCTGGCCCATCGTTCAACAACAGGTAAGCGGGGTAACCGTCTTCGGCGCCGTAGTAATTCGGCTCGAGCGCCTGACCCAACGTCGGCACGCGGTACTGCCCCAAAAACACGTCCAAATCCCCGTCCCCATCGATGTCCCCGCAAGTGAGCACCATCGGATTCTGCAACGGCCGGTCCGCCACCCAAACCGGCTGACCCCGCTCCTCGAACGCGCCCTGCCCCGAACCCCTCAGCAGCAGTAACCCCTCGACCTTTACCCCTAATAGGTCCGCCGCGCCATCGCCCGTGAAGTCCGCTACCACCGCCGTGAAGAGCGGGGTGGGAGCATGCCGGCACAGCGAGCTCGATCGGTAACCGCCGTCCGCCGTCCGTCGGTAAAACAGGTTCACTCCCGGCAGGAGAATCTCGGCCGAACCGTCCCCGTCCAGGTCGTAGGCCATCAATGGGCTGATCGGATAGAGCCGAGCCAGGGGCGTGACCACCTCACTCAGCGTCAACTCGAACGGCGGCGGTCCCGCGCGCGTCCGCACCGTTAACCCGCTGGCGTCCACCCGCTGAATCGCCACCCCTGCGCTCTTCTCGCCGCCGGGCAGATCCCACTCGACCACCAACTCGCCGGTCACCGTGGCCCGCTCCGCGCGCCCCTCGTTCTCTAAGTGCGCACTGAACCAAAACCCGCTCTCTCGCGCTCGCCCGATGCCATCCACAGTGAACCGTTGGTGCCGAAACTCGACCGGGCCCAGGCGCCAACCGGCCTGGTCGACCCGCCCCAACCATGACCGCCACGCTGCCCACGCGAGGGTCTCCCCGCGTCCCAACGAGACTCGCTCGCTCACCCCGTGGCTCAACTCGCGCGGCTGGCTCCAGTCTCCCAGGACCACTGCCCCCAGCGCAAACGCTGCCGCTGTCTCGAACCGGTTCGTCGCGGCGTTGAGCGCGTCCCAGAGTCTATCGAATCTCTCACCACAGGCCTGCGCTAGAAGTTCCTTGGCCCAGACCGTCTCATCCGCCGTCCGCTCCCGCGCCTCTAACACCGCTACCGCCCCCATCGCCTCCGACACCGGCGCGCCCGTCCCCTGCCCTGCCCCCTCCTCCGCCAGGCGGTAGCCGAACCATAAGGCCGCCCCAACCAGCAACCACCCCACCCCGAGGAGCCAGCACCAGCGGCGCACGTCAGCACGCATCGTTCCCCCTCACCCCTCGCCCCTACCGCACGCGCGACGTGAGCCACCAACCCGCCACCGCGAAGGTAACGTTCGGCAGCCAAGCCCCTAGCCACGCAGCCACACACCCGCCCGTCCCCAACGCCAATCCAAGCCGCTGCAGCACGAAAAAGCCGAACCCGATGAAGATGCTCGCCGCCGCGCCGACGAACACGTTCCGCCTCCCCGACGGGGCGCCGAACGGGATGGCGATGAGGACCACCACCAGGCAAGTCCAGGGCTCGGCCAACCGGCCGTGCAACTGGGTCTCGAGCTTGGCCCGATTCGCCGGCCCCAACGTGGGATGCAACCGCCGGTAGTTGAGCACTTCCCGCAAGGAAAGCCGGGGCCGTTTCGCCGCCATGGTGTTGCTCAGCTCGCTGAACTTGATCTCGCTATCGATCAACTCGGGTGTCTCGGTTAACTCGGGTAAGTCTAACCGGTCGGTCTCCCCACGGTAATCGGGTAGGCTCGCCCCCGCCGCATAGTGGAGTTCCTTCACCGACTCGAACCGCCACACTCCCTCCGCATGACGCGCCCGCTCGGCCGCCAACACCCGCCGCGAGCCGTCCGGCCGCGTCCACTCGAAGTGGGCCGAGACCATCTCGCCTGTCTCGCGGTTGAACGCCCCGATGTTCCATACCCGACGGTCGCGTTCGTTGTGGAACGTCAGGCTGGTCTGCCACTCCGGGCCGTACCCCGCGGCCCCCACCGCCTGGTGCCGAGCCAACACCCGCTCCGCCCGCGCCGACGCCGTGGGCACCCAGAGTTCGTTCAGCGCAAACACGCCCGCCGTGAACCCCAATCCCAATCCCCAGTAGGGCCAGCATAACCGCCACAAACTCACCCCCGCCGCCCGCATGGCCGTCAACTCTTGGTGCCGTGCGTGCTGAGTTAAGGCGTACAACAACGCCAACAGCAGCGCCAACGGCATCACCGTCACCAACAACTCCGGCGTCCGAATCGCGTAGTACTCCGCCACCTCCCGCACGGACAACTGACGCTGCTGGAGTTCATCCAGATCGCCGATCAAGTCGAACGAAACCCAAAACACGAAGAAAAATGCCAGACAATAGCCGATCGGCATCAGCGACTCGCGCAGTAAATAGCGATCCAACAACCGCATGCTCCGCTGACTCTTCGGGCCCCCCGCCGCGTTGTCGAGCCCGGATTGGCCCCACCGCCCCACCCGCCTCGGCCCCCTGCAGAGTTGCATCCGCGACCCGCGCTGCGTAAGCTGCGCCCATGCCTCAGACAGCCGAACCGGTGGTGGCGCCCGACCTCGAACGATCGGACCAGACCCAGGACCGCGACGCCTTGGATCCGGGCTACTTGGTCGTCTGCTGGAATGACCCCGTCAACCTCATGGTCTACGTCACCCACGTCTTCCAGGTCGTCTTTGGCTGGAACCGGCCCAAGGCCGAACACCACATGCTCCAGGTCCATCGCCAAGGCAAAAGCGTGCTCAGCCGCGAGACCCTCGAACGGGCCGAATTCTACGTGCACCAACTTCAAAAATACGGCCTCCAGGCCACCATGGAGCGCGACCCAGCATGAAACTGCTCCGTGTGGACTCGGACGTGTTCCTGTTTCACCTGGGCAAACGCGAGAAGCGGCTCCTCCTGGAGTTGCTCAAGCATTACCCCTTGACCCCCACCTCCCATCACCGCGTCTCCCGTAACCGCACGGACCCCGCCACCCAACGACTCCTCCAGGAAGCCCTCTCGACTCACCGGGAAACCTACCGCCGCCGCCTCGACATGCTCCTCGCCCAAACCGACCGCTTCCAAGCCGACGCCAGCGGCTACCGCACCCAGTTCAACCGCGAGGAGCTCGAATGGCTGCTCCAAGTCCTGAACGACATCCGCGTCGGCAGTTGGCTCGCCCTCGGTTCGCCTGACCCGGACGACGGCAAGCCCGCCCAGCTCACCGCACACAACACGCGGTACCTGCTCACCATGGAACTCGCCGGCCACTTCGAATGCGACCTCCTCGCCGCGCTCGATGGCCCCGCCGGCTAACCCCGACCGGCCCAACCCGCAGCGCAAACGGCTTATGCGCTACCCGGTCTTCCTCGATCGCCGTGCCCCCTTCCCCAACCCGGCCGCCGCCCCGCCCGATGGCCTGGTCGCCGTCGGCGGCGACCTCGCCGTCCCCCGACTCCAGTCCGCGTACCGGACCGGCGTCTTTCCCTGGACGACGGACCCGGTCACCTGGTGGTCGCCCGATCCACGCGCGATCTTCGAGTTGGAGCGCTTCCATGTCCCCCGCAGCCTGCGCCGCGCGCTGCGCGTGCAGCCATGGCGGATTACCCACAATCAGGCGTTCCGCGCCGTCATCGAAGGCTGCGCGCAACCGGCCCCGGGCCGGCGCTCGACCTGGGTCACACCCGCGTTCATCGAGGCGTACTGCGCCCTTCAGCAAGCCGGCCAGGCGCATAGCGTCGAGTGCTGGCTAGGCGACCAGTTGGTCGGCGGCCTCTACGGAGTCGCCTGTGGCGGCCTCTTTGCCGGCGAATCCATGTTCCACCGCGTTGACGATGCCTCGAAGGTCGCCCTCTGCCACCTGGTCGAACACTTGCGCAGCCACAACTTCACGCTGTTCGACATCCAGATGCTCACCCCGATCACCCTGGCGTTGGGGGCCGTCCTCATCCCGCGCACCGAATACCTCGGGCGCTTGGCGGTGGCGATCCAACAACCGCGCTCATTCGGTTGAGACACGCTGGGCGGAGAACACCGTCCGCCAAGCGGATCTGACGATTCGCGCCCCACAGAGAGCCTGCCGGGTGTCACCCGCGAGGGCAGCCCTCAAGCACCTCGCTAGGGATTCGGGCCATGAAGCCGTTCGGTCAATTCGTCTTTGACATCGCCTCCGCCGGTAGGCAAGTTCTCACCGCTTTAATGCAGGAAGACTGGGGCTTCGTTAACCTGTGTACAACCCGAGGCCTCGCTGTTTAGGACATCATAATATGGCTGATTTAGTAGGCAATCTGCTGGTCGCCCAGTCGGGCGGTCCGACCAGCGCCATCAACGCCAGCATCGCAGGCGCGATCCAGGAAGCCGGTCGTCACCCGGAACTCGTCGAGGAAATCTACGGCGGCCTCAACGGCATCCTGGGCATCCTCAACGAAGACCTCATCGACCTCCAGGAAGAGAAACGCCACGCCATCGAAGGTCTCAAGTATACCCCCGCCGCCGCCCTAGGCACCTGCCGCTACAAGCTCGATTTCAAAAAACAACCCGAGCAAGCCGCCCAAGACCTCGACCGCCTCTTCGAGGTCTTTCAGGCCCACAACATCCGCTACTTCCTCTATACCGGCGGCAACGATTCCCAAGACACCTCCCTCAAGATCCATGAGGAAGCCGCCAAACGCGGCTGGGACATGCGCGTCATCGGCATCCCCAAGACCATCGACAACGACCTGCCCCACACCGACCATTGCCCCGGCTATGGCTCGGTCGTCAAGTACAACGCCACCACCGTCATGGAAATCGGCGCCGACGTCAGCAGCATGGCCACCGACGACGGCTCCTGCTGTGTCATCGAGGTCATGGGCCGCGCCGCCGGCTGGATCGCCGCCGGTACCGTCCTCGCCCGCCGTACCCCCTCGGACCCGCCCCATATCATCCTTCTCCCAGAAATCGCCTTCGACGAAGCCAAGTTCCTCGCCCGCGTCAAAGAAACCGTCCAGACCCACCGCTATTGCGTCGTCGTCGTCGGCGAAGGCCTCAAGGACGCCTCCGGCCAAGAGGTCGCCGCCGATCGCACCCGCCTGGACGCCTTCGGCCATCCCGTCTTGTCCGGCGCCGCCGAGCGCGTGGCGGAAATCGTCCAACAACACCTCGGCACCAAGACCCGCACCGTCAAGCTTGGCTACGCCCAACGCTGCGCTGCCCATCTCGCCAGCGCCACCGATGCCGCCGAGGCCGCCCGCTGCGGCGAAGAAGCCGTCCGCGCCGCCGTCGCCGGGCAAAGCGGTTACATGGTCAAGCTCGTCCGGGATCCGAACCCGCCCTATCGCGCGACCACCGCGCTTCAGGACCTCCGCGATATCGCCAATGTCGAACATCGCATCCCGCGCGAGTGGATCGCCGAAGACGGCTTCTTGCCCAACGAGAAGTTCATCGAGTACGCCCGCCCGCTCGTCGAAGGCGAAGTCAAGCCGCCCATGGACGGCGGCCTGCCCAAGTACGTCGTGCTCGAGAAGGCGCGTATCGAGAAAAAACTCCCGCCCCGCAAAGCCTCGTGAGGCCGCGCCTTACCCCGGGTCTTGGGCGCACCGCCTAAGACCCCGCCGGCCAGACCGCCCACACTGCGCCCCGCCCTCAAAGGCGCTCCCGCCACAGCCGGTGCTCGAACGAAAGATAGCAGAACGCGCCGTAGTCCACTGCCGCGCCGTTGAGCCCGAAGGGCGCTGAAGCCCCCAACACAAGCTGCCGCTCCCGGCCAAGCTCGACGCAGAACCTCGCTCCCGGAGCCAACACCGCCGCAAACTCGCGTCCGCCTCCACCCGCGGACTCGGTCCACGTCCCAACGCCCTCGAGCATCAGATGCACCGACCTCGACACCGCATAGATGCCGCTGGCCCCGGCGTGGAAATGCAGCCGGTCGGATGGCGCAGCCGAACCCCCTTCCGGATAGTAGGTCAAGCCCGCGTTGATGTGCGCCGCTACGCGGTCGCCGAGCACCGCGCTCCAGGGAACGTTCGCCTGGAACCCCACCGTGTCCTCTCCTAACCCGCGATCCGCATCGCCCGTCGGCAGGCTCACGCTGGCCCGCGGCGCCAACGCCATCCCCGTGCGTGGGTTCAAATACGCTTGCACCCGGTAGTGCAACCACACATCCCCTAACCCGTCCACCGCAACCCCGCCCACGTCTCGAAACTGGTACGGAATCGTGTAGCTCAACTGGTGCCGTTGCGAAACCACCGGCCATTCCTGCGTGAACGAAACATCCCAGCTCCGTTCATCCGGCCTACCGTAGCGGTTGACCCCGTGCAGGCCATTGACAATGTGCTGAACCACGCCAGCCTCCTGGTTGTAGGCCTCCTCGATCAAATACGAGTTGTCCATCATGCTGGCCACCGTGGCCTCCAACCCCCATCCCGCCACCGCCGCGTCCCCCATGCCCCCCGGCGCGCCCTGCGCCGAGCCCGC
>Ga0194126_10002434_pt1 | contig 30147 bp, 22 predicted proteins | sample TA2KigC150mmetaG_FD_148641 | JGI IMG/M metagenome (GOLD analysis project Ga0194126, IMG submission 148641) | Freshwater microbial communities from Lake Tanganyika, Tanzania - TA2015035 Kigoma Deep Cast 150m | ecosystem: Environmental > Aquatic > Freshwater > Lake | place: Tanzania: Lake... | reverse complement strand
CATCTTAATAGAAGATAATGGATATGCTGACATCGGGCATGTAAGGACTGCTATTGAGCGCGCAGGAAAAATATGTATAAACCCGGATATAGCTTTAGTAACTTTCGAAGAACGTAAGCGATACTTTTTAGAGATACTCCCGGATTTAAAAATATTTACCGCCGAAGAAACGAATAATCGATACAGAATAGCACGACAGATGTTTCATATGCGTAAATTAGGATTTGACCGCGTTATACTGACTAGCTTAGATATTTCTCCGATATTAATATCAGCGCTATTTATGAAAACAAAGGTACTACTCTATAATAGGTGGCATCAATGGTGGAGTATAAAGGTTAAGGGTGTCGCTGACTATCTTAAGGCCGTCTTTAGCCTTTTAATTAAAATCCCCGTATTTATATATTTATTTGTTTATACTGCCTTTATTTTAGCTAAGACCGGGTTAAGATCTATGGGCTTAAATTACTATAAAGAAAGGTAAGAATGGGATTAGATATAAAGCATCTTAACGTAAGACAATTTAGTTCAGATAAGATTTTAAAGCATCTGGATAGGGTGAATGAATGGTTGCAAGGCAGCAACCCTTTTCCTGTTACGGTAGAATTGGATATGACTAACCTATGTAATCACAGGTGCCCTGAGTGCGTTGCTAACTATTTTAGGGTAGCGGATAAAAGCGCCCTTTCGTTAAAGATTGCCAAAAGCATAGTGAGGCAATTGGCAAAAAATAAAATAAGAGGGTTGATTTTTACCGGAGGCGGAGAACCGCTTTGCAATCCTTATACTTTGGAAATAATTAAACTAGCGAGGTCATTAGGATTAGACTTAGGCTTTATTACCAATGGTTCGCTCTTAAATAAAAAATCAGCCAAAGTTATATTAGATAATTGTACTTGGGTCAGGGTTTCCTTGGATGCTGCTTCACCGGGGATATTTAAGCTTACGCACGGGGTAGATGGCAATGAATTTAACAGGGTTATAGAGAAGATTAAGCTTACGGTGGATATAAAAAATAAAGTTAAAAGCAAGTGTACCGTAGGGCTAGGGTTTTTAACCAGTGACTATAGCGTATCGGATATGGTTAAGGTTACGATATTAAGCAAGAAGCTTGGCGTAGATTATCTTCAATTTAGGCCTATGCAAGTCCATCAGGGAGGAAAATTTGATTACCACTGGACTGATGTACAAGATGAAATATCCGAATGCCTAAAGTATTCAAATAATGGCTTTCAAGTTTTGTATTCTCAGCATAAATACGAGATGGCCCACGATGAGCGGTTTGGCCGGCACTACCATAAATGTTATGGACATCAATTTGCCACGGTTATTTCAGCCTCTGCCAAGATGTACATCTGCTGTCATACCAGGGGATATGAAAAATACTGCATCGGAGACTTGACTAAAAAAAACTTTAAGGATATCTGGAACTCAAAGAAAAGAAAAGACGCTATAAATCTTATAGATTTCAGAGATTGCATACCTTTATGCCGAGATAATACATTTAACCAGATACTTTGGAATATAAAGCAACCGAGAGAACACATAAATTTTCTTTAATTGAAAATTATTAAGCAATGAAAAAGAATTAGCAAGCCAGAATGAAAAGAATACTATATATATTATGCAGTAGTTTACTAATTGTAACTATTTTTTTATTATCCCTGGAAACTTTATTACAGATATCCAGCTTAGTTTATACAAAATCAAGAAAATATATAATAAATAATAACCCTAACATCCAGGCGCATGCTTTACGTATAATGTTTATAGGAGATTCTTGGACGACTGGTTCAGATGCCCCGATAGGCAGTGGATATATGCAACTAACTTTAAAAAATTTAAGGCTTATTTATCCAGATAGAGATATTCAAGGATATAATTTTGCTTACGGTAGTACGAATTCATCGCAAGCAATACACCAACTTTTAGATAACTATCACAACATAAAACCTAATATATTAGTTATCCTAACCGGTATAAATAATGGATGGAACACCCAAGATGTTATAACCGCTAGTAAGCGTATTAGAAATGAAATAAATATTTATAATAAGGAAGAAGCCGTTCAATTCTACGAAAAAATCATAAATTATTTTAGAAAACTAAAAACAATAAAACTGTATAACTTAATTCTTTACAACATAGTATACAAAGCACAGGAAATAAAGATTCCATTGCCTGCTAATGAATATGCGACAGGTTACTATCAAGTATTTGATAGCACTAGAGATCCAGAAAAAGCCAGACTGTATTTAATAGATAATTATAAAAAACACACGGAAAATTATAATGATTTATATAAATTAATGCTCCATTCTTTTGGAGGCAATATAAGGGTAACCCTAGATTACTTAAAAACAAAAGATTTTCTCAGGCTTGATTTAATAAAAAATAGCATTGATATATATGGAAATGAAAAAATACAGAACTCCGCGTTTGAAATTTTAGAGGACAATTTATTAGATCTACAATTAATTTGTAAACAAAAAGACATAATAATGGTGGTTCAGAATTATCCTTATTTGAAGTTTCCCCAGCTTCTCAGGGCTTTAAATAAAATTGCCAACAAATTAAAATTTAATTATGTTGATCATTATGGCTATTTTGCATCTAATATTAGTTATGAAAAATGGAAACAGATTTCTACCATGTCCCATGTAAATTACGAAGGACATAGATATATGGCAGATAACTTAACCGTTGCTTTAAAAAATATTATAAAAAAAATTCCCACGAAATGAAAGCAGGATGTATAAAAAATCAATTATGTGTAGCCTGGGATATTATCTATAGGTGTAACTATAGATGTCCGTACTGCTTTTTTTACGGTAGATGGGTAGAAGAGGAAATAAGGCATCCGCATATGTCGGCTGAGCAATCCCTTGCATCATGGGATAGAATTTACGAAAAATACGGGAGCGCTTATATATATCTCTCTGGAGGAGAACCATTTCTTCACCCCGCGTTTATTAAAATAATATCGGAATTAGCTAAAAAACACACATTGGGGATAGTTACCAATCTATCTTGGGATCCTGAAAAATTTATAGATATAATATCACCCGACAGAATTGATTTATATCCTAGTCTTCATGCATTGTTTACACCGCTAGGTGTTTTTAAGGAAAAATTAAAATATCTAAAAGACAGGGGATTTAATTTAACAAGTACGATGGTGGGATATCCGCCTGTATTGAATAAAGTTTCAATTATAAAAAATGAATTTGAAAAATCAAATCTCGGGCTATCAATTTTGCCGTTTCACGGCAGATATGGAGAAGTATTCTATCCTCAGGGATATACTACGAAAGAGAGAGAGCTGGTGGGTTTGTTTATGTTCAATGATTTTGCAACTAAGAAATATCAGCTGGAGATGTCAAGCACTAAAGGTAAGTTATGCAGCGCCGGTCAGGCATACATGAGAGTGCGCCCCGATGGGGATGTGTTACGTTGTGCTCATTCCGGATTATTAGGTAATATCATGAACAAAAATTTCCAACTTCTTGAACAACCGGCACTTTGCGATTCAGATTACTGTAGTTGTGGAAACGAGTTAATATATATCAAGGAAAAAAGTTAGTTTGATGAAATCAGAGAATATAAGCAGAGTAAATGATTCTTTTGCCCAGAGAGAGCTTAAGGTATCAGGATATCCGTATCGCCTGCGGATAGAAATATCCAACATCTGCAATCTTAAATGCACATTTTCAAAAGAAGCTTTTAGTATTTGTCCGCAATGGGAAATTAATAAAACGCCAACTTTAATGTCCTTCGATTTCTTTAAGCAAATAATAGATGAAGCAGGGCAGTATCTTACGCACGCAGAATTATATAATTATGGTGAGCCATTTATGAATCCCTATGCTACAGATATGATCAGGTATCTAAAAAAAATAAATCCTGATGTCATAATTGAAATGCATACCAATGGCCATTATTTTCAGACACAGGAAAAAATGGTAGCTTTGTTAGGTTCAGGCTTAGATATTTTAAGATTTTCTGTAGATGGTATTACGCAGGAAGTATATGAAAAATATCGGGTAGAAGGAAATCTTGCTATTGTACTTAAGGCAATCAGGGGGATATGTGATCTAAAAGAGAAGAGAGATATAAGAAACCCAAGGATTATATTTCAGTTTATTCTTTTTGAGCATAATCTGCACGAAGTATATTGTGTAAAACAATTTGCAGAAGAATTGGGGGCAGATGAGGTGGTGATTAAGACAGACCTTTTTACCATAAAACCAGAATTAATGAAAAAATACCCAAATATTTATAACTCTGTTTTATCTCTTCAAAGCAAAGATAGCGCGGCATCTTTTTCTGAAAAAGATAAAGATAAAGGTAATAATTTTTGTGATTTTCTTTGGACTTACCCTACGATACTCGCAGACGGAAGAGTGGTTGTTTGCTGTCGCGATAGGTATTATAGAAGCGTAGTCGGAATGATTAAAAACAAGACATTATTAGAAGTATGGAATGGTAATGAATACCAAGAATTTAGGAGGCGATTCTTGGAAGATGAAACCAAGCCTTATCCCTGCTCTCTTTGCGAATGCAGGCATAAGTAATGATAAACTCAGAGCAATTAAAGAATAAAGAACTCAATGAATATGAATATTCTAATAAGAGCATCCATTTACATTCGAGCCCAATAAACATTACATTATGTACAACTTATAAATGTAATATGAAATGTATCTTTTGCCTTGGGAGAGGAGAAGACCCAGATTTTAGTTATGATATCTACAAGAACATTTTTGATAAAAAACTAAATCTTGTTTTGAAAAAAGCAACAGATATTTGTTTTACAGGCTGGGGTGAATTTTTGCTATGGCCCGGTATAGAAAATTTCTTGGATTATCTTAATAAAGAGTTCCCGCATACAAATAAAATTCTTACTACAAATGGTGCTGCATTATCTGACAATCTGATTTACAAAATGATAGAAAGCTTCTATACCATACAGATTTCTTTACATACTTCTCAGCCCCTGATCCATCGTTTACTTACTCAATCAAATTCTTTTGAACAAATTTTAAGACAATTAGATAAACTAGTTTTCTTGAGAAACCAAAGGGGTAGTCAATCGCAATTATGGGTAGCACTAATATTTCTCGCAACCTCTTTAAATATTGAAAATTTACCTGCTTTTGTAGACTTTGCTGGCTCACACGGAGCAAACCATGTAATTTGCAATTATCTAACTGTTTTTAAACCCGAGCAACTAGGCCTATCGTGTTTTTTCTTGCCATCTACCACCAATCAAAAGTTTGATGAAGCCCAGATAATAGCGCAGAAATATAATATACGCTTAAATCTGCCTCCTAGATTTGGCGTAAAGAATGTCATAGAGGAAAGAAATATATGTCAGGACCCCTGGAAAGCAATAACTATTGATGCCTTGGGCAATATTCATACCTGTTGTTTTACCAGTAAGCCCATAGGCAATCTTAACACTGATGATTTTGAATCGATATGGAACAGCGAGGAGTATAAAGAATTGCGTAGTTATTTAATAGAAGGAAGATTGCATGAAAGATGTAAAAATTGTTACAAATTTTCACCGGTAAACATTAATGATATTAGATCGCATATTACTTTTCGAAATAGTATTGAGAAAAATGATATTTTTGAAATATTAGCTTTAGAAAAGCAGTTGCCATAAAACAATTTTTTTAAAATATTTAATGATGCCGAAAAGAATTAAGCTTATAAGAATTCCATATTTTACCTACTCTCCTGATAAAAAACAGAGATTTAAATGTGAGCACTTTCCTCCTTTAGCCCTAGGTGTGCTTAATTCATACTTAAAAGATAAAAGTATTATTTTAGAGCTGGATGATTTACACGTAAAAGTACATTATGATAATTTTTACTCTGATGTTGTTTCAGAAAAAATTGATTATGAGGCATTCTTTGATAAAGAAAGAATAGTCGCTCATATAAAAAATGATGGAGATCAATACTTAGATGATATGGTCAGGCGTATAATGCAGAAAACCAGTATTGATGGCTATGATTTTATATTACTTTCTAGCCCAGCACCTATAGATATTAGTCCCGTAACATCCACAGTGTTAATTGCTAAATTTATTAAAGAAAAATCTAAAGCTAAGATTATAGTGGGTGGAGGCGGATGCCCTGATTTATGGCAATTAGGTTTAGAAAAGAAGTTAATAGATTTCATTGTGCAGGGTCCAGGAGAAATACCGCTTTTCAATTTAATCAAAGAGTTAACCGGAATAAATACAGCATTAAATAATGCTAATCTTACCGTTGCAGATTCAAGGATAATAATAAATTCTGATTATGTTGCTCCTATTTTACCAAACTTTGATGATTTGCCTATTGGGAAATATAGATGGTTCCCTGATGATTTTCTCTCTCAGCAAGTTCCAAAAAATAACCTAGAGAAAGGGATTTTAATTATACCTTTTAGGTTTATCATCGGGTGTCCGTTCCATTGTGCTTTTTGTTGCGAATCAGGGAAAGAGAAACAAATTCTTTTTATTAGTCCAGAAAAAGCAGTGGATTGCCTTGAAATACTCAAAAGTCGCTATGATACAGAACACTTCTTTTTTCTTAGTTCGACCCTTAATCTTAATAAAAATTATATTAATAAATTTTGTGATGAGATTATTCGCAGGAGATTAAAAATATACTGGACTGACTGCGCTAATTTTAAATACCTAGATAAAGATACTTTACTTAAAATGAGACAAGCAGGAGCTATAAGGCTAATTTGGGGCTTAGAGACTGGCAGTCCAAGAATGCTTAGATATATTGATAAAGGGGTAACGATTGAGTGGGCAGCAGAAATGTTACAAGCTTCACATGAAGCTGGCATATGGAATGGTTTAGAGATTATCTGTGGGTTACCACATGAGAAAGAAGAGGATGTGAATCAAACTATCAATTTTCTTAATAAAAATAGTTACTATATAGACACAGTTTATTTGAATCCTTTCTATTTAGATGGCAGCAGTTTATTATTTAAGTATCCAAGTAGATATGGAATCAAAAATATTAAACATATTCAAAGATTTGCTACTCACAAAACAGAAGGTCCGCTAGATAATTATGTTTTTGAATTTGCTTTTGATGAAATTGATGGCTTAGAGTGGGAAGATAAATTAAAACAAATTGTCGCTTCTTTTAATAAGGTACAACAGAATATAAGAGGTGGTTTTTGGACAAACGAAATGGAGGCGATCCTGTTTTATTTATATTCTCACCTCAAGGATAAAAAGCAGATAAAAGAGATTTATAACAGCTGGGCAGATCATAAAATGAAAGAAGTCTATAGTAGTATATAAAATTAGGCATAGTTAAAATGCTAAAGTTGCACAAAGTCAATTTATTTGCCCGCGTAATTATATTTTTTTTATTTTTAGAATTTATCCTACAGTTAATTAGCCTTCTTCTGCTATCGAAAATAAAAAAACAGGATTCAAATAGAAATGAAGGTTTTAATATAGTTTGCATCGGCGATTCATTTACTTATGGCATAGGAGCTCCGAAACAATATTCTTATCCAAATCAGCTGAAAAATCTTTTAAATACGATTTATCCCAACAGCCATATTAACGTAATTAATCTAGGAATTTCAGGATATAATTCTTCCCAATGTATTAAATACTTAAAAGAGAAATTTGATTTTTATAACCCTAAAATAGTTATTATCTTAGCGGGGATGAACAACTGTTGGAATTTCCTTGATAGTAGTTACTTCAGGATTAAACAATTTAAATACGATAATCCTTTAAAATATAGAATTAAGTTTGTTGGCGCATTCCTATCCAGTTTAAAAACCTATAAATTAATAAAAATTACTTTCCTAAATTTAAAATCAAGATTAAGATCACGCCAATCGATAGATAGAGGTTTTTATCTACCTGAGAGGGAATTTTTAATACCTAAACGTACTAATAAAATGCAAAAACTCCTAAATCAAGGGTTAAAATATTGGGAGGATGGAAAATTTGAGCTATCCGAAGCTTGTTATCGCGAGGCCTTGAAATTAAACCCAGATGACTATGAGCCGCATTGGTATGTAGGAAGATTCTATAGCCTCAATGGGGTAAAAGAAAAAGCAAGAGAAGAATTAATTTTAGCTGCAAAATATGCTGGGCATCCTTATACTGTAAGTGCTATCCTTGTAGGCTTACAAGATCGTAGGGAATCTAGAAATAGCGAAAACTTCAAAGAATTCTCTAATTTAGTTAAAAGTTTAAGAAGTTATTGGGTAGGAAAGTTTGGAGAAGAGTATGTGCAGTATTTTATAGATCCGGCTATATCCTATAAAGAAACTGACTTGGAAAAAATTTTATTTTATGATTTTGAAGAGCTTATAAATTATTTAAGCCAAAAGAAAACAAAGCTTGTCATTTTAAGCTACCCTTTTCATGCTACCCAATTTCGATATCCTGTGGGTATTTATTATAGAATTTCTAATTATCTACGTGTACCGTTAGTAGATAACGTACCTCTTTTTGATAAGTATCTAAAAATTTATAAACGAGAAGAATTATTTGATACTGGAGGTCATTGTACGAGCAAAGGATATGGGCTTATAGCAGAGAATATATACGGTGTCTTAAAGAAACATAATTTATTGCCTGCTAATTAATTTATAAAAATGAAAATTGTATTAATTGCCTGTCCGCAGCATGGGGTAACGCATCCTGCGCTATCTTTGGCTTATTTGGCTGCGACCCTAAGAAACCGATGCCATGAGGTGGTAGTATTAGATTTAAGTATCCAGGTATTTAACGAACTTTCAGAAAATGAAAAAACGACCTACTGGGATTTAAATAGACCGGATTATTGGTGGAATCGAGATTCTTTGGATAATATTATAAAAAAAGGAAGAATTGACAGTTGGGCTGAGGCCATAACACAATTAAAGCCAGATATCGTTGGCTTTTCAATATATACCACTAATTTACTGACCTCTTCTATTCTGGCGGAGAAAATAAAAACTAAAAATAGTAAAATTAAAATTATATTTGGAGGGCCATTTGCCCGCAGGGACAATCATGTTGCGGAATCTATTATGAAGCATATCTATATTGATGCTGTTGTTGTAGGCGAGGGGGAAAATACTATAGAAGAAATAGTAGATCATTACGAAAAAAATAATAAGATCGGGTATTGTAAGGGAGCTTTGATAAGAATAAATAAAGAAGTGATAGATTGCGGGATTCGTCTGCCGATACAGGATTTAGACAGTATCCCTTTCCCTGATTTTTCAGACTCCGACTTCAGTATCTACAGAGAAAAAATAGTCCCGATTCTTGCCAGTAGGGGTTGTCCGAATAATTGCGTTTTCTGTGATGAGAAGCCTTTTTGGCAGAACTATAGATATAGGACTGCCGGTAATGTAATCCTAGAGATAAAACAACAAATTTCAAATTACGGGATTAAGATGTTTAAATTTAATGACCTCCTATTAAACGAGGCCTTAAGCGAGTTAGAAAAATTTTGTGATATGCTAATTAAAGAAAATATAAAAATAAAATGGGGCGGTTTTATTACAGTTAAGAAAATGGAGAAAAGGTTAATTGTAAAAATGAAAGATTCCGGCTGTTGTTTTGTCTCGGTTGGTATAGAAAGCGCGTCACAGGATATATTAAATAAATTCAAAAGCAGCGTTAGAATTGAAATAGCGGAGGAATTACTAAAGCTTTTTGCTGAAACCGGGATTTCTACTCATACCGGATGGATAGTTGGGTTTCCTAACGAAAGTTTCAGTAGTTTTAAGCAAAGCATAGATTTTATCAAAAAAAATAAAAAATATATCAATCTTGTTGCCGCTAGTTTTTTAACAGTTCCGCCTGGCTCTTTGATGTCAGTAAGACCAAGTTCATTCGGAATAAAACAGCTTATTCGCGAAAGAGAATTTATTGATACTACTACAACTCCCGTAATCCGTAAGGCAAGGTTTGATTATTTTAATAAACATATAGCTTACTGTAAATAATTAAGATACGAAAAATAAAGAAGGTATTAAGACTAAAATGCTAAGTCTAAAGAAAAAAATTTGTACCATTAAACTAGATGGAATGGGTGATGTGCTGCGGACTACGCCCATCCTTTGGCATTTTCAGGATGATGAGGTAACCTGGATTACGGAAAAAGCCTCGCTTCCTTTATTGAAGGGTAACCGGTTTATAAAGAAGGCTGTCCCTATCTCTGAGGTTACGAGCGCCGAAGATTTTGCGTTTGATGAGCTCTATAATTTTGATGAGCATAAAAAAGCCTGTTTATTAGCTACGGAAATAAGGGCAAAGAAGAAAAAAGGGTACGGTCTTAAAGACGACAGTTATTTCCCTTTTGACTCCGACTCCCGGTATGCTTATGAATTGTCTAAGAACGATGAGCTAAAATTTAAGCTGAATAAGAGAACATACCAACAAGTCATATTCGAAATGGCCGGTTTTCAATGGAAAGGAGAAGACTATATCTTAGGCTATAAACCGAAGAGCAAGATTAAATATGAGGTAGGTATAAATTACCTTGTAGGCGAGAAGTTCCCCAATAAAGCCTGGCCTCATTGGAAAGAGCTGTTAAATAGGATAGACTCCGTTTCTCTCCAAAGGCAGTTTGAAACCCTGGAAGCATATATTGATTGGATAAATAGCTGCCGGATTATCGTAACGGGAGATTCTTTAGGGATGCATATCGCGCTGGCTTTGGGTAAAAGGGCCATTATCCTTATGGGTTCAACCAGCCAGAATGAAATTGAAACCTATAACCGCGGGGTTATATTGACAGCGCAGTTGCTATGTTCTCCGTGCTATAATAAGAGTAAATGCGACGTAGCCCCTTCTTGTATGGATTTGATAACTCCCGAGAGAGTCTATTCTCAAATAAAAGCAGGCTGATAAAATGCCTAATGTTGACGTTTCAATAATAATCCTGGCGAAAAACGAAGAGGAATATATCGGCGCTACCCTGGATATGGTATTCAGGCAGGATATAGATAAAAAATACGAAGTAGTTATTATTGATTCTGGTTCGCGAGACTCTACTATAGAGATCGCACGGAAGTATCCGGTTAAGATACTGGAAATACCTGCGCGGGAATTTGGCCATGGCAGGACGCGTAATCTCGGGGCCAAAATAGCGGGTGGCGAAACCGTGGTATTTTTAAATGCGGATGCGACACCGATGAATAAAGATTGGTTAAGGAGCCTTGTTATTAACTTTGAAAACAACGAGAAAATAGCCGGGATTTATAGCTATACTTATCCTCGCTGCAACTGCAATCCTTTGGATGCGCGGGCTATTCTTGCAGACAGGTACCTTTTTGACACAAATACAAAAGTAAGATATATTGAGTCGTTTTCAGAATATAACCAGATGGATGCGGAAGAAAAAAGAAAAATAATATCGTTTCATACCATAAGCTGCGCTATAAACAGGGATATTTTAATAAAGAATACATTCGCTGATATTCCCTTCGGCGAGGACTTAGAGTGGTCCAAGAGGATGCTGGAGGCAGGATTCAGGATTATGTACGAACCACGCTCAATAGTGGTGCATTCGCATAACATCCACTCATCTTTTGCAATAACTATAAAGAGATATTTTGATGATGCCATATTAAGCCAAAGACTTCTTCATAGATGGCCATCACTGCATTTATTAAAGTGGTTGGCGGTTATTGCAATTGAGTCAAAAGATGACGTGGCATATATCCTGAAGTTAAAAAGAAGCCTATTTTATAAACTAGGCTGGGTTATTTATTCTCCCATTACTCGCATGGCAGAATTTCTCGGGATATTATTAGGCGCTTTACCATTCTTACCGGCAAATTTAATCAGCAAGCTATCTTTAGTTGAACAGATTAAACGGCGATAGTATTTAATATGAAGATTCTGCAGGTAGCCCATAGTTTTTTGCCCTATACGACGGCAGGGACCGAAGTATATTCCTATAAGTTGTCAAAGGAATTAGCAAAACGGCATGAGGTCTACGTGTTTTTCAGAATTAACGATACAAAAAAAAGAGAATACTCTCTAACATGCCGAAGATTTGAGGGCCTAGATACCTACGCTATTAATCATACTTTCCGGGCCTGCAATTCTTTCAGCGGCACATACAATGATAAAGCCATCGATGCGAAATTTGCGGAGCTGCTGGATACTGTAAAGCCGGATATTGTCCATATGCATCATTTATTGTTTTTATCCTGCGGAGCAATTGACGAAATTAAAAAAAGAGGCACTCCTATTGTCTATACATTACACGATTATTGGCTTATCTGTTACCGGGGGCAATTAATAAAAGACGACCTGACTATTTGCGAAGGAAATTCCATTATTGAGTGCAAGAATTGTTTAAAATATCCGTTAAGCATAAGAAGGCACTCTATGTTTTTATATAGCAGGTTAAGAAAGAGAATCCCTGGTTTTTCTTTAGAATTATTAAAGAAGCTCCACTTGGCTGTCGCCAGATCTAATCCGGAAATAGAGTTAGAAAAATGGAAGGATGATTTTAAAGATATTCATTCCAAGATAGATTTATTTATGGCTCCGTCCAGTTTTGTAAAAAATATATTTATTGAATATGGATTCCCCGCAGAAAAGATTTTATATTCGCCTTATGGTTTTGATCTCCATCATGTTGCATCTGTTCCCAAAAGTAAGTCAAAGGTGCTTAGGTTTGGCTTTATGGGTACTCTTTTGCCAGTGAAGGGCGTAAGCCTTTTAATATCTGCCTTTAAAGGAATAAAAAATAAGAATATCAGATTATCCATATACGGAAAACTCTTTCCATACGCTGGGTTTGACTATTACCCGAATTTATTAAAAAAGATGGTTAAAGGCGATGCCAGGATTGAGCTTATGGGAGGATATGACAATAAGGATAGCGGTAGAATTTTAGCTAACATTGATGTGCTTGTAGTCCCGTCGCTGTGGCTTGAGAATGCCCCGCTGGTTATACAAGAAGCCTTTTTAGCCAAGACTCCCGTGATTGCGTCTAGAATCGGAGGCATACCCGAATTAATAAATGACGGCGTAAACGGACTATTATTTAAACCGGGCGATGCGGATGACCTAAGGGGGAAGATGCAATCTATTATCGATAATCCCAGGGTGATAGAGGAGTTCCAAAAGAATATGCCGGGGGTCAGAAGCATAGAAGACGACGCAAGGCAGATAGAAGAGATCTATAAGAAATTAATACTCGGAAAGGAGCCCAGCGCAATCTATGTATAACTTTTTACAATCAATAAAAGAAAAAATATTGTTTGATAGGAAACCGGTATTTTTTGTGACAGTGGCTGCGCTATTGGTAGTTTTTAGCTTCTCGTTCTCCAGGGCATCCGCTAAAAACAACCCTAGACAGTCTTGGATTAGATTAACCAAGGAGGGTTTTGTTAAAGAAGGGAAACCGTTTAAATTTATAGGCGCAAATGCGGTAAATTTGGTCTTCTATGATGATTGGGACCTGGATATAGAAAAGACCATACGCACCGCCAAAGAAAACAATATCTCGGTTCTAAGGCTCTATATAGATTTGGGCTGGGGTAAGGACGATGATTTTGATAGAATCTTTGATCTCGCCTCCCAGAATGGAATACATATCATCCTTGCTTTTACGGATTGTTGTTGCAGCAGCGATTATGCGACCTTAAAAAAATATTTTGAGGTCCATGCTCCATTTTGCAATATAACGAATGAACACAGCAGAAAAGCCTTTAAAAAACTTATAAAGCAGATAATCAGTAGGATTAATTCCGTAAATAATAGGCTATACCGGGATGACCATACAATTTTAGCCTGGGAAATTGCCAATGAATTGGAATATTGGCGTTTTTCAGATTCCCAGGTGCGCCAATGGATAGATGAGATCGCCGGGTATATTAAAAAATTGGATAAAAATCACCTCGTAACTATAGGAATTAGTACGAATAATCTTGAATCTATAAATAACGAAGATTTATTAAAAATATTCGGCTCCCCAGCGCTAGATTTCTTTTCTTTCCATTTTTATCCTTCGGCAGAGACAAAAGTTTTTAATAATGACTTACTCTTTGAAAATACTCAAAAAATAAATTCAATAACAAAGAGATTTCTTTCTTTGGGTAAGCCGGTAATAATGGCCGAGTTCGGATTCAGCGGCTCTGTAGAATTAAATGAAAAAACACGGGCTGACTCGGAGACCGCCGACTTTTATATATCGGCTTTTAAAGAATATATGGATACGGCTTTTAATGCCGGTTGTGCGGGGGTAATGTTTTGGGGCTGGGGCATCCCCGAGGTAAAGCGCGTACCTATGTGGTGGAGCAGAGAAGACCATAGTATCGCAGACCAAAAATTCTGCGATTTTATTAAAAATTACCGTATTCCGGAAGGCCATGGAAAATAATAAAAGATTCCTTTGGGTATTATTGGCATTCGTAGCCTTCAGCCTTCTTTTTATCAATAAGGCCTTGCATATCGACGATCCTTTTACTGTTACTATTGCTAAAGCAATAGGTGGACATTGCATAAACGTTCCTAAGACCTATCAGGGCAACCGTATTTTTATGGACCAGGTTTATGATAATCCGATTCTGCTAGGATATTATTACGCCCCTATTGTCAGCTTATTCGGTGAAAAAGAGGCTTGGCTGCATTTGTTTTTTCTGCCCTTTCCTCTAATAGCTATCATAGCTATGTATATCTTATCCAGAAGATTCAGCAACAGCAGTCTCCTTGTTACTATTTGCCTCTTTGTTACGCCAGCCTTTATAGTGATGTCCCAGACCATTATGTTGGATACTCCTCTTTTAGCTTTTTTCCTGAGCGCGCTTGCTGCTTTTATCCTGGGGGTAGATAAGGATAATAAAAAATTATTATTTTTATCGGGTATTTTAGCGGCAGTGGCAAGCCTCATTAAATACTCCGGCCTCCTGGTTATCTTAACCATGTTTATTTATGCATTCACAACCCCTAAAAAACGCTACTCCTTATTTTTGCTCATCCCTCTATTTATTTTTTCTCTATGGTGCGTGCATAATTTCATATTCTATAAACAGATTTATTTTCTAGTTGCTGTATTGACTAAAGCCAAAGAATTTTCGTTGAATCCTATTCCCTACAGGGTATTTGCCTGCTTGAGCTTTATATCCGGTACGTCTATTATCAGCGTATTTTTAATACCGTATCTTTTGGATAAAAAAATTAACCGTTCGCTCCTTGCGCTATCTTCAACCGTAGGATTATCTCCCTTTTTGTTAAAAGATTATTTTATGGTGCATGATAAGATGGCGAAGGATGTTATTATTAACGGATACGGCACCGTAGAAAAAGTTATCCTCGCGTTTCTTTTTATCTCGTCATTTTTTATAATACTCGTAATATTAAAGAATTGTGCGTTATATTTTTTAAAAAACCAGCGCAATAAAGATAGCTTATTTCTATCTTTATGGTTTATTTTAATTTTAGCCTTTTGTATATTCATCCAGAGTGTCACGGCGCGGTTTATTTTATTGTTATTCCCCCCCATGCTTTTGCTTATCTTCAGAGAATTGAGATCCAATAAAGATTTATCTTCGGTAGGGCATTCCAATAAATTCATTTTCACCTCAATCCTGGTTACCACAATTATTTCTACGGTATTGGCTATCGGCGATTATCGCCTTGCCGGGGTCTACCGTGATTTTACCGCATCCCTTAAAAAAAGATTGCCTGCGGGCAAAGAAGTATATTTCTGTCCCGACTCTTTTGATACAAACCTCTGTTACGGATATGCCTATTACTTACAGAAATACTATCTTCAGCCACAGGCTGTCAAAGCAGATAGAAATTTGGATAAATCCAATAACCTTATTTATGTATTCCCTGGCGGGGCATTTCTTTCCCCTTCTTTTTATGAGAGCTGCGCTGGTTATCCGCCGGAGTCAGATTACCGTAAGAATTTAATTGAAAGCATCTCTTACAAAGGTAACATTTTCCTTCATAATCGCAAGTTCCGCGCCGGATTCTACTCTCACGATTGGGGGCTTTTGCCGTTTTATATTTCGTTTCGTCAGTTACCGCTCGAAACATTCTACATTTATTCTTTAATAATTAGTCGGGGCATGAATGATCTCTAGATCAAATTCAGCAAGGCCCAATGTCTTAAAAGATATAGAAGTGCCGCTACGGTATAACTATATAGCATGTTTTTTGACGCTGGCGTGCAATTTTAGGTGCGATTATTGTATAAATTTATACGGTGGCACTAGCAGATATAAGAAGCAGATTATCTCTGGTGAGCAGTGGGTTTTAGGGTTGAACCGTTTATTATGTCGCTCAGATTTACCGGTTACGTTGCAGGGGGGCGAGCCCAGTTTGCATCCAGATTTTATTTCGATAATCAAACACATCAGGAAAGATTTAAATATAGATATCTTGACCAATCTCTCTTTTAATATAGACGAATTCATCGATAATATAGACCCCGCGAAGTTAAACCGGGGAGCGCCTTATCCCAATATAAGAGTCAGTTATCACCCCGCGTATATGGATTTAAGCGTTGTTATGAAGAAAGTGCTTAAGATGCAACGCGCCGGCTTTAGTATTGGGATCTTTTCTCTCCTTTATCCCGGTAGCGAAAAAGAGGTATTATCGGTAAAGAAAAAATGCTTTGATTCGGGGATAGATTTCAGGACCAAGGAGTTCCTTGGCGTGCTTAACGGGAAGATGTACGGTAGCTATTTTTATCCCCAGGCCAGCTATAACCCTAAAAGAAAAAAATGTCTTTGCCGCACCTCGGAATTAATTGTGGGCCCGCACGGGGATGTCTTTAGGTGCCATCGCGACCTTTACCGCGGCTATAATCGGATAGGCAGCCTCCTGGATCATTCTTTCAGGATAAAGGACGTTTTCAGGAGTTGCGTTGACTTCGGGGATTGTAATCCCTGCGATATCAAGATAAAAACAAACCGTTTCCAAATCTCCGGTCACCATGCCGTAGAGATTAAGGGTATCAAAGAATAATTTTTATAATATGATTCCGCGACGCGCCATACATATTATTAACGGTGAATTCCGGTTATTAATGCGAAGCCGGGATAAATATGCGCCCTCAGACTCAATCGGCAACTGGGAAAGGGTATTTGCGGATTATATTAACGTTAAAGACGCCATTACTGCAGTATCCGGAAGGCAAGGTTTGCGTGTTATTCTTGCTTCTTTAGGTTTGAGGGAAGGAGACGAAGTTATTATTCCGGCTTATACGCTTAAGGATTTAATCGGTATTATTAATTCGTTAGGGCTTATTGCCGTACCGGCAGATATAGACCCCCTGACCTTTAATATTGCTCCTGAGTCAATTTTAAAAAGGGTTACCGGGCGCAGCAGGGTTATTCTGGCAACGCATATTTTTGGAGCGCCATGCCGGATTGATAGTATTCTAAAGATAGCCAAAGAGAGGGGTATCGTTGTAATTGAAGATTGTGCCCATGCTGCGGGAGCAGAGTTTAAAGGAAAAAAAGTAGGAGGTTTCGGCGAAGCGTCACTTTTTAGCTTTGAAACCATAAAGCCCATTAATACCTACGGCGGCGGGATGGTTGTTACTAATAACAAAGATTTAGCGATAAAAATACGCCAGCGTATAGCACACGATAAACACGAGAGGAGTATCCCCATAAAAAAAATTATTATCTCTCGTCTCGAACAAATATTGCTTCCTACTCCATTTTCGTTTATTCCGCTTTATTGTCTGGCTTCTGAAGATTGGAGTGATAAAATCTACAGGCTTTATAGGATAAGCCAGAAACTCTCTGGTTTTAAGCATGGTTTTTCTGAGTTTCAAGCACGGCTGGGAATCGCAAAAATAAAAACCCTTGATAACAGGATCTCGCGCAGGCGGGCGCAGGCAGGGTTGTTTAAGAAGCTGCTCGATAGTAGAATCGCGCTTCAGCATAACGAGGAAGATGCGGCGCCAAACTACTATTTTTTCGTTGCCATATTGCCGTTTAGCCCAGTTAGGGTTAGAAAATTTTTACTCAGGCATGGCATAGACTCTGGAATCGGCGCTGAGATAACCGATGATTGCGCAAAAATTTTATGCTATAATGATTGCGTTAATACGGTAAATACTTCCAGGTATGCTATTCAGCTCCCCCTGCACGAAGGCGTCTCTCAAGAAAACATTTATTATATCGCAGACAAGCTGAACCAGTTTATAAAAAAACATGAAAATTCTATTGATAGACCCGTCGTATAACTTAGAAGAAATCGGCGGCAAGAAACGGGGTTTTCGACAGGTTATTAATAAAATACCTTCTTTGGGTTTGGGTTACCTGGCCGCTGTGTCTGAGAGGGCCGGGCATACAGTTAAGATAATCGATTGCAATTTTGGTATCGACGATACCGGCTTAATATATGCTGCTCGTGAATTTAATCCCGCAGTGATAGGTATTACTGCTACCACTCCTGTTTTTAGAAGCGCCAGCAGGGTGGCAGGCATTATGCGCAATATTTTTCCAGATGCCGTCTTAGTCTGCGGGGGGCCCCATCCAAGCGCCTGCCCGCAGGATGCTCTTAGCGCCGGAGCGTTCGATTTTTTGGTGTTAGGAGAAGGCGAGGAGACTTTTCTGGAACTTGTTTCCCATGCTGGGAATAAAATTAATATTGGACCGGAAAATATCAGGGGAATCGCGTTTTTGCGCGAGGGCAGGTTATTTATTACTCAAAAACGCCCACGCATTGAGAATCCGGATTCTTTACCTTTCCCCGCAAGGCACCTGTTTCCTCCTTTAGGCGCTTATCGGCCCACTCCGGCCTCTTACCGAAGATTGCCTTTAGGTATTATGATGACTTCTAGGGGGTGCCCTAGTCGGTGTACTTTTTGCGACCGGGCGGTTTTTGGAGAAGAATTTAGACAGCGCAGCACCGATAGCGTTATAGCCGAAATAGAAGAGTTGCTTCGGAGATATGGGGCAAGGGAGGTTCGTTTTTTCGACGATACCTTTACTATCAATCCTGCTTTTGTAGAAGATTTATGCGGCAAGATAAAAAAACTACGCATACCCTGGACCTGCCTGACAAGGGTTACGGCCGTAAATCCCGATATGCTGAAATTAATGCGTGAAGCCGGATGCTGGCAGGTCCTCTTTGGGTTAGAATCGGGAGATAACTGTGTATTAAGGTATTTAGCCAAGGGCAATACCGTTGAAGATAATAGGAGGGCGGTCGCTTGGGCGAGAGAGGCTGGATTGAGGGTGCGCGCCGATTTTTTAGTCGGCAGCCCATGGGAGACAAAAGAAAGCCTTAAAAGGACTGTTCAGTTTGCTAAAAGCCTCCCGCTTGATTACGCGCATTTTAATAAATTTGTCCCCTTTCCCGAAACAGCCATATATAAGGGGTTAATTAACAAGGGTCGCCACATTTTTTTTAATGGCGGTTCCTATATAAATAATCATAGTGAGTTTATATATACGCCTGACGCTTTCGATAAAAATGAATATCAGTATTTATTAAATAAGGCATATAAAGAGTTCTATCTAAGGCCGGCTTATCTTTTACGTAAAATGTTAGCCATTAGAACCGTTACTGAATTGATCGGCCAGATCCGGGGACTGGCTTCTATTTTGTATTTATAAAAAATTATAATTATGTTTAATAAGCTAACTTCCCAAGCAAGAAATTTCTTATATTTTTTAGAGGCAAAGGCATGTCGCAATAAGAATGCCATACCCCGCAGTGTTTTATTTCCGGTAATCTGGGTTACTAATAGATGCAATTTAAAATGCCTGATGTGCGATCAATGGAAAACTCCTCCGGGATTATTATCCGAGGAGCTTACTACCAAGGAGTGGTTCTCCTTCATTGATTCCGCCAGCCGCATGCACGCATCAGTAATTGTTATAACTGGGGGAGAACCGCTTTTAAGAGAAGACTTACCAGATATAATAAACTATATTCGCAGGAGAGATATCGCCTGTCATTTATGTACAAATGGAACATTGCTTAATGAAGATATAATAAATAAGCTTAAGGCCTCCAAACTTAATTCTATCTCCGTGTCACTGGATAGCTTTGATCCGGGGACCCATAACAAATTAAGGGGGACAGACTGTTTTAATGATACCGTCAGGAACATTAAACTTTTAAGGAGAATCGCGCCAACTATTAAAATTGGCATAAATTATGTAATTACTAAGCAGAACTTTCGTAATTTATATCGGATGGTTTATTTTGCCGAGGAGCTAGGGGTTGATCAAATTAAATTCGACCCTATTCATACAAATTTGAAGCATAGACAGAAATCTTCTCACAGCTTCGAAGGGTTAATTCTTAAGCAAGAAGATTTGGTAGAGTTTGAATATGAGATTGATAGGTTAATTATTATAATGTCGCAGACTAAATTATTAACCAACTCCAGGTTTTTCATGCAAGGACTATCAGGCTTATTTCGAAAAGAATATTATAAATTATTATGTTACGCTGGATATGTTTCTTGCGCAATCGACGCCTTCGGAAGGGTATCGCCTTGTGATAATTTTGACGGGAGCATTAGTTTGCGCGAGAAGCCCCTTGAAGAAATTTGGCGCTCGTATTCTTTTCAGCAATTTCGGAAAAAAGTGCACAATTGCCATGCTTCTTGCTGGGATACGACTCACGCAGAGCTCAATATACGTTGCTCTAATCTGGGTTTTTTAAAAGGGTTCCCCCAGATTATAAAAGAGACGCTTTTTTATAATTCTTAATTAATTTTCTCAAACTGGACTGATTTTGGTATTTCTCTGGTATGAAGATATTATTTATATTTAAAAGTGAAAACTTCTTAGTTCCTCGAGGGCTATGTATTATTTCTGCCGTCGCCCTTAAAGAAGGGCATAAAACATATTTATGCGAAATTAATTCGCAGGATTATTTAGAATGCATTGCCAGGCTAAAACCCGAAGTGGTTGCGTATAGTTCTTCCACGGGAGAAGCCAAGCATTACCTTAGAATCAACCGGCTAATTAAAGAAAGATTCCCTCATATATTTACAATTATGGGCGGTCCACATCCTACCTTCTTTCCGTATGTGATCTGCGATAGTAGCCTTGATGCGATTTGCATTGGAGAAGGGGAAGGCGCTTTTGTTGATTTGTTATCAGCAATTTCGGATAAGAAAAGTGTGGGCAATATACCTAATATTGCTATTCGAAATAACCAAAATAGTTTTATTGTGCGTAATTTAGTTGAAGATTTAGATAGCCTGCCTTTTCCTGACTACTTTTTATTATACGATAATACTTCTATGGGGAAGCATCCTTTAAAGAGCGTTATTACTTCACGCGGTTGTCCATACAATTGTTCGTATTGCTTTAACCCAGCCTGGAATACGATTTATAAGAACAAAGGTAAAATAATACGCAGGCATAGCGTGGATTACGTCATCGATGAGATTAAGCATGTCAAGTCAAGATGGCCATTGAGCTGCGTTAAATTTTATGATGATATCTTTTCTTACAATGTTGACGAGTGGCTTGAAGATTTTTCTAAGAAATATAAAAAATACATAGACCTCCCATTTTTTATCCTTACCCGGGCGGATATATTAACCGAAGATATGGTGAAATTGTTGAAATATGCGGGTTGCCACACCATTAGCATGTCTATAGAGACCGGTAATGCCCAGATAAGGGCTAGAATACTTAAACGCCAGATGACAGATAGCCAAATTATTAACGCACACCGGTTATCTGAAAAATATGGGATTTACACCTTTACTAATTGCATTATTGGCTTGCCGGAGACAAGCAATGATAATGATATTGAGTCATTGGATTTGAGCATTAAGGCTGGGGTTAGCTGGGCAGAGTTTCTTATTTTTCACCCATATCCAGGAACAGAGCTTGGGCAGGATAGTATCGAAAAAGGGTTTTATAAACCCGATTATGAAAAAATGCATACTTCTTATCAATATAGCTCTCCCCTAAATTGCTTTGACGGAAAACAGAAAAATATACAGATGAATTTGGCTTTGTTGGGGCCAGTTGCCGTAGTTTTTCCCCGTTTTAGAAATTTGATTGTGCACAAATTAGTTCATTTTAGAAAGAATATTTTTTTCACTTTGACTTATTATATTGTTAAGATGTATATACTTCGAAAAAAAATATATGTGATAAAACTTGACTTCAGAGAGTCATTGAGAATTTTTATTAAGAGTCTTAAGCAGGAATTCTTTAAGCACGAGAATAAAAAAGGATGAGAAAATGGATATAAGAAAATATATATCTCCCATTTTTTTATTCATCTTTCTTTACCTTTTCCTCATTTATAATATAAATTTTGGCGGTCCAGATCAACCTATATATTATGCTTATACCGCAAGCCTAGTTGATGATGGCGACTTAAATGTAGTAAATCAAGCTTACCGCAATACTGAGCAGTTTAGTGTTTCTCAGACATACAACCTGCCGTCTTATCATAACCACGGTGGAGTCATTCTTTGGGTGCCATTTTATGTCTATGCCAAGTCCGTATATTTTATAGCTAACAAATTTGATTTACATGGCCTGCTTAGCTATGAATTCGATGATCTCGCCAAATGCGCGATGTCTTTTAGTACCATTTTCTTCGGTTTCCTTTTTCTTATTTTTATTTACCTTTTTTGCAGGGGTTTTTTCTCCGAAAAGATTGCCTTATTTTCTACGCTTGTATTCTTTTTAGGAACCCCATTTTTTTATTTGAACTTATTCGAAACTGGAAATGCCAATATGATTGCCTGTTTATTTTCCCTGTTTTCGATATGTTTTTGCACCTCCGTAGTCAGCGTAAAGAATTCGCATTGGTTTTTCTATGGACTATTTTTTTCTATAGCCACCGCGGTTAAAACCGAAATCTGGTTTCAGTTACCCTTTATTTTATTTCTTTTTGTTGCTTTTATGATGATGGAAAAGATAACCTGGAAGCATGGGGCATGCTTCTTTGCAGGGATTGTCCCCGGTTTTATATTGAAAGGCATAAATGATTATTTAAAATATGGTTCGTTACACATTGGAGAGGCCGGCCTATTTAGTTTTAGAAACTTTTACTTTTTTGAACAACTTTTTTCTTCTTATCGGGGATTTTTTTATACCTCACCAATTTTTTATATTTGCTTATTAGGTTTTATACTTTTAAGCATACGCCTATTGAGGAATATTAAACATATAGATGGGCCGGTAATGGATGATTTATTATTTTTTATTTTAGGCTTATATGTATTTATAAAGATATTTATTCTTTCATTTAGGTATGCCTGGGGTGGCGGGACGCCGGGCGCAAGAACACTACTTACAGATCTACCTGTTTTTATACTATTGTATGCGCGGGCTTTCCAGACAAAAAGATTGTGGTTAAAATACCTCCTTGGAATATGCTCGGTTATTTTTGTCGCCTGGAACCTTCTCGTTGTCTCTGAATATATGACAGGTATTGATCTGAAGTATATTTGTGGTGCACCGCCGTTATGGATAAGATTTGGTGCGTTGAAAGATATTTTTAGCCAGCTACTTTATGTAAAAGATATAGGAATAAAATTAAAACTTTGCACGCCTTTATTACTAGTTACTTTTGTAACAACCTCCTATATATTCAGAACAGCCGAAAACTCTAACCGTAATTTACTTCAACTTAACATAGTTCAGAATAGGCCCAGGAATTCCAAGCCGTTCATCTTATTCACAGCGTATTTATTTATAGCCTATTTAATTATTACAGCTCTAAACGTATTTTATAACCAAAAGAATGTGGAAAAACTAAAACAAAATGCTTTTTTTGAAAATGCTGACATTTTAGCTAAAAAAGATTATGAAAAATTTGAGAATATGAGTTCTTTTGATGAAATGATATACTATTATACGCTAACGGGTAACACGAACATGGTAAATAGGGTAAAAAAACAAAAAAGGGAACTTTATAATGAGTAAAAACCCGCTTACTCTTTAGAAAGGGTATGTAGTTTCAATGAAAGTACTATTGGTGTCGCCTTCTGTTGATACCTGTTATGAGCGTATATTACCTCTGGGGCTTATGAATTTATTTTTAATCGGTAAGCACCTTGGTTGTAGTGTAGAGTTGTTAGATTTATCGGCAGAAGACTATAAAAATGGCCTAATGAGGATTTTATCAAAACAATATGACATTATCGGTATTTCGTGTAATTTCACTAATGCTGCCCCAAACTCCATGCGTTACGCAAACGATATTAAGCAAAGATACCCTGATACAATTATTATATCGGGAGGGAATCACGCTACTTTAGTTCCTGAGGATTTATTGTTTAACGGATATGATTATATTATTTATGGTGAAGCAGAGGAGAGTTTTAAAAAATTCTTAGAGAGGATGTTAAACAAGAAAGCCGCAAGAGATTTAAAAGGTCTCTGTTATTTAGAAGACGATAAAATCGTAAAGAATCCCCCTTGTGAATTAATTAAAGATTTAGACCAGTTGCCTTTTAATGATTTTTCAGAATTTAATTTGGAGCCTTACTTTAAATGGGCAAAAATGCGTTATATAAATATTGAGACCTCTCGCGGCTGTATTTATAACTGCTCATTTTGTGCTTCGGTGAAGATGTGGGGTCATGAATACCGCCATAAATCTCCTAAAAGAATTGTAGATGAATTTAAGCTTGCAAGGAAACACAGATGTGATTTTATTTTTTTATGCGATGATGATACTGCCATAGACGAACAAAATCTTCGTAATTTATGTGAGTTGTTAATCAAAGAGAAAATTATCATACCCTGGGGCACAACCATCGGATCGTCCTTATTTAGAGACGAAACTACCCTCGATCTTATGAAAAAAAGCGGATGCGTTAGGGTAAATATTTGTATTGAGTCTGCGAACCCGCGAATTTTAAAAGAATACCGTAAACCACATACCATTGAAGACAACAGAAGAATGTGCATTGGTTTACTAAGCAGAGGGATAACCGTCCATAATCATGGAATTATTGGTTTTACAAATGAAACGTTCCGTGAAACAATGAATACTTATCTTTACCTGATAAAAACATCGCCTATTTGGCATATTAGTATTTTAGAGCCAAGACCAGGAAGTGATTACTGGAAGGAGTGGCATAAGAAAGGAGACATATCTCAATATAAGCTTTTTGGGAAAGCAAATGTAATTTTATCCTCCAACAAAGTTAGTACCTATTTAATATACCGACTTTTTGCGTTATACTATTTTTTGAATTTTATTAGGATAAAGAAAGCCTTATTTCACAAAATTAAAGCTATCCGCTATAGTTACCGAATACAGTATTATGTAGCCTATCGGACACTAAAGGCTAACTTTTTAGCTTATTTATTTAGATCAGTGAATATATAAAAATTACTTTGTAAAAATATCGCAATGTATAGCCTCACGTCTCTTTTAGTGCCAGTTTAATAAAGATGGATAGATTTAAAATAGACAGCCATAAGCTTATTTATCATATCCCCAGAATACACCAGTGGCTTCAGGGGAAAAATATTTACCCACTTTATATAGAAATTAGTCTATATGGGGGGTGCAATCATCGTTGTATTTTTTGTGCCTTTGATTTTTTGAAATATAAACCAGTAACTTTAAATAAAGATTGCCTTAAAAAATTTGCATATGAAGCAGCCACTAGAGGAATAAAAAGTATTCTGTTTTCTGGGGAGGGCGAGCCACTTTTGCACAGAGATGCCAGCGAGATTGTTATTTTTACAAAAAAATCAGGCATGGATGTTGCTTTATCAACCAACGGTGTTATGTTGGACAAAGAAAAGGCTAAGAGTTTATTAGGATGCCTTAGCTGGTTGCGGGTAAGCCTAAACTCTGCTACAAAAAGTAATTATTCATTGATACACGGTACTAGTAAAGAAGATTTTAATATCGTCATAAATAACCTTGAACGGGCTGTCAAGATCAAAGATAATCATAAGCATAATTGTATCATAGGTGTGCAATTTCTGTTAATTCCTCAGAATTATCGAGAAATTATACGCCTAGCCAGGATGCTTAAGGATATAGGAGTGGATTATTTAGCCATAAAGCCTTACTCGCATCATGCATCCAGTAATAATAGAGTAGCCGAGTGCAAGCTTAAATATGCAGATTTATTTTATTTAGAAAAGAAATTAGATAAATATTCAAAAGGAAATTTCCAGATAATATTTCGTCGCCGCGCAATGGAAAAAATTGAAGAAAAAAAACCCTATAAATATTGTTTAGGTTTACCTTTCGCAAGTCATATTACCGCAGAAGGCGATATATATCCGTGTAATTTTTTTATCGGTCAAAAGAAGTACTCATTCGGTAATATATACCGTCAGAGTCTTCAGGATATTTGGTGCAGTGATAGAAGAAAAGATATCACGGACATGATATATAAAATAGTAAACATGGCAGAATGCAGAAGATCCTGCCGGCTTGATGAGATCAATCGGTATCTCTGGGAATTGAAGAATCCGATTAACTGTGTAAATTTTATATAATTTTGTTAAATAATAATTAGCATGAAGACAGATATAAGTATTTCAATATGTGTGCCGGCATTTAACGAAGAAGCAACTCTCAAAGAAGCGGTGGATGATTTACTACAAAATATATCCCCCTATGTTCAAAAAATTGAAGTAATTATTGTAAATGATGGCAGTCAGGATTCTACGCCTGAAATTGCTGAACAGATAGCTAATGCGGATTCCCGGGTAAAGATTATTCATCATGACAAAAATTTAGGAATAGGTGTTTGTTATCGCGATGCCTTGGCAGTTGCTCAAGGAGCCTATTTTAGCTGGTTTCCCGCTGATCATGAAAATTCAGCGGAAGAATTTATTCGTTGTCTAGCTTATCTGGGAAATGATAAGTTGGTAATGTGTCATCATCGAGACAAAGACCCGCGGGTACCTTTAAGAAGACAGGTTTCTTACGGTTATACCTGGTTTTTGAATAAATGCCTCCATTTAAATCTAAAATATTATAATGGATTAGCAATTTTTCCTACTCCAGTATTACGATCTTCACATTTAATTGCTAATGGATTTTTCTTTTCGGCTGAAGCTATAACTCAGGGGGTTAACTGCGGGTTACATATAATAGAAATTTCAGTCCCTTTAAAGGAAAGGAAAGCAGGTAAATCTAAGCTGCTCACCTTTAAAGCGTTGATTCAATTTATAAGGGATATTCTTATGGCTTTTCTCAATAGAAAAGAGGAGGCTCAGTGAATATAAAAAGTAAATTACTTTATATTATAGCATTTATTTTTTTATATTTCTTTTTCATCTTCGATATAAATTTTCATGGTCCGGATGATTCGTTTTATTTTGGGTATACAGCTAGCGTTGTGGAAGACGGAGACTTAAATATTATAAATCAAGTATACCCTGATTATGGTAAATTTGTTTCTAAGACCTATAATTTACCTAAGACTCAGGATGACGGAGGCGTTGTCTTGTGGGTGCCATTTTATGCTTACGCGAAATCATTATATTATATAGCTGGTAAATTGCATATAAGGGATTTGGCCAATGAAAGCTTTACCAGCCTTGCCAAATGCGCGATGTCTTTTAGTACTGTAATCTTCGGTTTTTTGAGCCTTATTCTTACCTATTTCTTCTGTAGGAAGTTTTTTCCAAAAGAAATTTCTGCGTGGTCAATCCCCGTAATATTTTTAGGAACACCATTTTTTTACTATATGTTATTTGAAGTAGGCAATGTTAATGTCGTTGCCTGCTTGCTTTCAATCGTATCAATCTGGATCTGTAGTGAGATGATGCATATGAAGAAAATACACTCATTTTTATACGGATTATTCTTTTCTATCTGCATAACGGTTAAGGGCGAACTATTGATTCAAGCAATTTTTATATTTAGTTTTTTTATTATTTTGTGTACGTTGAGAAAAATAAGCTGGAAAAACGGGCTATATTTTTTATACGGCTTCCTGCCTATCTTCGCATTGAACGAGATAAACTTGTACCTTAAATACGGTACGTTTAACTTCCGGCAGATTGGCCAGCATTACGCTATATTCTTTGACGGATTCTTTAATTCTTTCCGGGGTATTTTTTATACTTCGCCTATTTTTTATATTTGCTTTCTCGGTTTTATATTTGCCATAGTTAAGACGCTAAAGGGTATCAAGAATATGCCTAATAATATAACAGGCAATATCCAAAATATATTCTGCATTGTTTTATCGGTCTATCTAATTATAAAATTATTGCTTCTTAATATATTCCTTAGCCCGGGTGGCGATGCCCTGAGCGGCAGGTTATTCCTTTCAGAATTTCCCATTCTTGTGTTATTATTTGCGCAGGTTATCCAAAAAAAATATTTAAAATACCAGGTTCTTATAATTTCATCATTCTTAGCCCTTTGGAATCTGCTGATTATTTCTGAATTTATGACTGGCCTTGATTGGATTTATATTGAAAAAATACCGAGCCTAATTCAAAGGCTGCCTACCCTTAAATATGCGGCGTACACTTTATTTTATACAAAAGACATTGTCTTTAAACTAAAGACATGCCTGCCGCTGGCAATCTTCATCTTAGGAGTATTATTTTATATGTTATTACCACGCATCTTAATTGACAGCCGAAGGGCAGATACAAAAAAACTGGCTGACTACACACGTTCCAGATTGTTTTATTTATTCGTGATATATTTAGGCGCAATGTTTATATTTATTATTACGCTCAATCTAATTAATAATAAAAGAAATGTGGAGAAAATGAAAGCGAGCGGATTTTTTAAAGATATTAAAATAATCGGTCCATCTCAAGATAGGCTTATAGAGGTTGAGGAAGAGCTTGCCTGGAGATGGTCTAAGTATTCAGCCTATTGGGCTTTGAAAGGCGACACTGAAAAGTTAAAACAAATCAAAGAGATTAGAGAAAAGTCCTTTGGAAAAAAAGGCCGCCTTCGCCTGCATTCTTTTCCTACCAAGTTTTTTTATTGTGAATTGCCGGATTTTTTTAGAACATCCGGCAAGTATAAAAAAGCAGCAGAATGTTATTATGATATTTTGAAAATCGATCCCGATGATTTTGAAGCTTATATTAGTCTGGGGGATATCTATACCATGAACGGTGATTACGAAAAAGCAATAACCTGTTTCCAGCAAGCCTTATATCTTAACCCCAAGATTTGCAGGCTCTATATTAATTTAGGCGAGTTGTACTATTCTAAGATGAATAATTTTGATCGGGCGATAGAGTGTTTTCAAAAGGCTATAACCTGCGACCCCGCGCTATTCGATGCCTACAGCAACTTAGGAAGTATTTATAATATCCGGGGGGAATATGATAGGGCGCTGGATTTTTTTAAAAAGGTCATCCAAATCAACCCTAAGAATGCCGAAGCCTATGCGAGCCTTGGCGATATCTATGTTGCCTATGGAGATTACGAAAAAGCCGCTGAATATATCAAAAAGGCCATTCAACTCGGCCTGGCCTCTAGTGATATCTACCGGACCTTAGGCAACATCTATCAGTCTCAGGATCACTACTCCAAGGCCATTGAATACTACGATAAGTCGCTCCAGCTCAACCCCCAGAGCGCAGATAGTTACTCTAACCTGGCAGAGGTCTATAAGAATAAGGGTACTTATGACAAGGCCATTGAATACTACGAGAAGTCGCTACAGCTCAACCCCCAGAGGGCAGATATCTACTTTAACCTGGCAGAGGCCTATAAGAGCAAGGGTGCCTATGACAAAGCTATCCTATACTACCAAAAAACTATTAAGTTCAATCCTTCCTATATTGCTGCCTATGCGAATTTAGGTGAGATGTATGCAAGCGGCGGCATTGATTATTATAAGGCGATAAAATATTATAAAGAAGCCATAAGGCTCAGGCCCAATGATGTTGATGCAATTATTAGATTAGGTAATATTTATGTTACCCTTGGCGATTATACTGTGGCAGGAGAAACATTTGAGAAAGCAATGCAAATCGAACCCGTATCTGTCAACTCTTTTTACCTTGCAGCAGAGGCTTATTATAAAGTGAATGATCTTGACAAGGCTATTGAATACTACGAGAAGTCGCTACAGCTCAACCCCCAGAGGGCAGATATCTACTTTAACCTGGCAGAGGTCTATAAGAGCAAGGGTGCCTATGATAAGGCTATTGAATACTACGAGAAGTCGCTACAGCTCAACCCCCAGAGGGCAGATATCTACTTTAACCTGGCA
>Ga0194126_10002428_pt1 | contig 30189 bp, 26 predicted proteins | sample TA2KigC150mmetaG_FD_148641 | JGI IMG/M metagenome (GOLD analysis project Ga0194126, IMG submission 148641) | Freshwater microbial communities from Lake Tanganyika, Tanzania - TA2015035 Kigoma Deep Cast 150m | ecosystem: Environmental > Aquatic > Freshwater > Lake | place: Tanzania: Lake... | reverse complement strand
TATCAGGCTATAGACCCTGCGCATGCCGGGACTGCTGCCGACAATGCCGCTGTAGCTTTCCGTGCCTGTAAGCCTGCGCGTGAGTTCGGCAATTTCGCTCTGCTGCTGATCGGTTTCGCGTTGCAGAGCTTTCAGCCGCAGCACGGCCTTAACACGCGCCAGCAGCTCAAGGGAATTGAACGGCTTGGCTATATACTCATCAGCCCCGGCCTCAAGGCCCTCAATGCGCATATCAACATCGTCCTTGGCGGTCAGAAAAACGAACGGAGTCGCCTGCCACCGTTCGCTGCTTTTGAGCCGGCGCAGAAGCTCATAGCCGTCCATATTCGGCATCATGATATCGCTGATGATGAGCTCAGGCGCATACTGCTCGAGCAGGCGCAGCGCTTCGCGGCCGTTTTCGGCGCTGATATAGTCATACTGCGTGCGCACAATACCGGCAATATAGCGCAGCACGTCCGGATTATCATCGACGATCAGCAGCAGCGGCCTGTTTCGGGTGATACTTTCACGGGAGAAATTTTCATCACCGATCAGATCAGCCGTTTCAACAGCTGCGCTCAGTGCAAGCGGGCGCGCGCCTTTCGTGTCAGCCATTTCCGGGACAATAAAAACCGCTTCCGGCTGCTCAAGCGGCAGATACACGCAAAACTCGGACCCTGATCCCGGCGCACTTGTAACCGTTATGGTTCCGCGCATGTTTTCAATGAGCTCCCGGGTATGGGCCAGGCCGATACCGCTGCCGCCGCGCTCAAGGGCCAGGTTCTCACCGGCCTGTTTAAAGCGGTCGAACACAAGTCTCAAATGCTCGGGCCTGATCCCGATGCCGGTATCGAGCACGCACAGCCGGACATGTGAGTCCGCCGATATCGCCAGCCCGGCAGCCCGGGTCACCACAGTCTCACCTTCCGGGATGCCGTCAGGCGCGAGGCTGAGGCCGACCGTAATCGCGCCTCCTTCCGGCGTGAACCTGAAGGCATTGCCGATGAGGTTAAACAGGGCTTTTTCATATGAAGGCGTGTCCACCGGCACCGCGGGCAGGGATGGCTCCGCGGCAACCGAAGCGGTGATGTTTTTCTTGGCGGCAATCACGGCGAACGCATCCAGCACTGTAGCAGCTATGCTGCCCAGATCCTTCTTTTCCCAGAACAGATCCGTACTGCCGGACTCGACCATGCTGAAATCAAGCAGCTGATTGACGAGCTTGAGAAGAAGGCGTGAGTTTCGCAGGGCCACCGACAGCTGGTCCTGCATGTCCGGGCCAAGCTGCCCGAATTCGCCGCGCAGTATGCCTTCAAGCGGCCCGATTGCCAAAGTCAGCGGCGTGCGAAACTCGTGCGTGATATTGGCGAAGAAACGGCTGCGAAACCGGTTGGCCTCAACGGCCTCCTCGCGCGAAGCGATAAGATCGAGCTCGGCACGGCGCTGTTCGGTAATATCGCGAATAATCGCAAAAGCCCCGGTGCGATCCCCGGCTTCGTTAAACAGGAAAACGATATTAGCTGTCACCGGTACCAGGTTGCGGCTTTTGGCAACAAAATATGTCGGCCAGTTTGACAGTTTGCCGTCACGTGCCAGAGCTTCCGTCATACAGGATATGTGCTGTGCAACAAAATCCGCATCAATGCTGATCTGCTCGGCGGTCGTGGCCTCGTAGCAGCCAGGGGCTGTCACGGAGAAACCACCAAGCGGCTTGCCGAGCACCTCCTGTTCGCTGTAGCCGATCATCGCAAGAAACGCCTGGTTGGCCCTGCTGACAAGAGCGCTGCTGTCGGTTATGACAATCGGATCAAGGGAGGTTTCTATGAGATTTTGCAGCTGATCGCGCGAAGCGCGCAGGGCTTCCTCGGTGCGCTTGCGCTCGGCAAGCTCGGCTGTCAGGCGTCTGCCCAGATCACGCAGCCTGCCGAGTGCCACGGCAACGAGCACAATGGCGCTCATACCGGCAATACCGCCGCCGCCGAGAAGCTCCTGCCGCTCAGCGCCTATAATTGAATACATCGCGAAGTTAAGCGGAAAGGCCAGAACGGCAGCCAGAACTCCGGGCACAAGGCCGAAAAGCCAGCTCACCGCGGCAACCAGCAGCACGACCGTAGTTGCCCCCCCCTTGCCGTATACGGCTTCAACCAGAACAAACGAAACTATATAAGCGCAAAAAGCAAAGAGCACCAGAAGCAGCCGAAGCCGTATACCGGCCAAGAGACTGGATGAGGTCACAGTCTCACGCCCGGCCGGCGAGGCGGATTTTGCAGATGTCTCGGGGGAGTTATCCATGTCAAGAGCCCCTGGAGCATGCAGTGGCCTGCAGCCCGGGTTTTTGCATGCAGCCGGCTGTGTATCCGCAGATCATCTAGGCCGGTGGTCCGGCGCTGAGAAAGTGCAGCTGCTGCATGCAAGTCTGCATGTGTGCAACAATATCAGCGCTTCCAGCCTGATAGCGATTTAGCGCGCTACCGCCGCTCTGCAGGGCTTCAGCCACAGACATTGCAGCCCGGTGACCCGAATCCATGGCAGCGCTGATGCCCTCGCCGTTGAGATAGATGAAGCCGCCCGCCTCGCCGGCCAGCAAAACACGATCCCGGCCAGGGTTCGGCGGTGCCATGCGGATAAGGCAGCCCTCATCGCGCTTCTGGTCGCTGAAAATCACGCCAAACGCTCGCGTAAGAAATTCCCGGAAGGCCTGCATGCTTTTTTTCAGGCTGCGGCGCTTGAAGCCGCCGACACACAGCACCAGCGTGTCATCTTTTTGATGCACGCAGCACAGAATATCGCCGATCTCGGGCTTGAAAAACACCGCCCACTGTCCTGCGGGCAGATCCCCCGCTGACTGAAAGTAATTATAGGTCTGATAGGCGAGCACGGTCGGGCTGTCCACGGCCCAGCGCGGATCAAGTATTTTACGCACGGTTGAATTGCCGCCGTCAGCCCCGATCAGGTAATCGCAGGCAAGCCGGCTCTCTCGACCGCCGTCCCGCACGGTGATACGCAGCCCGTCAGGCCCGCTGTGCGCAGCGCTCAGGCTGCACCCTTCACGAAATTGCGCACCGGATTGCGCGATAAGCCAATGGTCAAAATCAGCGCGCCGGATATTGTGATACACATCCGGGAAAGCCTGACCGTCTTTGTCAATCTCCCATACATACCTGCAATAGCCCGCATCCGGCTTCCACTCCCTGATGGCCGAGGCCTTGATCTCGGGCTCAGTGCAATAGACCGATGCCGGCGGCAGGCTGCCGAAATAGCTGCGCAGCAGCACCTGTGTCTGTCCGAACAAAACGCCTGAGCAGGTCTTGTGGCGGGGAAAGCGAGCCCGGTCAATGACCAGCACATCAATACCCCTGTCATGCAATGCTTTTGCGCAGGTCGCGCCCGCGGGTCCCGCGCCGGCAATAATCACCTGGTGTTTCTCCACGCATATTCTCCCTTCGTTGAATGTTGCCATGCCGGCCGCCCGCACCCGTGCAGACATACGGCACCATACCATCATTTTATGAACAGTATCACATAAATGGCAGCGCCATACAACCCGAAAACAGCTCTGCAGGCAAGGTGATCAAAAACAGGTTTTGCAGGGGCACGGCATTCCGTGCCCCTAACCTACGCCAAAGTGATCCGGGTGCATCGGGACGCAGCGCCGCATCCGAACTTTTTGCGAGCGCGTCAAATTTATTTGCCAAAAACCCAATTTGCGGTTACTATTCACTGATAAAACACACTGGGGATACCTGCTTGACGCATACAAACCGGTCAACTTCAGGGATATGAAAAGGAAACAGCAATGCCCAAAATACTGGTAATTGATGATTCACGCTATACCCGTCTCCCCATTGTCAAATTTCTTGCCTCCAACGGCTTCGAGGTGCTTGAAGCCGAAAACGGCTTGCTTGGCCTCGACGTACTGAAAAAAGAAAAACCCGACGCGGTGATCACCGATTTGCTCATGCCGGAAATGGACGGTTATGAACTGCTTGAGCGCCTGCGTTCTGACGGCAGTCAGGTGCCGGTCATCGTCATAACCGCTGACATCCAGGACTCCACCCGCGAAAAAGTGCTGCAGAGCGGCGCCCGTGCCGTTATGAACAAGCCGGCAAATCTCACAAACCTGCTGGAACTGCTCTCAGGCCGCTAACAGGATGTTGAAGAAATCTGTTTATACAGGCTGTTCAAAAATGTCCATCCTCCTTAGCAGGTCTACTGCGGAGGACGGGCACAGATGCAAGGCGCGCTCTCATCATGAGGAATAAGGCGTACGTTTCCTTGCGCCGCAGTGATCCCGCCATGACGGGAATGAGCGTAACGCAGCAGATGGGCTTTTTTCAACAGCCTGCTAAACATGTACAGGAAAGATAGTCCCGCATGAAAGAACTCAGTCCCCTTGAGATCGATGCCCTGACTGAAATAATCAATATCGGTGTGGGACGGGCCGCCAATTCTCTCAACGATATCATCGGTACGCACATACAGCTCAAGGTCCCGCGCATTGAGCTGTTCCCGCTGGAAAAACTGAACGAACTGCTTGGACGTCTCGGTCATGCCAATGTAACCACGGTTATGCAGTCGTTTAAGGGCGAGTTCACCGGTTCCGCTGCCCTGCTGTTCCCCCCTGAAAGCACCCGGCGGCTGATCTCGTCGCTGACCGGCGAGCCCGTTAAAAACGTCGCCGCCATTGCAGATGAAGGCCGCAGCACACTGATGGAAATAGGCAATATCGTCATCAACTGCATTCTGGGTACGATGGGTAATATACTGGAGTGCAGCATGGATTTTTCCCTGCCCCAGTTCAGGACCATCAAAAACCCGGTTGACCTGCTCGCAGGCTCCGGGCTCAATGAGCAGGGGGCCGGCTTTATTATTCTGGCCGAGGCCAATTTTTATATCAAGGCCCTCGAAGTCACCGGATACATCTTTATTTTCTTCAAAATCGACAGCTTCGAAATACTTACCAGAATGATCAACCGCGCCGTGTCACGCTGAGGCCGGCGCACCGCACACGCCCGGGGCAATGGACTTCACGCTATCACCATACGGCAGGGCCTCAAGCATACCCTCTCCGGTTAACAGCATGATGGATGCGTTCGCGGCTGACTTTCGCCCCGGATGCGACATCAATCTGGGAGTCGGCTATGTCAATGAACGCACCATCCCGGCCGGCCTCTTCATTGACGAGCTTCAGCAGGTAGTTGCCGACCCGATGCGCCATAAAACGCCGTTCAACTACGGAGGGCCCCGGGGTTCAGCACGCCTGGTTGAATCCATCCGCGACTTTATCATTCGCACCGGCCGCGGCGGACTGACGCGCGATCATCTATGCGACCGGGACATCATCATCGGTGCCAGCGGGGTCACCAGCCTGCTTGAAGCCATGGCGCAGGTGCTGAAACCCGGCATTGTGGTGACCAGTGACCCCATGTATTATATCTACTGCAATCTGCTGGAGCGCATGGGCTTTGAGGTCATCGCCATACCCGAAGACGAGTGCGGCCTGCGCACTGATCTGCTGCGCGAACGCCTTGAGCAGCTCGGCGGACGCCGCAGCAATATCAGCTTTTTCTATATCGTGTCCGTCAACAATCCGACCTCCACGATACTTTCAAACACGCGGCGGCAGGAAATTGTTGCAGCAGCGGCCGCACTTTCATACGAGCAGCGGCGAAAAATCCCCGTGCTCTTCGACACCGCCTATGACGACATCGTCCATGATCCGGCCCGTGCAAAACCCCTGTCAGCCCTGCTGTTTGACGAGCCGGGGATTGTATGTGAGGTCGGCAGCCTTTCAAAAATCCTCTCGCCCGCCCTGCGCATCGGATACCTGATCGCTAGCCCGGGCCCGCTCTTAAACGCGCTCATCCAGAAAACAGCTGATACGGGTTTCAGCGCGCCGCTGTTCTGCCAGGAAATCGCAAGCCGGCTGCTTGATGCTCATATTGAAAAGCAGCTCGCCCGTGTTAACCGGGGATACCGCGAAAAGGCCCATGCGGTCAGGGGCTGGATTGAACGTGAACTCGGCCCCTGGCTTGAAAACTGCACCGGCGGCAGCGCAGCGTTTTATTTCTATTTGACGCTCAAGGATATCGCGACTGATGAATCTTCGCTGTTTTTCAAATACCTGACCCGCACCACCGGCAATCCCGACATCGACGGGCAGGATTCAAACAAAAACGCACGGGTCCTGTATATACCGGGCTGCCACTGCGTTCATCCGCACGGGGAACTGCGTGCGCACGGCCTGCGCCAGCTGCGCATATCCTACGGTTTTGAAGAGCCGGAACGCATTGAGCAGGCAGTCAGGATCATGCGCGAGGCCGCCTGCTTCTGCGAGAAGGCCGTTCCTGCTCCCGGCTGATCGATGCGTTTCAAACCCCGCCGATAAAAAAAGAGACCCCGAAGGGTCTCTTTTTTTATCCAGAAGCTGAAAGTTTTCTTTAAAACTTGAAGACCAGGTCAAGCTGAAAGACATCATCGTCAACACTTGCGCCCCGGAGCTGCTCGCTGGCGATATAGGTAGTGGCGATCTCGATATAATCCCTCAGCCCGTAGGTAAGATTGGCACGAATGGCTTTCATGTTGGTCCCGCCGCCGAACGTATCGGAATCAGGCAGTATATCCAGCCATGCATTGCGCTCAAGCCGGCCATAGGCCAGGCCGGCCTGCCACAGGCCCTGCTTAACCTTCTCGTGGCCGATCTTAATACCGTAGCCGTACCCGCTGTCATCCCTGCTCGTGGTGCGGTTATCGACGTAGTCACCGTAGACGGACACAAACGGCATGAAGGCGATGCCGGTGTTATAGCCCAGCTCACCCGTCACCACGTATGAGTCATAATCCTCAGCCAGCACGCCGCCGTCGCGCGTATTAGTATTGCTTGAATAATCAAGCAATGTCCCCTCGACATTCGAGAACTGATACAGACCAACCGCGTTCTTGAAATAGGCCTGCTTGCCGAGGTTGACCTTGTAGCCGGGCTGCGCAACCCACATGACCGGATCGTCCGACCTGCTGCTGATTTCATCAATGATCCAGAAGCCGCTGGTCATGAACAGCTCGAACCCGTCGAACTTGCGGTTCATGAGCGCCGAGACACCCTGGGGCCGGATGTCGCTGTCCCACAGGTAGGAGCCGCCCGGCAGCCAGAGGGGGTTAGGCATCTGTCCGCCAAGCAGCTGCAGCCAGGCCAACGACTTGGGCTTGTAGGATGCATAGGCGTAATCAAGCCTGATGTCAGGCGTTTCAAATGAGTTGGTGAAACTCTGGTTGGTGCTGCGCGGATCATTGGAGCCGCTGGCAAGACCGTAGCCCACTTCGAATTGATCGTCGAGCTTTGTCACAAAGCCGAGGCGATAGCGGTAGCGGCCGCGATGGCGGTCTGAATTTCCGTCACGCTCGCCCGATTCATAGCGCAGGCGGAAATCCCCCTTGAACTGGGTGTTTTTGATAAAGTTCGGCAGTGCCAGTGTCGAGACGATGTCCTTGGTCTCTTTGTCTTTTTCAGCTTTTTGAACACTCAAAATGAGGTCGCCGTCCTTCCTGCTCAATACACCTTTTTCAACCAGCTTGTCCACCAGCATGTCCATCTCGCCCGCCATAACAGGCGCCTGGAACAAAAACAGAGCCATCGTCACAATGATGCTGATAATTTTTCTTTTCTGCATGTCTTCCTCCTTGTACATGTACACCAGTTTACTGTTTCATCTACACTGCAATACATACGTGCATGCAGGTGCCGAAAGCACATGCTGCCGCTGCTACTTCTGCTGCCGCACATTCCCCATGCATTCCTCCTTTCCGTGCAAACCGCTGCCGATTAATAGACTCAATACAAACACGAAGGCTTGTTTTTCATGAAATCATAGACCCGTTTTTTTAATATTGAGACAAGCACCCGGTTAAATTTCAGTTAAAACATCTCTTTCTGCCGGGCATAGATTGTTGAGCAAACCATTGCGTGCGACCTGCGTGAAAAATTTTTGGCCAAAAAAAAAGAGACCTCGAAAGGTCTCGTGTTCACTGCCCGCGTTCGATGTTTTATAAAATCCCGGCGTCGCCATACACGCAACGGCCGGTTCGGCACGGCAGGCGCAGGGAAGTCAGACTAACCGCAGGCCCGCTGCTTCCAACGAGTACAGGGAAAGAGGGGAACGTCTCTTTAGCGTGAAATCAAAAAAAGTCCCGTCTGCGCGAACAGGTTCGGAAGGAAAAACAGCCTGCGTGAGGATCCCAGAAAAAACATCTTTTCAATCCGTATACGGTGCCGGCTGCAATAGGCGATAAAATCATAAATGCTCAAAAAATGGAGATTGGGCGTGTTGTACCATTCATACGGAAGCGACGGGGTTACCGGCGTGCGGCCCCTGAAAAAGATTTGCGCCCGGGCTTTATAATAGGCAAAATTCGGAAACCCGATAATGACTTTGTGTGCAACCTGCAGGGACTGCGCAAGAACTGCTTCGACATTGCGCACCTGCTGCAGGCTTTGATTGAGAATAATATAATCAAAGGACTTGTTTTCATAGTCGACAAGCCCGTTATCAATATCGCCGTGCAGCACGCAAAGGCCTTTGGCCACGCAGGAATACACTGCCTGATCATTGATCTCGATGCCCTGCACATGCGCTTTATTCTGCCGCTCAAGCAGCTGCAGAAGACCGCCGCTGCCGCACCCCAGATCAAGCACGGATGCATGCGTGCGAACCAGGCCGGCAATGATGCGGTAATCAAGCGGGTATTCAGATTTCATATACATCTCCGGCCGTGTATCCGCTTGAAACCCGTTTAAGAAAATGTGTAATGAGATGAGCCTCCTGTTCAATTTCAACCAGGAACGCATCATGGCCGTAGGTCGAGTCTATCTCGCAATAGGTCGCATTCACGCCGGCGATCTTGCAGGCCCGCACGATTTCCTGCAGCTGCCAGATCGGATACAGCCAGTCGGACCTGAACCCGATGACGAGCAGCTTTGCGCCGATGCCCCTGAACACTTCCTGCAAAGGGCGCTCCGCGGTAAGATCGAAAAAGTCCATGGCTTTCGTGATATAGAGATAGGAGTTCGCGTCGAAGCGCTTCACAAAACTGTCGCCCCGGTGCTGAAGATATCCCTCCACCTCGAAATCAGCCCTGAACTTGAACGGATCCTTGTCGTCTTTCTGCTGACGGCCGAATTTTTCGAGCATGGAGACTTCGCTCATGTAGGTAATGTGGCCGACCATGCGCGCCACGGCCAGTCCTTTTAACGGACGCCGCTCTCCATAATAGTTGCCGTCCTGCCAGTGATGATCCGCCATGATGGCCTGCCTGCCGACTTCGTTGAATGCTATCTGCTGGGGCGAATGTTTTGCGGCTGTTGCAATCAGTATGGCGCTCTCCACCCGGCCGGAAGCGCTGTGCAGCCACTGAAGCGCCTGCATGCCGCCCATGGAGCCTCCCACAACCGCGCGCAGCCGCCCGATGCCCAGATACTGAATAAGCAGCTGCTGCGCTTTGACCATGTCCCCGATCGTTATCAGGGGAAATCTCAGGCCGTAGGGTTCACTTGTTGCCGGGTTTATCGATCCGGGCCCTGTCGAACCCCTGCAGCCGCCCAGAACGTTTGAGCAGATAATAAAATATTTGTGCGTGTCAAAGGCCCTGCCCGGCCCCACCAGATCATGCCACCAGCCGGGCTTGTGTTCGCCCGCATGATAGCCCGCCACATGCGCATCGCCTGACAGGGCATGGCAGATAAGCACGGCATTCGACCTGTCGTGGTTGAGCGTACCGTAGGTTTCATAGGCAAGCGTCACCGGCCCCAACTTCTCGCCGCTTTCAAGCTCGAGCTTTTCGGTGACGGTCGCGTACTGTGTTTCGACAATGCCCAGTGCGGCGTTGGCCTGCTTCATGGTGCGATCATTCTCTACCGCGGTCCGGCTGTTTCTATTATGAAATGAGAAGTTGTTTACACCGGCTGTTCAAAAATGGTCCGATGAAATGCACGCAACATCATTTGTAGGGGCAGGCCCCTGTGCCTGCCCAGTTGGTTAATGTCATACCGCAATATCCTGAAACAGCACCGTCGAAAGATAGCGCTCGCCGGCATCAGGCAGAATGACCACAATCGTCTTGCCCGCAAACTCATCCTGCGCGGCAAGACGCAGAGCCGCGGCAGCTGCGGCGCCGCAGGAAATACCGCACAGAATTCCCTCCTCCCGCGCAAGCCTGCGCGAAAATTCAACCGCCTCAGCGCTGTCGACCTGCTCAACGCGGTCGACGATAGAGAGATCGAGCGTGTCAGGGATAAACCCGGCGCCAATGCCCTGTATCTTATGGGGCCCGGGCTTGAGGTCCTGCCCCGCAAGCCGTTGCGTTATAACCGGGCTTTCCTGCGGCTCAACGGCGACTGAAATGATCTTTTTGCCTTTTGTGTTTTTAATATAGCGGGAAACACCGGTAATGGTGCCGCCGGTACCCACGCCCGACACAAGCACGTCGACAGCTCCGTCGGTATCGTTCCAGATTTCCGGGCCCGTGGTTTTCTCGTGAATCGCCGGGTTAGCCGGGTTTTTAAACTGCTGGGGCAGAAAATATTTCTTGGTATCCGACGCTGCAATCTCCTCGGCGCGCCTGACCGCGCCCTTCATGCCCTCGGCCCCGGGTGTCAGCACGATGGAAGCGCCGAAGGCCGCCAGCACGCGCCGGCGCTCGATGCTCATGGTTTCAGGCATGGTAAGCGTGAGCTTATAGCCGCGGGCAGCGGCCACATAGGCAAGAGCAATGCCGGTATTGCCGCTGGTGGGCTCGACTATTTCCACGCCCGGTTTAAGAAGACCCTTGCTTTCAGCGTCCCAGATCATGGCAGCACCGATACGGCATTTGACCGAGTAAGCCGGATTTCTTCCTTCGATTTTCCCAAGAACAGCAGCGGCCCTGATTCCTTCGGTAAGCCGGTTGAGCTTCACCAGCGGCGTGTTTCCGATTGACTGTGAATTATCGTCGAATATGCGTGCCATGGCCTTCCTCCTCTATACTGTGATTTGCAGGGCATGACTGATGTCGGCAATACGTTGATCGAGCACGCCACATCCACGGGAAACAATTTCCAGTACACCCCTGTTGGTTGTTTATGAGTCGTTAACTGCTGGTGTTTATACATTATTTTGCACACCAGTGACTAATCTAATTTCAGGTTGACAAAATAGTCTATTAATTCTATAGATATAATAGATTTTCGGTATTGTCAAGAATAAATTATTTTATATGTGTTCATTGGACAGACATGATGGAGTGCAACCAATCAGGGTAGCACCTTCATTATTTAATGATAGTGTGAGATGAGTAGCCACCCGTGCTCCGGCTTTTGACCGCGCTTTAGCGCTGCAGATGCTGAACAGGGCGCGAAACTTTTTAAAATAAAAAAAATCACTGTCGTTGCATTGCTCCGTCACTCATAACGATATTATACATGCTTGAGACACTATGCTTTTAAATGAGCACCTTACGCGAAATGAATTGCTGGGCCTGCTTGGGTCCGGTCGCAGCAGCGAAGATTCGCAAAATCTCTATGATGCCGCCTACCATATAAAGCTGCAGCATGTGGGCGCAAAGGTTTATTTCCGGGGACTTATTAAATTCAGCAACATCTGCGAAAAAAACTGTCTGTACTGCGGCATCAGGAAAGACAATCCCGGCCAGCAGCGCTACATGATGAACAAAAAGGAAATACTGGACGCCGCGCTCTGGGCTTATGATAAAGGCTACGGCTCAATCGTGCTGCAGTCTGGCGAGCGCACGGACCCAGAATATATTGGCTTTGTCGCCGGGGTCATCGAATCAATCAGCAAACATACTGCCGGCCGGCTCGGTATAACGCTCTCTCTTGGAGAGCAGGACCGCCGTACCTATGAGCGCTGGCGCGAAGCTGGCGCGCACCGGTATCTGCTGCGCATTGAAACATCTAACCCTGAACTGTATGCAAAGCTGCACCCCGCGGACCACAGCTTCACAAGAAGGGTAGCTTGCCTGCAGAACTTGAAAGATCTTGGATACCAGCTCGGCACGGGCATCATGATCGGCCTGCCGTTTCAAACGCTGGAACACCTTATCGATGATATTTTGTTTTTCGAGCGCATGGATATAGACATGATCGGCATGGGACCCTATGTCATCCATGAAGAAACACCCCTTGCCGGCGTTGCGGCGGGATTTGACAAGGAGCGCAATTTTGAACTGACTCTGGGAATGATCGCCCTGTGCCGCATCATGCTGCGCGATGTCAATATCGCCGCAACCACAGCGCTTCAGGCTGTTCACCCGCAGGGCCGCGAAATGGGCCTCCGTGCCGGGGCAAATATAATCATGCCCATTATTACGCCCAAAAAATACCGCGAGCATTACCAGCTCTACAATGACAAGCCATGTGTGAACGAGCAGGCGGACCAGTGCAAAGGCTGCCTTGAGGAACGCATCCGCTCGATAAAAGAAAAAATTGCCTATAATGCATGGGGTGACCCGCCGCATTATTTCAGAAGAACAAAAGCCGCCGCGCAATCGCAGCCGCAGAAAACAACCGGGGCAGCATGAAAGCAGTTGGCCTTCTTTCCGGCGGCCTTGACAGCACCCTTGCCGCGCGGCTCATGATCGAGCATGGCATTGAAGTGCATGCCATAAATTTCACCTCGCCGTTTTGTCAGTGCACGCCGAAAAACTCCTGCTGCGCCTCCGTTGTGAGCGCAGTGCGCCAACTGGGAAACATACCACTTCAGCGGGTAGTCCTGGGCGAAGAATATCTTCAGATGATAGCAGCTCCGAAGCACGGCTACGGCCGCGGCATGAACCCCTGCCTTGATTGTCGCATCATGAAAATCATAAAGGCGGGGCAGTATATGCGCGAGATCGGGGCATCGTTTCTTTTTACCGGCGAGGTTCTGGGTCAGCGCCCCATGTCGCAGCATCGTCGGGCGATTGATATTATCGACCGGGAATCGGGTCTGGGCGACCTGACGGTGCGGCCCCTGTCGGCCCGCCTTTTTCAGCCCACACTGCCCGAGCGTGAAGGCTGGATAGACAGGCAAAAACTGCTCTGTATCCAGGGACGTTCCCGAAAGGAACAGATCGGGCTTGCCCGCGAAAAAAGCATTACCGATTATCCCTGCCCTGCCGGCGGCTGCCTGCTCACGGACGGGCATTTTGCAGATCGCATACGGGACTACCTGCAGCACGTTCCGCAGCCCCGCCTTGAGGATATGGCCCTTTTAAAAACAGGCCGCCACTTCCGCCTTCCTAACGATGAAAAGGTGATTGTCGCCCGCGATGAGGATGAAGGCGTACGCTTGACGCAACTCTGCAGGCCCGAGGACTATCTGCTGACACCGGACAATTTTTCAGGCCCCGTGGTGCTTCTGCAGGGCTCTGATATCGACGCAGCGGTTGAGCAGCTTGTGCGCTATACCCGAAAGCGGCCTGAAGCCGTCATGGTAATTGAGTGCCGGCATTTGGGCTCATCCTTTTTCATAAACGCGTCTGCAGAAACGCCAATAGTTCATATTCACAATCACGGTGTATAATGGTATCGTTTTAACAAACAGTTAACCGTATTTCGAACAAACCAAAAGCTCGGAGACTCACATGGCAAAACTTGATACCCTGCTGGCACAGGCCGGATCCCGCTGGGATGAAAAAACCGGCGCTGTTTCCATGCCGGTCTATTACAGCTCAACATTTCGCCATCCGGGCCTGGGGCAAAGCACGGGATATGATTATTCACGCACAGCAAACCCTACCCGCTCCGTGCTGGAACAGACCCTGGCCCTCGCCGAAGGCGGAACTCCGGCGCGCGCGTTTGCCTTTTCCTCAGGGCTTGCAGCCATCGACGCCATAGCGCGACTTTTTAAACCCGGCGACCGGATTGTGGCAACGGAGGATCTTTACGGCGGAACATATCGCCTTTTTGAAAAAATTTTTCGGCTTTATGGTATTGAATTCGTGTATGTAAACACTGCTGATACGGCAGCGGTGCAGCAGACTTTTACCGCAGAGGTTGCCGCCGTCTTTGTGGAAGTTCCCAGCAACCCCCTGCTGAACGTAGCCGACATACGCACCATTGCTGATCTTGCCGCACGCAAAGGTGCATTGACAATCGTCGACAACACCTTCCTGACCTTCTGCCGACAGCGGCCCTTGGAGCTTGGCGCGGATATAGTCGTGTACAGCGCGACCAAATATCTCGGCGGCCATGACGATGTGGTGGCGGGCATTGCAATCACGGCAAAGCCTGATCTTGCTGAAAAAATCGGCTTTATGCAGAATGCCGCCGGCGCAATCCTGGGGCCGCAGGACTCCTGGCTTTTGCTGCGCGGGCTTAAAACCCTGCCCCTGCGGCTTGCCCGGCAGGAGGAAAACGCCCGTGCGCTTGCCCGCTGGCTTGCACGACACCCGAGGGTGACAAATGTCTTTTATCCCGGCCTCCCGGAGCACCCGGGCCACGAGCTGCTCAAGCGACAGGCCTCGGGCTTTGGAGCCATGGTGTCGTTTGAAGTAGATGATCCTGAAATGATCAAGGGCATCCTCGCAGGCGTACAGGTATTTATGTTTGCCGAAAGCCTCGGCGGCGTGGAATCGCTGATCACCTTCCCGGCCGTGCAGACCCATGCCGATATAGCCCCCGATGTGCGTGAACGGCTCGGCATCAATAACCGGCTGCTGCGTCTCTCGGTGGGTATTGAAGACATTGACGATCTGTGCCGGGATCTCGAGGAGGTGCTGACATGAGCGGTAAAGACTATACGACGCGCCTGGTGCATGCCGGCCCCGACCGCGACCCGCATACCGGAGCCTCAAGCATCCCGATTTACCAGGTCTCAACCTATCATCAGGCCGATCCCGAGCATCTGGGCCGCTACGATTACGCCCGCAGCGACAATCCGACCCGCGAAGCCCTCGAACAGGCAATCGCCGAGCTTGAAGGCGGCACGCGCGGCTGTGCGTTCGCCTCGGGCATGGCAGCCACGTCAACGGTGCTCATGATTTTCCAGGCAGGCGACCACCTTGTGGTCGGCGAAGATATTTACGGCGGGACGTACCGCGTACTGACCGCGGTGTTCAAACGCTGGGGTCTTGAGAGCACATTTGTTGACAGCACGGAGCCGGATCAAATCCGCGCTGCGATCACACCGAAAACAAAAGCCGTTTTTGTTGAAACGCCTTCGAACCCGACGCTGAAAATAACCGACCTTGCCGCTGTTGCGGAAATCGCCCGCTCACGCGGCCTGCTTGCAATCACCGACAACACCTTCATGTCGCCCCTGCTGCAGCGGCCGCTGGAACTGGGCTTTGATATCGTCGTGCACAGCGCGACAAAATTCATCGGCGGTCACAGTGATCTCATCGCCGGGCTTGCGGTTGCAAAGGATGCTGAGGTCGGCCGGCGCATCCGCCATGTACAAAACGCATTCGGCGCAATACTGGGTCCGCAGGACTCATGGCTGACACTGCGGGGGCTCAAAACCCTCGGCGTGCGCCTGCAGCAGCAGCAGGAAAGCGCAGAAAAAATCGCCTGCTGGCTGTGCGGCAGGCCTGAGGTGAAAAAAGTCTACTACCCGACCCTTGACGGCCATCCGGGCCGCACTATACACCTGCGCCAGGCTGCAGGCGGCGGTTCGGTCGTCTCCTTTGAACTTGCGACAAAAGAGCAGGCCGTGCAGCTGATGAAAAACGTGAAACTGCCGCTGGTGGCCGTGAGCCTCGGCGGTGTGGAAAGCATTCTCTCCTATCCGGCCACCATGTCGCATGCGGCCATGCCCGCCGGCGAGCGCGCGGCCCGCGGCATCACCGACGGACTGGTGCGCCTCTCAGTCGGGCTGGAAGCAGCTGATGATTTAATTGCCGATGTTGAGCAGGCGCTCGAAAAAGCGCACCGGCCGCAATAGAGCATATAAAAACTGTGTACGCGGTGTCGAGACTGTGTCGCAATGCGCGAAGCGTCATTCTGAGAAGCCAAAGGCGCCGAAGAATCTCTGTTTGTATATAAACTGACTGCGTATGCATAAGCAGAGATTCTTCGCTTCGCTCAGGTTGACATGCATTTTTTTTAATTGCGACACAGTCTCGTCATTTCGAACCCGCCGCAGGCGGGGAGAAATATTTAAAATCAAGATTGCTCACATTCGTTCGGAAATGACACAATGGTAAAACGGGGCTGGTAACATATGTAATCCGTTCATGCTTCGACAGGCTCACCACGAACGGGTGTAAATCCTTCTTTAAAAGCGCTACAGGGCGGCTGTGCACTCGATTTCAACCAGGGCGCCCCTGGGAAGGTTCGAGACTTCAACGGTTGAGCGCGCCGGCCGGTGGCTGCCGAAAAATTCGCCATAGACCGTATTAACGGCTGAAAAATTTTCTATGTTTTTCAGGAAAATAGTCGTCTTTACGACCCTCTCCACGGATGATCCCGCCGCTTCAAGCACAGCCTTCATGTTTGCGAGTGCCTGCCGGGTCTGGTTGTCGATGCCTTCGGCAAGCGATCCGCTCTCCGGTTGCATGCCGAGCTGACCGGAGCAGAAGACAAACGAATGGGCGGCAACAGCCTGTGAGTACGGTCCGATTGCCTCGGGCGCCCTGTTGGTATGAATTTTTTTCACCATATACCTCCTCACTAAAACATTTTTTGTTTTACTATAACCGCATATACAATGTCATTTCGACCGAAGGGAGAAATCTTGTTTTTAAGATTTCTCAGTCGCCTTTCCATCCTTAGCAGGCTACTGCAAGGGTGGAAAGTCCATGGTAATCTTCTAACCTCGCTATCCACTGCTGGACAGCATACCATGGATCTGCCAAAAAAAGAGCTCCATGCGGGTCTCTTTTCCTTAGCAGGGATACAGCGCCCCCTTTAAAACTTGAAATTAACCTAAACCGGCAGGTTGTCCTCATCCTTGTGGGACCCCGTAAGGGGGCTGTTGCGATAATCATTGGTCGTGAAATCAAGATTATCCATCAACCCGCAGGTGAGCCTCAGGATGTATGCCTCAACGTTGGTCTGACCCCGTACGTATCGGCATCCGGGAAAAGGCTGCCGACCGGGGTCATACGCGTTTTAATGGAAAGGAACCTGATCATTAGTCTGTCGCTTTTGACAACGGGGTGGTCAGGTATCGTTCTCCTGAATCCGGGAACATGACAACGACTAATTGGCCCTGCCGTTCCGGGCGGTTTGCAACCTGCAGTGCGGCCCACAAGGCGGCGCCGCAGGAAATGCCGCAGAGGATGCCCTGCTGTCGCGCCACATTCCGCGCCGTTTTGATGGCGTTTTCATCTGTCACACGAATAACTTCATCCAACAGGCGGCGATTAAGCACGCCCGGGATAAATCCGGCGCCGATTCCCTGGATGCGATGCGGCCCGGCCCGGCCGCCCGACAAAACAGGCGATGAGTCCGGCTCCACGGCCACGATTTGAACGGAAGGCTTGCGGGCTTTGAGCACTTCGCCTACCCCGGTAATCGTGCCGCCGGTGCCGACACCGGCTACAAAGACATCCACTTTCCCCTGCGTATCGGCCCAGATTTCCTCCGCCGTTGTTTCGCGATGCACCTGAGGGTTGGCCGGATTCTCAAATTGCAGAGGCATAAACGTGTCCGGAAGGGTGCGCAACAATTCGCGGGCCTTGTCAATGGAGCCCTTCATCCCGGCGGGCCCCGGGGTCAGCACCAGTTCAGCCCCGAGCATCTGGACAAGCTTGCGGCGTTCGATGGTCATGGTTTCCGGCATGGTGAGGATCAGCCGATAGCCTCGCGCAGCGCAGGCAAACGCCAACCCGATGCCTGTATTGCCGGACGTCGGTTCGATGACTGTCATGCCCGGTTTCAATCGTCCGTCGCGCTCGGCCGCTGTCAGCATCGCCGCGCCGATCCGGCATTTGACGCTGTTCATAGGATTAAACGACTCCAGTTTGGCGGCCACAGTGGAGCCGTTGTCAGTCACATTCCGCAATCGCACCAGCGGCGTGTGGCCGATGGCCTGGGTGATGTCGTCGTGAATGCGGCCCCGAAAAAGCTTATTCCCTTCATGGGGGGGATCATGGGTTGCGCTCATTTTAGTATTCCTTTCGAAAATTCAACACCTGCTGACTCCCGCAGTCTGCTTAAATGCTCCAGTCACACAAGTGTTCGGCATCATGCCGATAGATGGCCAGTACCCGTTCGCGGATTCCGGTCAATTCCGGATCGCCACGCCGCCGCGGACGGGGAACGTTCACCGGAATCAAGTTACGGATCGTGCCGGGCAGGGGCGAAAACACAATGATTTCGTCCGACAAATAGACCGCTTCGTCAATATCGTGCGTCACCAAAACCACCGTTTGCCGCGTGCTCGTACAGAGTTCCTGCAGATCTTCCTGCAGACGCTCGCGCGTTTGGGCGTCCACAGCGGCAAAGGGTTCGTCCATCAGGATAATGCGCGGCTCGACCGAAAGGGCTCGCGCGATGGCCAGCCGCTGCCGCATCCCGCCGGAGAGCTGCGCGGGATACTTGGTTTCGGAACCGGCGAGTCCCACCTGTGCCAGATACTTCTTCGCCAGCTCGTCGCGTCGGGCTCGCGGGGTGCCTCGCAACTTAAGCGTGAAGCGCACGTTTTGAATTGCGGTCATCCAGGGGAAGACTGCGTAATCCTGAAAAATCATCGCGATATCGTGTTTCGGGCGGTCGCGCAACAGACTGTTGGCGATCGGGGACAGAAAACGGTAGCGGCGGCGATAGGCCTCCATTTCCTTGCGCGAAGAGGGTAATGGCTCCAGTACCCTTCGTCCGTCAATCCAGACCTCTCCCTCGCTGGGCGCCTGCAGACCGGCCAGAATTTCCAGAAACGTGGACTTCCCGCAACCGGTTGGCCCGACCAGCGAGATGAAGCGGCCCTCCGGAATCTGAAGCGACACCGACAAAACGGCGGTAAGGCCATCCGCAGTGCGATCGTCATTAACTACTGAAAAGAATTTGGTTATGTTTCGGGCTTCAATCACGCATCACCGTCCCACGCGCCACAGCGCGAGCTTTGCTTCAACATATTTCATGACCTCAATCAGGAACCATCCGATCGCGCCCAGAATGACCATGCACACGACCATGCGATCCATCTGGAAAAACTCTTTCGATTCAAGCAGCATATAGCCCAGACCGGAGCGACCACCGTGCATTTCGGCGATTATGAGCATCACCAGCCCCAGGGCGATGCCGATCTTTATCCCCATGATAATGGGGCCGAGCGCATGCCAGATGTACACGCTGCGGATCAGGGTCCATTCACTGGCGCCGAATACCCGGGCGGATGCCAGATAACGCGGATCGGTTTCCTTGACTCCCTGATAGGTGTTGAACAAAATCGGATAAAAAGCGCCCAGAAAGATCAGATAGGTCTGCATCGGCAGTCCGACGCCGAGGACAATAATGGTTATCGGGACCCAGGCAGGTGGCGGAACCGGTGCCAGCAGCTGAAACAGCGGAAGCGCGTGCTTGCGGAGGAAAAGATTCCAACCCATCAGCACGCCGATCGGCAGCGCTGTAAAAAGGGCGAAAAACATGCCCAGCGCAAAGCGGACCAGACTGATGGCGATATGCCCCCATAAGCCATGGTTCACGAACATGTCCCACATCGTCATCGCCACCCTCGACAGCGGTGGCACGAGTGTGTCGGGAACCCAGCCTTGTCGAGGCGCCAGTTCCCAAAGCGCCAGCAAAGGAACCAGGACGCTCGCAAACTCGATCGTCACCAGACCGCCGAAAGCCGTTTTGAGAAAAAAACTGAGCTCACGCAAACCCGACATACCGGGCGTGGCGCCGTATTTTTTCCAATGCCGATTCAACATAAAGACATCCCATCAGTGTGCATGAGGTTCCTTCCCATGCGAGCAGTTGTCGCCGCTGTCTTCCGGATGGCACGGAGCTTCATGCTGCGTGAGAACTCCCGCTGCCGGTTCTGTGATGTGATCCCCCAAAGCCTGTCGTTGTTCAGCCGAGAGCATCGAAAAACCGGCTACGGGAAACGTCTCCAGATTTTCCCGTGGGATCCGCGTGCGTCGGCTGATCACATGCCGGGCCTCGGAAGACTTGGCCGTCGAGGCATCCCGTAATGAAGCGACCAGCGCGCTCAGCGAATCCGGATCCATCCCTGAGCGCACGACCAGAACCCATTCTATTTGGGCCGCGGTAGCGGGACAGCACAGGTCTTTGCCGCTCACATCCCAGTTCTGATATAGAATTTTATGACCCAGCGCCACGCTCAGCAGCGCATATGCGCCCTGAGTCAGGATGGCATCCACTTTCTTCGCTTCCAGAGCGGACGCCATATCTTCAAAGCTCAGATAAACGAAGCGCGGGGCTTGTGTATCGACACCGAGCCGCTGCGCATCGGATTGAAATTGATGGAACAGGCGGCAGCCGGCGGATTGAACGGCCACGCTATAGCCGGCCAGATCATCCAGCCGAAGGTTCAAATCCTTGCGCAGAACCAACGTGGCCCCATAGGGAAAATCAACACCGCCAATCGCGTGAAAACCGGGGTTTCTCAAAAACGAACGGGCCTTGGCTGTTTCGATCAAACCGGAGTCCAGTTCGCCGGCCAGCAATGCCAGGCCGATATCGCCGGAAGATCCGAAAGAGATGGATCGAAAGGGCGCAGGCGGTCCGCCCGCCTCGGCCCGGGCCTCCGCCACATACAGCGCGGCAGCCAGCGGATTGTTCACAAAGCCCAGGCGGACCCGGCCATCATCATCCGGCCGCTCCCGGGTGCATCCAACGGCCGGCAGCACACTCAGAAAAGCCACAACGATCATCATGAAAAGCCCGCCCTTTGGTTGCATTCAGATTCCTCCACCCTGTTCAAAAATATCCGCCATGCTCTGAATGGCTGCATCCTCATCAATGCCACCGGCCTCGATTTCAAGACACGTGCCTTGTACAGCACCCAGCATCAGGAGTTCCAGAATGGAGCATGCATCAGCCTCTGGGCAACCCTTGCAGTGGATAGTAATGCGAGATTCATGGCTTTGCGCCGCCTTGACCACGCGGGCTGCCTCTCGGCAATGCAGCCCATGCTCCTGTTGTACCGTCACCGTCAGACTTTTCATTTTCACGTCTCCGCGGTCTCTGGGGCAAGTCGACAAAGGCGACGCCCCGCCGACGAACCGGCGGGGCGGACAGCCTCGAATCACTTACCCCACGTAATACCCTTGAACTCCGGCGCATACAGCGACAGGCCGGGATTCTCTTTAATGCTTCCCTGTGCGACCAGATCATCTGCCAGATCACTCAGGCCTGCCACTTCCAATTTTGTCTGGAATTTGAGCCGGTGATTGCCATGACGAATGGCATCGGCCGGAGCGCCCGTGTACTTTGCAGCGATGGCCACGACTTCGTCACCGGCCGGGGCGGCCAGGATAAACTTATTCGCCTCTGCGATAGCCTCGATGAACGCCTTCAGCGCGGCGGTATTCTCCTTGATAAACGCCGTGCGGGCGTTTATCGTCCGGCAAGGTATGCTCGCCGAGGCATTCGGGAACAGGATCTTATAGCCTTTGAGTTCCGCGATACTCACGTGCGGCTCCTCCAGAATAGCTCCATCCACGGCTTTCGCTTCCAGCGCGGCAATGGCCGGGCCGCCCGCCAGTTTCTCCAGAGCAAACGGACTGTTGGCCTTGCGGGCCTGCTTGGTGATGCTGATAACCGCCTCGCATGTGGGCGAAATGCCGGCGATCCGCTTGTCTTTCAGGTCCGTCCATTCCTTGATAGGCGAATCAGGCGAGACGACCAGAACCGAAGTGCAAGGCTTCTTTACCTGCGAAATAATCTGAATCGGCGCGCCGTTGGCAATGGCTGCGATGGCGGCTGTTGGGCAAGCCCAGAAGACATCCGCCTTTCCTGAAACCAGCAGATCACGGGCAGCGGCCAGATCTACGACATCCACAATCTCAACGTCGAGTTTCCGCTTGGCGAAGTAGCCCTTCTCCTGCGCAACATAAAGGTTGAGATGATGGGTAGTTTTAGCGTCGGCCACTACAATTTTGGTGGGGGCAGATGCAGCGAATGCGCCTGTGGACCAGGTCAAAGCCGCGAGTGTTGCCGCCGAAGCGGCGATTTTCCTGAACGTACTCATGTGGATTTCCTTTCTGCGATAGTGTTGTGTTTCCATTGCAATCCTTCTCCTCTATAAAAAGCCCGCCGGTGGGCTTTGCCGAGTGTGCTGCTGCCGATTCAAAAGGCTCTCATGCCGCCCTGCTACTGATACGCTCCGCACTAAAATAAAACACCTCAAACATTGTAAATCTGCAGCTCCGTTGTATCCTTCCAGAAATCTCAGCTTATGTTTTAATTATTGATTTATTATCTACCTATTCTATAGAATAGGTAGATAATACCTGATCGATTTTTCTTTGTCAATAGAAAAACAAAAAATTTTATCCCATCTCTGTACCCATTGAAATAACCCGGTGAACCCCTCTGGTCGCTGGCCGGATTTCAAATGAGAGACGAATGCGGCTGAATGATGGCCGATGACGCCGGCAAAACCATGATTTTGATCAAAAACCAAGCGATTAAAAGATACGATCAGAATACAAAAGGTGCTCAAAATATCTTCGTCTTTTACTGATCTAATTATTTTGACAAACCCACTCTTTTAATATATTATTTCTATAGATTTAGTAGATGCTTAAATCGGGCCGCCGTGCAGATCTTTTATGTAGTGCAAGAGCCCTATGAAACAGGATTACACAAAGTAATTTTTTTAGATTAACTGGATATACCAGACGACTATTTAGAAGTAAGCAGGATCTCTTTTTGCATAGAAACTCATCGGCATGATTATAGGGCTATACTGTCCTACGAGTTTGTATCGCAACCCACGAAGGTAACCTATGAACAGGAAGGCTCATAAACCCGCACAGCATATAATCATTCAGGCGCATGGCGTTCTCAATACCCGATCATGCTGCTGCCCGGCAGCAGGCAATTGCCCGCTGGAGAAATTAAAAATTGCGCTTATCGGCGGTATGGGCCGCCTGGAGGCGCAGTATAGGTCCACCTTCGAGGCTTTGGGAGCTGAACTGCTTTTTCATGACGGCGTTATCGCCGGCGCGGGGGTCAACCGGTTGCGGGCGGCAGCCGGCAAAGCCGATGTGGTGGTCTTTATCACCCGGATCAACAGCCACTGTGCCCTTGAGGTAGTCAAAGGGCTGTGCAAAAAAAGCGGCAAGGCTTTCGTGGTGATGCGGGCGACTGGGCCGAAGCAGGTATCGCGCGGTGTTATTGAAAAACTCAGGAGCGGGTTCATCGGGTAGAGCAGCGGTTACAAATCTTTAGCCTTGACGGTTCGGCATGATTAGCAGATCACCTGTGCCATGCATGCAGTTATGTTTCTTTTTCAAATAGACACATGCATGAACATGCACCGCATCTAACGCAACCGGCTTTGCTTGCAGCGGACGATAATCCATAATCGTGCAGCAGTTCTGCAATTCGTTTATAGATTGCAATCATCTGCCGGTGATCAGGAGGCCACAGGCTGCTTAATGGCGTCCCCGGGATAGGCCGGAGCGGCAGCACATAGGGAAATACGCCGAGCCGGCAAAGCTTCTCGGCAATCCGTACAATTGAATCCGCATCTTCTCCAAGCCCGACAATAATAAAACTGCTCACCTGATTTGAACCAAACAGCTCAACCCCATACATGAATGCATCCATAAACCTTTGTATGCCACAACGGGACTTTGCCGGAGCGATGCTCTCCAGAATGCCGGGATCTCCGGTTTCAAGATGAAATCCGATGGTGGCCACGCCCGCCTGCTTCAGCTCATCCAGCAGTGAAAGATCCTTCGGCGGCATGAGTTGCACATGCACAGGCAAGCCGCTTCCCGCCGTTATGCTCTGCGCGCAGCGGGCAAGATGACCTACCGTATAGCTTTCATCACTGTGCATGCCGGTGGTAAGCGTTACATGTCTGACGCCATCACGTGCTGCCGCTTGTACCGCAACAGAGCCAAGCATATCGGGATCTTTTTCAAGAACCGTGGCTCCCCTGTCAAATGACAAGCCGATACCGCAGAATTTACAGGCCTGTTGCGTTTCCCAGTACACGCAATTCTGATACACCGTTGAAGCAAGGCAGTCGGCGCCATGCAGCAGCGCAATACTGCTGAATGATTCTCCCTGCGGTGTTGTTTCGTCATAAAAGTGCGGACGCACAGGAATTTCCACTTCAGCGATCGCGACCCCCTCACGACACACAACGGCGCCACCGGCTTGTGTCTGCAGGCTATAGGGCGATGACCCCACATAGTGGCTCTGCGTGGGTACGGTCAAAGCACGGCCCGCCATTCTGATGGTGCAGCCTTCTGCGGGCCCGGCACCGCCGTTTCTTGCCGGGAAATAAGGCGGCAGCCGTAGGCCGAAGCTCTGAAGTTCCACCTGAATGCTTCTCATGTCCATGGTAAAGCGCACCGTTGTGCTACAATCCAATGCATGCCTGAACTGCATGCTCAGTTTACGTGATAGTGAATAATTCGAACTCTCCCGAATGTTGCTCTCCCTCCGAAAATATTGTTGGTTCGACGTGTCCGGCAGCGCCAAACTGTTTAAAATCAAAAAGCTTCAGGTCCAAAAGATGCGACGGCACGACACGCCCCAGAGCCGCGAGCATGGTATCACGCAGCATGGGGATTTCCCCGGAAAGCTGGCTGACGAGTTCTTTGATGCGCCTGCGCTGCAGGTTGGGCTGGGAGCCGCACAAATCGCAGGGGATAATCGGGTAGTTCATATGCGCTGCAAACCCGATGATCTCAGATTCACGGCAGTAGACAAGAGGCCTGATCACCGTATTGCGGCCGTCGTCGCTGCGCAAGATGGGCGGCATGGTCTTCAGCGTTCCCGAGAACATGCAATTCATGAGAAAGGTTTCAATGATGTCGTCGGCATGATGCCCTAAAGCGATTTTGGAGCAGCCCAGCTCGACCGCGACATTATAGAGAATGCCGCGCCGCAGACGCGAGCACAGGCTGCAGGTGGTCTCGCCCTCAGGCACCTTCTCCTTGACGATGCTATACGTATCCTGCGAGATGACCCGATACGGCTGGTTCAACTGCTCAAGATAGTTTGGAATGACTGTTTCCGGGAAACCAGGTTGTCCCTGATCAAGGTTGACGGCGATGATCTCAAAATGCACGGGAGCCCGTGCCTGAAGGTCCCGCAGCAGGGTAAGCATGGTATAGCTGTCTTTGCCGCCGCTCAGGCAGACCATGATCCGGTCGCCATCGACGATCATGCTGAAATCTTCGATCGCCGTTCCGACCCGGCGCAGCAGTTTTTTATGCACTGATTGAAAGCTGCTCATATGCCACGGAGGTTGCTGCAGGGAACCTCGCAGAAAGCTGTTATTTTTTCCTTATCCACAGGGTTTTTTCTCCTCCTTGTTCAGCCGGGTTGCAAATGACCTCCCCCAGGTCCTGCAACTCCACAGATCGCGGCACATTAGTAAACGACGGCGCATAATCAAGTATGACCTTGAGGATCTGGCCTCGCTCCAGCCGTTCGAGTTCAAGCTTCGTGTATACGAAGGTCATGGGGCATTTTCTGCCGCGCAGGTCGGCGGTCGCATCAACCGCTGTCTCTGCCGCGGTGCAGGGTACGCCTTTATTTACAACAGAAGTGGCTGTCATGTATGCACTCTCCGGTTTTTATGCTTTTTGAGAATCCAGGTGACACATAGTCACGCAGGCCCCATAATCAAATGTTTTATAAAAGGGCTCCCGCGGTTGGGCACAGGCAGCGCATCTGGGCAGGCCTGCGATGTCGAGAACATCAAATGAGCAGTCGATAAGGTTGAACATCAAGAGCTTGTCGGTATGAAGTTTTCCGGCGCCGGTAATTGATTTAATGGCTTCATTTGCCTGTATCATGCCGGTCATGCCCGGAGCAGCTCCTATAACACCAGCCCCGGAACAGCTGTTCTGCGGGTCTTCTGGCGCGGGCTCGCGAAAGAGGCAACGCAGGCAGCTCGTTTTCCCGGGTGTGACGGATATGATCTGGCCGTGAAACTGCACGACCCCTGCAATGGTAAACGGAATACCCAGATGCACGCAGGCATCGTTCACAAGAAATTTAGCGGCCTGGCCGTCGCAGGCTTCGATAACATAATCGCTACCTGAAAGCAGGTCGGCAATATTATCTTTGTCCACAAACCTGCGAACGGCCTCCACAGTTACATCGGGGTTCATTGCTTCGATCTTTTCCTGTATGCTATCGACCTTGTAACGCCCCACATCCTTGGTGTGGTGCAGAAACTGACGCGGCAGGTTAGAAAGCTCAACCCGATCTGCGTCGATAATGCGTATAGTGCCGATTCCCGCTGCTGCAAGGGCCTGCGAAGCCGGGCATCCCAATCCGCCCGCTCCCACCACTGTCACCCGGGAGCCCAGCAGTTTCTTCTGACCCTGGCCGCCGATTTCCGCAAGCAGTATCTGTCGCGAATACCGGTCGATCTGGGCTTCCGCCAACGTTTTTATCCGTCGCATATTCTTCTCATGTCTGTTTCAATGTGCTGATCAACTCAACAAGCTTTCCAATAACATAATCGATATCATCTTTCACAATATATTTACCGAGCGTCAGCCGCAGCGATTCCAAGGCTTCCAGAGGGCTGAGCCCAATGGCGGTAAGTACGCGCGAAGGCTTTTCAGACTGCGTCGAGCACGCCGCTCCCGTCGAGCATGCGATACCGTACCGGTCCAGCAGCAGCATGAGCTCATAGCCGTTCACGCCGGGTATGCAGATATTGATATTGTTCGCAATCCGCCCAATGCGCGGTCCGTTCAGCCTGACGCCGACTATTGCTTGCAGCAGCCAGTCGATGGCATTATCTCTAAGTGCTTCCAGGCGGGCAGACTCCTGCGCCATGTCTGCAGCGGCAAGCTCAAGAGCTTTTGCCAGGCCGACAATCCCCGCCACATTTTCAGTAGCCGGCCGCAGCCCTGCCTCCTGCTTCCCTCCGTGCATCAGCGGCTGCAAAAGGGTATCGCCGTTGAACAGGTGCTTTCTTGCGTGCATTTTTGCGGCGGCAGCGGTTCGGTTAAGGCACAGCAGGCCTGTGCCCTTGGGGCCGTAGAATTTATGCCCCGAGGCCGAAAGCATATCTATTTTTTGCGACCGCATGTCAATAGGCAGCTTGCCAACCGCCTGCACCGCATCGGTATGCAGCAAAATACCTGCACTGTCCGCTACAGCTGCAATCGCCTCTATGGGCTGCACTGTACCGATTTCGTTATTTACATACTGTACACTTATGAGGACCGTATTGTGCCGTATGGCGGCCTCAACTCCAGCAGGATCAATGCGGCCTTCCGAATCCGCCGACAGGACCGTCAATTCATGGCCCAGGTTTTCAAGATACCGGCAGGTAGCGTAGGCCGACGTGTGCTCCATGACCGTGGTGATCATGTGGGCCGGCCGCACGGCTGCCGTTGACAGGCATCCCTGCAGGGCCATATTGTTCGACTCTGTGCCACTACTGGTAAAAAACACATCATCAAGCGCGCAGCCGAGTAAACATGCAACCGTTGCACGCGATTTCTCGAGCGCTTTTCGGGCCTGAAATCCAAACGCATGCAAAGATGAGGCATTGCCGAAATGCTCACTGAAATAGGGCAGCATGGCCGTAACCACCTCGGGCAGACACGGCGTGGTGGCTGCATAATCAAGATAAATCCGCCTCATGACATCCCTTATTCACAAGAGCACTGTTCATGCTGCCAGCTCAATATATTTTTCAATTTACAAATAGCACCGGTTGACGAATAATAAATTATAGCAATACCCATAAATCTATAGAAATAATAGACTTAATAGCATGTTTTGTCAATATCATAATCGAAATTCTGGATAATTGGCGTTTCACAAAAAACTGTGCCTTAAGAGTAATTAATTTTCTCTAAAAACCACAACCCCCCAGATGATAGAATAAAAAAAAGACCCTTGCGGGTCTCTTTTTTATTCAGAGATGGATTGGTTTTTTTAAAACTTAAAAATCACGTCAACCTGCCAGAGATCCTCTTCCAGTTTTGGACCGGACAGCGGCTCGCTGCGTGTATATCTCGGCGCGAAATCAACATTGTCCAGAAGGCCGTAAGTAAACAATGCAATGATGGCCTTCATATTGGTCGCACCGCCGTACGTAGAACCATCCGGCAATGTATCAAGCCAGGCATCCCGTTCAAGGCGATGATAGTGCAGGGACGCCTGCCAAAGGCCCTTTTTTACCTTCTCGTGGCCGAACTTGATGCCGTAGCCGTACCCGCTGTCGTCTTTGCTGGTTGCGCGGTTGTTGACATATTCACCGTATCCAGCAACAAACGGCACGAACGAAATGCCGGTATTATAGCCAAGCTCCCCCGACACTACGACCGAGTCATAGTCCTCGGCCAGCACTCCGCCGACGCGCGTATTCGTATTGCTGGAATAATCAAGCAGTGATCCCCTGACGTTCGAGAACTCATACAAAGCCACTGCGTTTTTGAAGTAGGCTCGTTTGCCGAGGTTGATCTTGTAGCCGGGCTGCACAACCCACATAGTCGGATCGTTGGAATCATTACCGATCTCATCCAGAACCCAGAAACCACTGTTCAAAAACACCTCGACCCCGCCGACAGTACGATTCAGAACGGCTGAAACGCCCTGAGGGCGGATGTCGCTGTCCCACAGGAAGGAGCCCCCGGGCGTCCACAGCGGATTGATCATCTGCCCGCCGATGAGCTGCAGCCAGCTAAAGGGCCTGTATGAGGCATAGGCATAGTCGAGACGAATATCGGGTGTTTCGAATGAATTCGTGAACGACTGTTCAGTGCTGCGCGGATTGCCGTCGCCGGTGGCCAGCCCGTAGCCCACTTCAACCTTATCATTAACCTTGGTCACAAAACCAAGACGAAAGCGGTAACGGCCTCGATGGCGGTCCGTTTGCCCGTCGCGCTCCACGGATTCATAGCGCAGACGGAAATCTCCTTTGATCTGGGTGTTCTTGATCCACGCAGGTACAGCCTCAGCCAGCATAAAGGGTCCATCCTTGCCGTTCAAAAGCGCTTCTTTCGTTGCCGCAACTGTTTCCTTGCGCTCCTTTTCAGCCTCAACCTTGGTTTCCTGTAAAATCACGTCGGCATCCTGCTGGTTCAAAACGCCCTTTTCAACCAGCTTCTGCACCAAGATGTCAACTTCCCCTGCCCTGGCAGGGGCGCTCCACGCAAGCAGCGCCGTTGCGAGTAACGCGAATAGTGTCCTTTTGTTCATACTTTCCTCCTGTGTGCTTAAATACTGCCGGTTAATAAAGAGCTGAACGTGTTTTGTTTCTGCTGTGCTTGCTGGTCATATACCAAAAAACAAGAACGGAATCTTACAACTCAGTCAACAAACATTGCACAATGTGTGCCAGCACTGGTTGCGGTGTTACCCTGATGACGTGCTGCTGCGAAAAGCTTTGTTTCGAGACAGTTTTTATTTTTGAAAGCGAACAAAAAACTGACAGTTGGCTAAAAAACCTAATTTTTCAGCCATATAGTAATTATTTTTCAACAATATTTAACTGATAAACAGCCAAAAAGCGTGTTTATTTTTGCCCCGTAGGAGCAAACAAACGCATTACGCGTCTTAGAGTTAAGAGTATGTTAAGATTAAGTTAGCTGTCAATTGATTATTTCTTTATTGGTTATCTCAGGTCAGATTTGTCCAAAATAAATTATTGGATCGCTGCTGAAGGCCCTCTGGCCGGGGCCGTGCCGTCCCATCCGGCAAAGAAGACCTCATTTCATTTTCGGCCCGTGTGCGGCAATATTTCAAACGGGCCAGGCACGCCCCCGCGATTGTTGTATACGGCAGTGCACCCGGGCCGTGTATACAATGAATTTTACAGGACGTGCCGTTGCATCGGCAGTGCAAAAACTTCCGGATGGGACGGCACGGCCCCGGCCAGAGGGCCTGTTCTAAGTCATATACCTCCGGCAAAGCCGGAGGCTTGAAACATGTGAACCGCTCAAAGCGGATTGATAAACCTTGAGCCACCCAAGGTGGCTTTAATCAAACAGTTTTAATTGGTCGAGCCGCTTGTCTGCGCTCTCCTGGTGCCGTATGTATGCCCTGACTTCCTCATCATCTCTTCCACATGTGGACACAAAGTACCCGCGCGACCAGAAACTCTCTCC